>JAEEGJ010024434.1_pt1 | contig 12530 bp, 5 predicted proteins | sample 8958761 | NCBI WGS metagenome assembly JAEEGJ01 (sample SAMN16246546, study PRJNA631951) | gut metagenome | biome: gut microbiome; feature: rumen; material: RS-attached | host: Bos | place: Iran: Karaj | collected 2018-10 | reverse complement strand
GGCGCTTTCTTTTCTTTCCACAAGGCACGATGGCACTCCTTAAAACTTATATAAGTTTTTACATTATGCAGAAAACCAGCATTGATGTCAATAGCAAGTCCCAGTATTTTTTAATTATGGTATATAATACATCTGTGAATTATTAGGCACAACATTCCAGCTTGAACCGTCTTTTGTGAAAGTTAAATCCCATAAATCTGTATTTTCCATATAATCTCCATCAACAGCACTGGTAGAATAAAAGAAACCAAAGTCACCGTATTGGTTACTACAATCAGTAAAATCCAGATCTGGTACATAAATTGAAGTAGGATCTATATCTGTTGCAGAAGAGAAACGTTTTCCTGTGATTTCTATAGAATTTTGAGAATTCGCTGAGAATTGAATGGCAACATAGGCACCATCATTTGCCTTTATTAAGATAATAGGACTTTCATTTTCTTCATAGTTATTAAAATAAACTACATCACTATTTGTCGCTTGCATTTGACTTTCATAATAAGCAATAAATGCACCGCTTGTTATTGCTGCCATTGTCAGATTATTTACAGCCAGTACACCATAATTTGTACCTATAGCTCTTTCTATTTTATAAGTAGATTCATCTGTTAAAGAGAATTTTGAAAGCATTGAAGAGAATGTATCTGAATTACAATTTGTTCCTTTCTCAAAAACTTTTGTACCAAGAAACAATGTTTCAGGAGTAATTACACCTATTTTTCCAGTATGGGTTAATTCACTATCAATTTTAATTGTTTTACTGGATTTTATATAAATATCATTTTTACCAATTCCATTACTTCCACCAACTCCGTAAGGAATATATGAGTTACCGCTTATAGTAAATGATTTATCTATATAAATTGCTCCGCCTTGAATTATGTCGCTGTTAGTTGAATCAACTAAGTTATTTGAGATTTCGCCACCTGTCATTGTAAAGCTTGCAGCATTTTCCCAAAGTGTAACACCTGCTCCACGGCCCACATTTCTGTTTGTGGCTTTTACCGTATTGTTACAAATTTTTCCGCCGCTCATTTTCATTGAGCTTAAATTGTTAATCCAGACTCCGGCTGCACTTGCGTCGGTAGTTCCATTTATTTCACCATAAGAGATTTCGCCGCCAGACATTTCCATAACAGAGCTATTGTCGAGCATTACATTAGCAGCAATATCTGTAGTCTTATTTTTTGTGATTTTGCCTGATTTTACAGTAAGTTTTGAATAACTTACAAAAACTCCAGCCCCTCGCAGGTTATATCCTAAATCATGTTCAGAAATTTCTCCGCCCATAAGAATAAGTTCGGCAGAATTATCAGAATATGAAGCAGAACCAATATATATTCCAGCACCGCCATAATCATTACCATTGGTAGTAGTAATTGTGTTTTTAGAAACAGTTGAACCTGTATTCATTGTGAGTTTGGAATTATTTCCATACAGATAAATTCCACCACCTTGATAGTAAGCTTTATTTTCTGTAATTAATACTCCATTTTCCAGAACTACATCTGCACCATTACTGATATATAAGCCCCCACCATATGAAGCAGAACCATTTGTTATCTTTATATTTTTCAATGTAACAGATACATCTTTTTCTATCTTTAAAACAGAACCTGAAGAATTTCCGTTTAATATATCAAGGTCAGAACCAGACACACCTTCAATTAAAATTGAATCTGCACTTATAGAACTACCTATTGTTGAAGTGCCATTTACGGTGCCACAAACTCTTATTGTGTAAGCAGTTGAAGAGGATGTACAGACTGAAATCGCATCATTCAAGCTTGTATAAGGCTTTGTGATTGAACCATCTGCTGTATAAGATGCCGGTACTGTTATATCTGATTCATAAGGTCCAAAATTTTCACTACCCTTTACCCATAATTTAACAAAATCTCTGCTGATGGTAACAGAGTAAGTTCCTGCAGTATTTCCATCTGGAAGATACCAGGTATTTGTTGTAAGTCCTGGCCATACATTTATCTGCTGTATTATAAAGTCGCGGATTAAACCGTCTTTTTTGATAGTGAATTTTGCATCGTAAGTACCTGCAGCAATTCCCGCAGAAGTTGTTTTTATTGTACAGGTGTTTGATGAGCTTTGTACTTCTATAGCCTGCCCTGAGCCGGAAGCACCACTTACAACCATTTCAGCTGAGTTTATTACCTGACAGGAAACAGTATAGTTAGTTGGAGCTGTAAGAGTAAGATCAATATTACCTTTTACAGTACTTGAATTATATGAATTAAAATAAACTGTTTTCTCTATGGTTGAACCAATTGTGCCATAGGTAATTTTTTGAGTTCCATAAAAAAGTTCTTTTCCACTTGAATTACAGATATAAAAAGTAAATTCTGCTGGTTCACTGAAGGTAGATACAGCAATGCTAAAGGAAATATTACCTGCAGCAAAATCGTAGGTACCTGTTACGTCCTCATCTAATACCGAAGAAGTTACCTTAAAGGTGTAGCCGGAAAAGGAAGAAAAATCAGGAAAAGCAGAACGAGAAGATTTTTGACTATTAAGATTTTCGTTTCCAAATCTTGGAGTAATTACAAGTTTACAAAGGCTTGAATCCAGTTTTTGATTATTTGATGAATCTGGTGACAAAGCAGAATTAAAAAACTCACAGGAAGAAAGTGAAAACAAGAGAAAAACAAGGACTATTGCAGAGATTAAAAATGAGAAATGTCGTTTTTCGTAAAATCTGTATTTCATTTTCTATTCCTTACAACTAAAACTCTCTGATACAACAAACGTGTAGGGTTCCAGTCTTGTTGTAGACGTTAAATTGCGCATAGTTGAAATCGAACAAGACGGCATATTTATTGCTGGCCGCATATTGTGATGATGTCCAGTAATAGAAATTTTCAAAACTATTTCCGCCTAGATCTGTACTTGCAGTATCTATATCAAAGGCTTTACCTGAACCTTTACCATTTGCATAAATCTGAAAAAGTTCCGCTATACTTGGAAGGTACCATCCATTTTCATATTCTGTACCACTTACGTTGCTACCTGTAATATCCTTGTAATTCTTTCCAAAATAGAATGCCGGGTAATTTTCTGCAGTTGATATATCATTGACACCTTCAAATGCGGCAATTTGCTCAAGGTTATCGCTACCATCTTTATCATCAGTAAAGGTGTATGCCCCTGCACTTCCACTTGCAGGACAAGTTATTGAAGTAATTTTGTTATCATTGGCATCTGCGCTTTCTGTACACCATGCCAGTTCGTCAGCATGCTGTAAGCCTACACCAAGAGTTCGTACTGTTGTTGTATCATCTCCACTGTTAAGCCCTGTTCCAGTGTAGAAAATCAAGGCAATAGCGGCAGCTTTCTTTTTATTCCTGTTTGTTTCATTTAGAGTCTTAAAATCAGAATAAGACATTGCAGATCCATCATTAAATACAATATCACCAACAACTTTTGCTACGTCAGGTGTTTTATTTCCAACCCAGGTTTGTTCCGGCCAATAGTCGTAGCTGTATGCAGTTGTATCATCTACTTTGACGTTGAACTTAACGTAGAATGGAGTGCCGCTCGGAGCATCCAGATATGACGGATAAGTGAAGCTTAAGCCTGTAGCACTTGTAAGAGAGTATTCTGTAACTAAATCTGAACCTTCATAAATGCCTACTGTTACAGAATTAAGTGTACCTGCTGTTGTTCCTATACTTAATGGGTTTTCATCAGTATCTTCAATTATAATAGTAATATTGCGACTTGTATCGTTTACTCTCTGTTTCCACTTACAGATATAATTGTCAGGGAAGCCTGGAGTAACTGTTAATGAAACAGGATCCAAAGCCCATTTAGCATAAAGATGAATCTTATTGTTTGCATCGGCAAGTTCTATGATGTCAGAATTTTCTGTGAGCTCAGTTAATGGATCTCCTGTAAATGAGGCATTATCATACCAGCCTTCAAGATGCATATAATCTTTTGTTACCTGAGTTGCAGCTGGTAAAGTTGTTTCTTCGGTTACTTTATAAGTTGTAGCCGCAGTTTCAGGATAACCTGATACAAAGGCACCATCATCAAGTTCATATACAATCTGATATGTTATCGGTGTCCACTGAGCAATGTATGTTCTGTTTTCTGCAGGGAAGGTTTCCGGAAGGTCTCCTATGGTTCCGTCGCTTGAATTCTTCCAGTTTTCTAATGAATAACCTGCCTTCTTAATTCCTGTAAGAGCAGGAACAGCAGTTCCATATTTTCCAGTTTGTGTTTTAAGGGCGGTTGAACCAGCTATATTTCCACCATTAAGGTCATAAGTAATTGTAAATTCTTTTCTATTATATTTTACTGTTGTAATTGTTTCGCCGTTATCATTTATTGTCTTCTGGGAAACTGGGGTTATTGCTTCAAAGCCATTTATATCAGAAGGAAGAGTTACACTTCCAGAATATGATGCATCTGTTAAAGGCACAGCCTGTGTCGCATCCCCAACAAGTCCATAATAAAGCTCTGTGCAAGTGTCATTTACATCATATGTCAGTGAGTCAGCTGCATTTTCAAATGAGTGTTCTACACGATAAGGAGTCTTCCACTTTGCATACAGGTTAAGATTTCCTGTAGTTCCTTCTGAAATTGAAGTTATCGGTTCTCCACTATAATCTGCATTCTTATACCAGGCAACAAACTGATATGCAGCAGAAAGACTTGCAGACATAACTTTTGTTCTTGCTGGAGCAGAAAGATTTATAGGAAGAGTATTTTCTGTATAAGATACAGGGTTTGATGCAGCATTTGTTCCATCCGGATTAGTTCCACAATGATAAGTAATATAATAAATTTCTGAAGCAGGATTACTACAGAAGTAACCATCTACTGAATCAGTATTTATTTTTGCATAAGTTTTATCCATGACATTTGTAGAAGACCAGGTAAAGCCCTTCTCACCCTTAAGCTTATTACTGCAGGATGCAAACATATCTGTAGAATTTTCAACTGTATCTGTAGTAAAGGCAGACGAAACATAGATTGCTTCAAGATTAATATTACCAAAGAACATCTGAGACATATTTGTAACAGCCGAAGTATCAAAGACAGATATTTCAATTATCTGCATAGACTGGCCCATGCTCTTAAACATGCTGTTTGAATCTGGCCTCATCTTAAGTCTCTTTGTGCCGTTGGTGTAGCCGTCTGCAAAATACTTAATACTGTGTTCAGCAGAATCATACCATACAGGTACACTTGTTCCTGTATCAAGATATTGACTGATTGTTATTGAATCATCTGGAGCTGTCAGGCTTGCAACTATTCTTTCTGGATTTGATGTCTGCCAGGTATTGAGAGCTGCATTAAAATCAGGTCCTTCCTTAAGTTCAATTGTAAATAGCGCATAATATTTTAAAGGTCCGCTGCTTCCTGCCGGAATTGAAGTTTTAACACTTCCTGTAAAAGACGGATTATCATACCAGCCTTCAAAAATAAAACCTGCTTTTTGAAGATCTGGAAGAGCAATTTCTCCAGAATGCATTGAGTAGTTCTGCTGCAGGGTACCAGAAACAGGACTTCCGCCATCTGAATAATATGTAATTGTATATAAATTATTAAGGTCTATTGTACGGGTAGCAGAACTTATAAAGCCGTTTCTGATTCTTATTAATTCATAATAGGTGTTAAGAAGAATTGTTTTTAATGAATCGCCATAGAATTTTATTTCAATAAAATATGTTCCATCTTCAAGTCCTTCTGAAGAATCATGTAGATCTCTTATATATTGAACATAATGATTTCCACTTGTTCCTTGAATTGCAAGTTCTTCTGAAGGGGTAATTACATTACCAGAATGTTCATTTATTAGAGAAAGTTCTGCAATTGCTGCTTCCTGAGGGAAAGAGATTTTCAGATCTAAGCCGCCATAAGAAGCATCTGTATAAAGAGTAAAAGCAACAGGACTGATCTGGGCAAAATAGATTTCTGCATACTTAGTATCCTGGAAAGTACAACCGTTACAGGTAGCAGTCAGTTTAAAATAACCAGAACAAGGTTCAAGAGCAACATTTTTGATTTTTGAAGCATTTGCCCAGTTTGCAATTTCTTCGTATTCTGTTTCTCCATCATAGAGAACGCTTAAATGAATATCTGTAAGATTTGAGGTTGAAAGATCTGGAAATACCGTTCTTGATTTCAACTGATCTTTTAAAACTATTTTAAGATATCCTACAGAAGCTTTTTTTTCTTCCTGTTTGCTAAATGAGTTTTCACAGGCAGTAAAGGTAAAGGCTGTAAGTACAAGCAAGGCAAGAGAAAGTTTTTTGATGATTGATTTAATCTTTATATTCTTCATACTTCTCTCCGCCTATTCCTTTGTAATCTTTCCGTAATATGAATACCAGTTTCCGTATGAGTCTTTTGCCTTTAAGTAAAGATCATGGATTCCAACATAAAGAGAGCTTGTATCAACTTCAAGAATATTACCGGTTGAAGATTGTGTACTTCCATCAAGAGTCCACTGATAACTTTCGTAACCTGGATCTGCAGTAAAGATATAAGTAGAACTACTCTGAGTTACTGTTACAGATATATCCTGTTCAGGATCTGCATAGAAGGAAATGCTTGCATCAAAATTTCCTATGTTTGAACCGCCTTCGGTGAATTGTGCAAAAATTCTGATTTCTGTATTTAAGCCAAAATTTTCTTCATTTAATATCGTCGAAAAATCATAGAGCTTATATTCATAATCCTGTGTAATATAATTCCATTCTCTGATATACCAATCTTCAAAAGTGTAGCCTGGGCGAACAGGATCTGTTGCAGGTCTTGGAATTGCTGTATTGTAATCAATTAACAATGGTAAATCTACATAACACCAAGGCTGATATGTAATTCCAGAAGGATCAGTTTCTTCCCATACAAAATAAACTTCATATTGTTTAGCACCCCATATAGCATATAAAGTAATATCTGAATTTAATAAATAGTATTGAGATACTTCATCTTCATTATAGCCCCATTTATTATACTTAGGTTTAGTTGATGATGCGGAAAAATCATATCCCTTAATTTCATAGCCTGTCTTATTCCAGTCGTAATAAATTAAATCCCAACCATTATCAACATAGAAACGTCCAATACAAGCATGGGCTCCTTTACCATAATGAACCTGTCTTGTTCTGTTCTCAACAATGCCTGGAATGTTGCAATTTTCTTTATATGTTATTGTAACTACATCTGTAGACCAAACAGCATACAAATCCATATCTTTTGTCAGGTTTGATATATTATCAGAATAATAATAATCTGGTGTAGTTGCAGAAGCTGATTCTGCCCAGCCGACAAAACCGTAACCGCTACGTTCTCCAAAGAAACAATCATCTATAAAGAAGAATGTATCAACATCATTAGTATAGACGTTAGTTCTATTTTTACGATCACTACTATGATAAGTTACGGTGATCTGTTCTACCCATTTTGCATAAAGGGTTATATTTCCCGTTACCGGAATGGTATAATCAAACAACTCTGTACAGTCTTCGTCTAAATACCAGTCGCGGAAAACGAACTTTGGCTTTTTCAGATTCTCGTTCCATTTTACAAAATCTTCAGATGGAACTGTATAACCTTCCGGTAAAACGTAAGGTTCAAGCTGAACATCACAACCTGTAACAAAGGTAATTGTGCATTTCTTTTTCCAGACTGCATAAAGGTAGGCTGGTTCAGGACTCACATTTATAGAAGAAATGTAATCTCTTTCGTTCAGGTAATAATTTGAAGGCATTTCTGTAGAATCAGTATTTGGATTTTTAAGATACTGCCAGCCGACAATCATAGTTTCTTCATGAAGGAATTCCGGGAAATCTTTTGAAGAAACAGTTTTTCCGATTATGTAGGTTTTATCGATGTGCTGAGAAGATTCATCATCATATTCAAAAAAGGAAAAGCTTGTTCCAATATCATCTGAAATGATTTCTTTCAGCTTTTCATTAAAAAGAAGATTATCACAGGCAGTGAAGAAACTTATTATAAGGCAAAGGAGAAGAAATAAGGTAATGCGGATTTTTGATTTGTTTTTGCTGATTGAAAAATCTTTCATTCTTCTACCTCCTTGTTTAGAATCTTAATCCCAGACTTACATAGGGCGTTAGAAGTCCCATATTCATATCCGGAATAAACAGATGATTGTAATCTGCACCTAATTCTATAGTAATAAGGCGTGTAGGAACAAAAACTACAGAAAAACCTCCGCCTACTGTTATAAAGCCGAAGTTTCTTATTGTATCTTTATTATTATCATCTGTATCATCGTAATAGTCAAGATTTTCATTGATCAGCACTATACCAGCCCCGACCTTAATTTGCAGCCAGAACTTTTCTGATTTGAGTTTTAATCTGAGGGCTAAATTTTCCTGAAGGAAGAGCATTGAGAGATTTAAATTAAAATATTGATTTGAAGAATTAAATCTTGTTGCCATTGCATCAAACTCCATTCCAAAACGAAGAATGTTATTGTGGAATGGAAGATAAGAGAACTTTCCGTTGAGGCTTGGATTAAGCAGAGATGGTGTCATATAATCACTGAAGAAATTACCGTCATATAATATAAAGGAAAGACCTGCTCCGGCTGCAAGGCCAAACTTGCGGTCGTAATTTTCCCAGATCTTTCTGCGCTCTTCTTTTTTCTGCTTTTTAAGTTCTTCTTCCTCTTCCGCCTTTTGCTGGGCAAGACGTTCTGCTTCTGCCCTCTCCTCTTCTTCGCGCTTGAGTCTTTCTGCTTCAAGACGTTCTGCTTCTTCCTGTGCAGCGATTTCTGCCGCTATGCGCTGTCGTTCTTCTTCCTCAAGGGCAAGGCGTTCTTTTTCTTCCTGCTCGGCTTTTTCAAGAGCAAGCCGTCTTTCCTCTTCAGCCTTTTCTTTAGCAAGGCGCTCTTCTTCTTCAGCCTTTTCTCGAGCAAGGCGTTCTTCTTCCAGTCTCTTTTGTTCTTCTTCCTCGCGGGCTTTTCTTTCCGCTTCCTCTTTAGCAAGCCGCTCCTGTTCAGCCTTTTCTTTTGCAATGCGTTCTGCCTCAAGCCGCCCTTTTTCAGCCTTCTCAGCCGCAATCCTTTCCTGCTCCGCCTTTTCACGTGCAATTCTCGCCTGCTCTTCCTTCTGGCTTATAACTTCAAAATCCTGCCAGACTGTTGAAACAGATTCACGACCAAGAAGGTCGTAGGCTGTAATGCGGCACTTGTATTTTCCGTGAGTTAAAGAAAGCTCAACAAAGTTATCTGGTGTGGTAATTGTTTCAATTACTTTTCCAGAGCTGTCTTTAATTTCTACTTTATATTCTAAAACGTTAGGATCGGAACTCCAGGAAAGCTTTTGAGTAAAGGTCTGGGCAAAAAGGCAAAAGCCACCTGCAAAAATCAGGCAGAGAAAAATAATGAGACGTTTAAACTTAAAAGAAGAAAAAATATTACTCACTATATAACCTGCCAGTTTTTTCTGTTTGTATCTTTTTTGGAGCTTCAAACTTGATTGTAAAGTTTGCCTTTGCCGGTTCTGAACGGCGTTCTTCAAATCCGTCTTTTGCAAAGCCGTATGCGGTTACATACCATTCAAACTCACCTACATCCAGGCTTGAAAGCTTTTTAAAGCGAACCTTTGTTCCTTTTATATTCTTTTCTGAATAAACAGGAACAAGACTGCCATTACGTTCTTTTCTATATAAAATAAAGCTGTATTCTGTTGCTTCCGGTACAGCCTTCCACTCAAAAGAAATTGAACGGTTTTTACGGAGGAATTTTGCATCCATTACAAAAGCCTTTGAAGGGTTCTGAAGATTTGGAGAGGCAAGCTGAATAACCGGAGTGATTGTAAAACTTCTTGGTTCAGTATTCAGAGGAATGCCGTCTTTTGAACTTGCAACAATCTGCCAGGTGTAAGAACCTGTTGTAAGGCGTTCCAGAGAAAGAGAGCTCTTTGTAACTTTTGTTTTTTCAACAACTTTGAGAGTTCCATCACTCTGACGTTTTTTTAATACCAGCTCCGCATTAACCGGAGCATCACTTCCGTTTTTCCAGGTAAAGTTTACAGGACTTCTGAGCGCTCCAAGTCCGTCAATCGTCTGGTTATTTGCAGGAGTAAGGGCAACAAGTGGTGTTGGAGTTCTTACAGAAAAATCAATTGTTTCAACAGGACCTGTTCTCAATGCAGAAATTTCTGTCTGCGATGCAACAGCCTGGATTCTCAATGTGTAATTATCATCTGGTAAATTAAAGCTTGCAGAAGAACCTGAAGCTTCCGGATTTTCTGCAACAAGTTTATTATCAGAATCAAAAATTCTTACATTATAATAATCAGCTCCCGAAACCGGAGTCCATTTGAGAACTACAGGACTTGCAGGAGCAATAACAACTTCTGCCTTCTCTTCTATGTTTCGAACTTCTGGCGCAGTAAGTTCTTTCTGCACTACAATATGATGAGGCTGAGTAAAATCAGTAGAGCCGTCTATATCAGGAGTTCCGACTCGCCAATACCAGTCCCCGTAAGTCAGCTTAGAATTTTCAAAGGTATTACCAGTAACTTTTTCTTCAACTTTAACATCAGAGAAGTCCTGGGTTTTTGAGAACTGAATTACAGCTTCTTTTCCCTTTGCTTCATCTGAAGGCTTCCAGACAAACTGAGTAGAATTAAGTTTGGACTGTTCGGTACTGAATTCTTCCGGTGGATACAAAAGTTTTGTAGGAACATTCTGATATTTTGAAACTGTAAAGCTTCTTACAATAGACTCAGGATTTAAATCATCTGTTTCTGAAGAATAACGGATTACTTTCCAGTAGTAGGTGCCGTGTTCTTCTGCAGGAGGATTAAGCTTTACAGAAGCCTTAAGAGCTGCTGTCTTTTTTCTGTATAAAATATCAGAGAAATCTTCGTTAGCCGAAACTATCAGTTCGTAATTTGCCTTGATTTCTGAATTCCAGATAAAGCTTAAATCAAGAGTATCCTTATAAAATATCTCTGCATCTGAAAGAGGTACTACAAGAGACGGAGGATTGATTGCTTCATTTTTTTCTATGCGGAAAGAAGCAACCGCAGAAGAGCCTGTATAGCCCAGAGAGTTTATTTCATAATATGGAGTAACCTGCCACCACCACTGGCCGCTTCCCAGAGAATCAAGTTCAACTGAAGAATTATCAACAGCCATCTGGATTACAGGATTATTCATATCCGGAGTCTGGGAAACTGTAAGCAGATAATTTTTTGCGTAATCGTTTCCATTCCAGCGGAAGTTTACAGAAGGATTTCTGTTTCTGTAACTGAGATTTCCATTTTCTGAAGGAGAAATCAGTTTTACCGGTTCTGCACTTTCAACAGAAATCTTTCCCACGCTTGCTTCTTCGAGCTGACCTTCCGGATAGATTCTCCAGTAAACAACTCCGTCCTTAAGATCAAGAACAGAATCAGAAACATTATTTACAGTTTTTTCTTCATTGATATCTGAGAAATCTTTTTTTGTTGAAGTTTGAATTACAACAGGTTTTGATTTATCTTTTTTCTTCCATTCGATTTTTACAGGAACAGTGTCACCTTCAACATTAAGAACCCTAAGCTCCTGAGGAATTGAAGTAACTGTAACAGGCTTTTTACTGATTTCACCGGAGGCTTTAACGCTTACTGCCTCCCCTGCTTCAAGAGTTTCTTCTTTTCCAGTGTTTGCCGTAATCTGGGCAGAACCGTTTTTTACTTCTACAGTTCTTGCACCATTTGATTTACCGCCGGCTTTAGCCGCAAGACTTGTTCCGCCGCCTGCAGAAATTTTTGATCCGTCATCCAGCTTGAGGCTGACCTTAGATTTTTCAGCAGAGGCAAGCTGCAGGTTACCGTTTCCTACATCAATCTGAATTCCTTCATTTTCGGAATAGTAAACCTGAATCATTGTGTTTTCATAAATATCAACTTCAGAGCCGTCGTTAAAAGTTATGACAGCTTCTGCAAGTTCTGCAGTACGGATAAGGTCTCCGTTGTAAAGAGGAGTTGCTTTATCAATTCGTTCCCATACAACACGATCTTCGTATTTACGCTGGGCGATACGATTCTTGAATGTGATTGTTGCGATTTTTTCTTTATCAGTACGTCTTGATGAAGAGTTTAAGTCTTTCCAGAAGCTGTAGCCAAAGTGCCCTGCAATGGAAAGACAAAGAACAACCATAAAAACATCAAGAACCGGCGACTTGAATTTTGTTTTCTTCCGCATCCAGATTTACCTTTCCAAAATCAGGCTCAGCAATACCAAGCAGTTTTCTCATTTCTGAAAGTGTCTTAGGACCTTTTGGACCTACGGCACGTTCACAATCTTTATCAAGCTTAAAATCTTTATCAAAGCTGAAGAACTTTTTTATATCAAATCCAGGCATATTAACAACACCAAAGAAGTGCTGCTTACCCTTACCTTTTACTTCGAAGTCTACAGGAATCTGTTCCACAATAAGCTCGCAAGGTTTATTTTCCGGCTTGATTGTAAAATTGTTTTCCTTGCACTTTATAGAATCATATTTAAGAATATCGTATGTATCCTGAGTAATAAGAGTGTCT
>JAEEGJ010024433.1_pt1 | contig 12530 bp, 10 predicted proteins | sample 8958761 | NCBI WGS metagenome assembly JAEEGJ01 (sample SAMN16246546, study PRJNA631951) | gut metagenome | biome: gut microbiome; feature: rumen; material: RS-attached | host: Bos | place: Iran: Karaj | collected 2018-10 | reverse complement strand
TCTTCACCAAGTTGATGGTTGTTTTCATTTTTCCAATGCTCTTCGTTGTGAAACGAGGAGCACTTTTTGGTTAACTGGTTAACTAGTTAACCATTTTTTACAGACACCCCTATACCTATTGACAATAGAAAAATCGTCCCAAGTTATTATTTTACCATCAAAAATATTTTGTGCAAAGATAGCATTTTTTTTTTTTTGCATAAAAATAAATGATGTGCAATTAAAATGAAAATATTTAGTTGTTTTTAAAGTTTTCTTGTATAAAATGCTTATATTTAGTAGTCCAAAATAATTACAACGCAAATTTGTGAGACAACGTCACACATTTTGTGAATGCCATATACTGTTAAATTTCACATTTTCGAAGGAGTACTTCTTAGTGAGATGTTCCTTCCATTTTTCTTGATAATACAGCAATTTTGCTAACTTGGAAATTACAAAAAATCACAATTATTAGTATTTCTTGAGAATTTGTTCTGCTTTCTTTGAAAAATTTCGAGATTAATCTTTATCTTTGTAGCTGCAGAGTGGAGGCTCTTAGCGAGATTAGTCACTCGCCAAAGAAGGCAATACTGTTCTTTCCTTTCGTACTAAAGTCTGGAAACTTATAAAAATGCCATAGTAAAACAAATCCCAACTGGTAGAACATGTAAAAAATCTGACCGAAGTTTTCATTCTACTCCAGATAAAGGTTGTTTTTGATAAGTCAAAATAATTTAATAATTTAATATTATAATATATGTTTACACAAAAGGATAAAATAGATTATAAATTTATTGTAGTTTACGATAAATTCAACAAACCAGTTGCAAATTCTATAAAAAATCAGGCACGAGACTTGTCTATTAATAGCACAAGTTGGAGTGAGAAAGAATATCTCGACAACGAATCAAGGTTGAATAATGATAATTATGTAATGTTCCTATCCGAAAAGTTATTAAAAGAGAATCTTTCTAATCCTAATCTACAGTTACACAAATTGATTGATGGAGTAAAATACAAATTAGAAGGTAATGTTGTAGGAATCTATGTTGAAGATATTAGTTATATTGACGTTGCAAAACGTCTCGGAGATAGTCTAAAAGAGAATTGGCTTATACAGGTTCGAGCACTAGTTGGCTTTATACACGGGCCTTTTGTTTTTTATTGGTCAAAGAAACAGGAGGCTAAACTATATCTGCTTTATAAGGCAGTAGATAAATTTCATCAAGATCATCTCAAATCATTTGTTGCAGGAGAATTAAATAAATAATTATGAAATCAGCATTTTCAAGAGGATATAGTACCTTTACAGATATTGCTGGTGCAGCTCATGGTGCATACAGAGCAGAAGCTTATGTTGGAAGAATTGCTGATGCTTGTAATGAATTAGAAAATAACATCAATGCTTTTAAAGGTTTTGAAACAGAAGTTAAAAAATTAAAAGGCGACGTTCAAGAATTTCGTTCTTCTGGAACTTTCAATATAGAAGCAGCATTAAACGATTCGTCTTACAAAAGTGTTGTTGATAGAAGTCATGAATATGCATCTGCTGATATCACAACAAACTGGGGTGAGAGTTATGGATTGAAAGCGTTGTTTAATGGAACAGCATCAGCTAAGGCTCAATCTATAAGCCATTTTCAACGATTTATGGAATATAAATCCATCTCAGGACGAGCTGATTTGACATTTGAGGTATTTATTGCAGAAAAAGGTTTAGATCCTAATACTGTTTTGGCATCAGACCCAATCTACTCAGGACAAATGCGCTTAATTCCGTCGGATCAACTTGATGAGGCTATAGCTTTTCTCAAGAAACAGATTGCAAATAAAAATATAACGAATCTAGAAGAAGTGGAACGTTATCGTGAGACTCTAGAAAAATTAACGTCTAGAATTGTTGCTCCAGATGGTACGCAGTCTGCTGAAGCCACAACCCAAGAACTGTTGGATATTGCAAAGAAGGGCAAAGAAGGGAAATATATAGCAACAGAAGATGGATTTTCTCCGGAACAATTGGTTAAACTGCAGCATGTTCTCAACCAAGGTGTAAAAGCGGGTTTAACAGCTGCAACAATTACACTTGTACTTAAAACTGCTCCAGAAATATATAAGTGCCTTGATGATCTGATTTCATGTGGCGAGGTGGATGAAGAACAACTAAAAGCTGTTGGGTTTGCTGCATTGGATGGTTCTACAGAGGGATTCATTCGTGGGTTTGTCTCTGCTACAGTCACAACATCTTGTAGTGCAGGTCTTTTGGGGGAAACTCTCAAATCTGTAAGTCCCGAAGTTGTTGGGGCTATGACTGTTATAATGATGAATACGTTGAAAGACTCTTTCTTGGTAGCTAAAGGTAGCATTTCAAAAAATGAATTCACCTATAATCTCCAAAGAAATATGTTTGTTACAGCATGTGGTATAGGTGGGGGTGCTTTAGTTCAAACTTGTATGCCCATGATTCCATTTGCATATCTGCTTGGTAACTTTGTAGGGTCAATGGCTGGTTCGTTTGCATTTGTTGCTTATGATCAAGCAGTACTATCGTATTGTGTTTCATCTGGTAGTACATTCTTTGGATTGGTTGACCAGGATTACAAATTACCAGATGAGGTGTTAAACGAGATTGGTCTAGAACTTTTTGAATATGAGGAATATTTTCCTGATGAATACTCCTTCGATGTCTATGACCCAAGTTTCTATGAACCAGAGGTATATGATGCTGATATGATTAAAATATTAAGGCGTGGTGTTATTGGTGTTAGACAGGTTGGATATATCTAAACGTAAATCCCGTATAACTACTTGAGTTATACGGGATTCTTTATTTATTTCAAGAATTTACTTCAATTTCATCAAGAGTAAACGCTATTATATATCAGTTGATTTTCTTCACACGTGTGAATGATCTGGAGAAGTAGGGGAGATTGTCAAGCCATTCTATTATAAATTAGAGGAAATTTTCCTTAAATTTCCCCTAATTTCCTCTATTCTTTGTTCGAGACTCTTTGAATAAGTTCCTCGAATTGGTCGGATTTAATGTAGCCAATGGCTCTCTTGTTCAGATTTGTTGCACTCAAGTAGCCCATCTCTACCAGTTCTTGTAAGTCGGTTCTGGCAGACCTCGCTGTAATATTAAATTGAGTAGCCAACTCTTTGGGAGTGAACATGATGCGTTTACTCTCAGAAATGGTTCTAAGGACATATCTCTGGCGTTCATTGATATTGGAAATACCAACGAATTTGATGATGTTTTGCTGCTCATCAATCTTACGTTGCAAATATTTCTTCAATTCTTCAAATGCTTTCTTCATCACATCCAAGTGGTATTGGATAAAGTAAGAAAGGTCATTGTCATCGTTTTCTGTATATAGATATGCTTTTTCATATCCTTTTTTGTTGGTATATATAATTCTTGAAATAGAAAGATATTCTGTAAGCCAGTATCCTTTCTTTATCATATACCAATAGAATAACGATCTTGCAGTTCTGCCATTACCATCTGCAAAGGGATGAATGTAAGCCAGCACGAAGTGAATGATAATACCTTTAATGATTGGATGGATGAAATTATCACTATTATCTTTGTTTGCAAACTCACACAGGTCCTCTATCATCTTATCAATCTCTGTATATGAAGGTGGCGTGTGGGCAACAAAACCAGTAATACCATCTACAACGAAAATATCATCGTTTTTACGGAAGACGCCTTCATCTTCTGGATTATCTAATGTCTTATACGATATGGAGTGGTGGATATCAAGTAGTCCTTCTACAGAGAAATCCGCTTGCTTGTTCTTGGAAACCTTATTGATTGTCTCATAGTTGTTGACTATCATCTGCTGACTCTTATTGATAGGCTTGAGTTGTTTGCGAAGCATATCTTTGGCTATTCGCCGCGTTGTGGAGGCTCCTTCCATCTGACTGGATGCAATGGCCTCTTCCATAATTGAACTGATCAGATAATAGTTCTTGTCTGTTGTCGGGATTATACTTTTTGTACCCAGACTTCCTCCCAAGTTCATATCAAAGTCATGCAGTAGTGCAAGCATGTTTTTGGTGATGGTAAAATGAAAGGTGTATCTCCCAAATTTGATGGTCTGAGAACTCAATTGACGTTGAATCTTTACTGCTTGCCAGAAAACAAGCTTATCTATACCTTTGGGCACTATATACTTCACTTTGTCCCAATAGAGGTATTCGCTACTTATCCTTTGGAAAAGTGGCTGCATTTGCGGATTCGTAAGCAGCTGAATAGCTTCTGTCTGCTTTTGTGAATTCAGCGTTGGAGTTGGTTCTACTTTCATCTCTTTTTTTGTTTTTTCGATGCAAAGATACATTTTTTTCTTAATTAGAGGAAATTTTCTTGTAATTTCCTCTAATTTCTCGTTGCTTTTGGCAAAATATTGTTGAGTTTCTCATTTTTTTGCTTGTTTGTTGTTTTTTTATGAGCATATTCGCATTAATTCCGATTATTTTTCGTAATTTTGTCGTCAAGCAAGAGAAATAAGCTGAAATAAATATCAAAGGAATAATATGGCAGAAGAGCTGGTTCCAATACAAGAAAATGATTATAAGGAATTACTGCTACAGACCGTAGCAGTTATTGAGCATGCTCGCGTTAAAGTGGCTCGCCACATTACCGCCACAGCAAACATATCAATAATGCGCTTAAAGAGGTATTGGCTAGTTCTGTGGTAGTCGCAAAAATTGCGAATACCAGATATGTTTACGTATTTAGATGTGGTTTTGGCTGTTAATAGGAATACATATATCGCGAGTTTAACATAAACAAAAATCCCGCATAACTACTTGAGTTATACGGGATTCTTTATTTATTTCTCAAAAAACTTTACTTCACCTCCTCGAAAACGACTTTAACTGACTATCAATGCGTTAGCACCGGATGTTGCACACATGTCGCAAAAACGGAAATAACCATTGATAATCAACATGTTGCAAAATCACTGCAAAGGTATATATTTCTCCCCAAACAACCAAAAGAAAACACAGAAAATATCACAAACTTGTCACATTTTCTTGATTTTGGTTGGCTATGTAATACAGAAATGGCAATGAAACAGTAAATGGAGCAAGACATGCCACGTAGCTCTTCCAATAATTGTTTCTAATGTTTCCATTGGAATAATATCAAGCCCTACTTCATGGCATAGATAGAATCTTAGGTGCATATATCATGAAGTAAATGAATTTTCGTATATGAGATAGATTCTTTTTATACCCACACTCTATAAAAAGCAAATAGCGTGTAACTTATTGCGCTACACGCCATATTGATTTTATTGTGAATAATAGTGTTTTTTCATGCCAAAACAAATCATTGGTGTAAAACCATGTAGATTTGTGGAATATTACACAATAATACAACGTATCTTATAACTTATTATATCTTCTTGCCCTTGTCCTAAATGCGTCTATTCCACCCTCCATAACTTCGCAGATTTCTTGTTTGACATCTGTTCTTTCAATCGTTCCTTCTGCCTGAATTTTTAAGTTATGAGTATCGGAAGACATGGAAATAACGTATTCTGCATCACCATTGACTGGAATGTTAGCGTTGTGTGTAACAACAATGACTTGTCTCTTTTGTTTGATTTCTTTTATTTTATCCACTATTAATGAGTACACGAGATGATTGTCTAGATCGTCTTCTGGCTGATCAAGTACAAGTGGAGCTGTGCCGAACGATAAAATAAATGTCAATATAGCTGTTGTTTTTTGTCCCGCAGAGGCTACCGAAAGAGGTTTAAAATGGCCTGATGTAATTTTATATGTCATCTCTATCTCATCTTCAGGATAGAGCAATTCAATATTATTAATTTGCTCTTGAGTCAATCCCTTTATAAGATTGATGAAATGACCATCAAACTCGTTACCAGTATATGAGTCCTTGTATATATCTATAAGAATATTCTTTACAGTTCTTAGGTTGTTTTCAATATCTGGACTACTAAATATCTTATTGATAAGAATATCAATGCCCTTTTCGAATCCAGTTGACCTTTGCAAAATTAAACGCAAGCGAGACACAAACTCTTTCTTGTCTCCAAACAATTTTATGTTAATTTTTATTTTTTCTGAATTAAATGACCTGATAAAATCGCTGCGCTTTTCAGTTATGAGTTTACGCTTTTGTAAAGAAAGGTCTAAGAGATTATATATTTCCTCATTAACAAGAGTTAATTCTCTCTCTTTCTGCGATATTTCACTCAGTTCCTTTTGCTTCTGTTCAATCAATGTAGTATATTTTGCAAAATCTGACAAATCAGTCACACCCTTTGTTTCCAATTCGTTCTTCTTTGCATTGAATAGATCCTGATTACTCTTGAAATCAGCCCAAAATTGGCTTTTGCCAATTACATCTTTTCCTTGGTTAATTGCCAATTCAATAGAGTCTAATATTTTCTGTTGAACTTCTTTTTGGTGAGTAATAGAATCAACTATGTCACTTAGTACATTATGGATTTCATTTCTATATGACTCATCAAATTGTTCTTCTTTGATTGTAGGAAGATTATCGTATAGCTTAACACTTTTAGATAATTCTGTCTGGAAATCTCTTAGTTTTTGAAAGAATTCTTTTAGAGCATTGTATTGATTCTTAAGTGTCTGATTATTTTTTAGCAATTCTGATATGCCACTTTGTTGAAGAAGCTGAATTTTATTTTCCAAATCTTTGATTTCTGTCATCAATTTTGATTTGGTAACGATAGATTGAGCAAGTGCTTTTCGAGTGGCAACCTTTTGATTGAAATCACTTTCGATTCGCAATCTTTCTTCTTGAATGTCTGCTATTGCCGGTATGGCAGAATCGATTCTATTTCTCAACTCATTTGGCTTTTGTGCTAATGCGAAAATCTGTTTTTGCGAATACTGCTCAAATTCAAAGAAATCAATAAAAAACTCATCCGTGACAGGGTCAAAACTATCGCTCTCCGGATTGTATTTCTCTATAGTGCGTTCACGCTCACTTTTGACAAAAGTGATACGATATAATATTTCATCACGAACAAATTCAACAATAATTTTAGAGTCCGCTTTTAAGACTCCAATACCATCATTGTCACACAATTTAAAGAAGTTGAGTTGTTCTTTCAATATTTCTTCTAAGCCATTGATATCTGAGTTTCTATCAAACACCCCTCTAAGGAATCTCAATATACTGGATTTTCCGCTTCCTCTACCACCAATAATTGTTGTTAATGATGGACTAAATTCTATGCTAACGACTTTGTCCTTCTTGGTGATGGTTGTATTTTGTATTGCGATAGATTTTATCCATAAGCTAGGTTTTGAATATGGTGTTGTCTCATATTCAAAGCAATTTGCATTTCTATCACTAAACATAAATGCTTGTCGAAGACCTTCAATATCAGGATTTTCATCCATCTTAATCCAAGAGAAAGCCTTTCCTACGCCAGACAAACCATGTTTAGAAGGCTCTTCCAAGTCGGGATTATCTGAAAACGTGAGTAATGATATGTTTTTCTGTTTTGCTTTTGCAACACTATCATACCCATTTTTAATTGCCTCATATCCGATTTCAATACGAGGATTATTGTAATACTGATTTATACGCACTTTCAGTTCTTCATTGTTGGGCACAGTAATTCCTGACTGTAAAAATTCTTTATGGACGAACTGCACAGCATTAATATACTCTAGGTCAAATAGTTTTTCAATGACATCCTTACTTGCACAAGTTCCTAACCCATTATATTCATCTATATGTGCTGGTATTACTATTGCATTGTCTGCATTCGCCATTTCTGCAATATCCAAAACTGTTTTCATGGAATGTGCTTCCGCTTTGGCAAAATCCTCACGGTTGATTCCACAACGAATCAAAAAATCATTCACATCTTGCGTGCCCTTATCTTTGTCAAAAATAATTAACAAATGAATTTTGGATGTGTCACAAGTGATTTCTACACCAGGGAATAGAACAATACCCTCAGCCTGTGCAATTGGCTTCACCTTGTCAATCCATTCACCTGTATTATGATCCGTTACAGCTACACAATCAAGATGTAGTTCTTTTACGCGATTAATCCATTGTTCTGGAGTAATAGTTTTATCTTTAAAACAAAGACTTGCTGGAGTGTGCAAATGAAAATCACACTTATACCAACGTGCGCCTTTATAATGTATCATAAATATAATTTTTTTTGTTTTGATAATTGATGAGTAAAAGTAAAAACTTTCCATGGTTACACGGAGTGGTTCTTGGCAATATTTTCTTTCTTGCCGCAGAACCTTTCGCAGAATGCTGTTTTGAAGATAGACTCACCATCGAGACTATCTTTCTTGTTATGCCTTTTGTGCTAAAGCCGATATCGTTTTCAAACATGTTTAGGAATTTGGTCATTTTATTAAACACTCTTTTCACTTTCTGCTTATTGGCGTATATCCTCTTTCAACATTTCAATCAATCTATAAATGCCTGTTGATGGATTCAAGAACTCAGGCAATTTCTTTGCTCTTGTAACAGCAACATCCGTGTTGTTGTTCAGAAATGCCTTTTGAGTATCAGTGAAGGCTGACTTGGAATAATTTTTCCACACTGGAGCACTTTTCTTCAACTCCTTGATGAGGGCGTCTGTTTCAATGGCAGCCTTTTGGTCTTTGGCATGAAGCAGCAACCATATTTCAAAACAAGGATTACTGAGCAGCATTTCAGCCTTACATTTATGCAATTTCTCATTGATAGCCTGCACATCCATATCATACATGAGGAATGTGTGCACCTTATCCCATTGTGAGATTTTGAGTTCCTTTGTACGCTTCTCAACCAACGACGGAGTAATCTTTGTTCCTTCTATGTGCGAAACGATTCTGATAGGTGACTTGTACCACGTTTTCAAAAGATTGATATAGCAGACCTCTGTCTCGCCCTCACAAATGACGAGAGCGATCTTTCGCATCCGCAGGGATGGAGACGGTTCTCTTTTGCTTGCCATAATCAATCTCCCAATAATTGTTTGATACTTGACACCGATGAATCAACATAAGGCACAGCATCAAAGCGTCCTTGTATATATCCCTTTTCGGCATCCATATTTTCACGGAAATCCTTGAAGTCATACAAAGAATACACCTCCGTTGCACCTTGTTCCGACTTGTTGACGAAAACAATTTGGTCACGTCTCAGTCGTTTGACATCGATAAGGTTCGTGTTGTGGGATGTGAACAATAACTGACTGCTTTCTGAAGCATGGATCAAGTCGAGAATGAAATCTGCCAGACGAGTGTGAAGTCCCATGTCAAACTCGTCCATCATAATGCTCTTCTTGTTCTTTACCACATCCAAGAGTCGTATCAGAATCTGGAACAGTTTTCTTGTACCATTAGATTCTTCCATGTCCATATCGAACATGATGTCCTTTTGTTTGCGATGGAATGTCTTGAAGCGAAGCACATCCACCAGCTTGTATGATAGTTCCGTTTGTCCAGGTACAACCACGGGAGCAGGCATTTGTTCTTTCCTTGCCTCAATGTCAGTAATATCTGTATCGCATATTTCAAGTGCTTTGAGTATCACCTTCTTGTAGGCATTGAAACTATCCAGCACCATCATGTCATTCACATTTACAAGTCCAAGCAGGAATTGATTCATGAAATAACGATATAGCTTTTGAGCAATTTCTCTGTTCATCGAACTGGCACGACTTAGGAAAAGGTTCTTCTCGCCAGTGTTTGTAACCACATCCGAAGGCTTAGCCATAACGCCAGTACCAAAACTGTATTTCCCATCTGCATCACGAACAAAGATCTTTGCACGTCTGCCAACAGGGTAATGATATAGACTTTCGCTGATAATACGTTCACGAGTTAATTCAAAAGCGTATTCGTATTCCACGTCATCGCACACAAAATCAATCAAGAACTTACTTGATTTATCTTGCCAACCATCAAATTTGAAAGGCTCGAAATTGAATGTCGCACCTTCGTTGTAGAGGTGTGACTCCAAAATCATTCTACAGCAAAAAGTAATGGCTTTCAGAATATTCGATTTGCCAGAAGCGTTTGGACCAAAGAGTCCAATGGTTTTAAGTACTGGCACACCGTTCCACTCCATCACATTATGACTTAACTCCCGTGCAAGAGCCGTATTGATGTTTCCTGCTCTGAAGTCGATTCTTATTCTATCTCTAATAGAAAAGAAATTCTCAAATTCAATTTTTAGTATCATTACGCGTGCGATTTTGTAGAATTTCTGCAAAAATAGCAATTAAATCTGAATCTACAAAGGTTTTTGAGTAAAAATAGTTATAATATTGCTGCTTTTTAACATTTATCAACCGAAACAAAGGCTTGAAGTGACAAAAACGAATAAACTTCAAATACTTACGCTTGTCTAATGGAGTCCAAACTAATCAAGCTACTCTTACGGCAAAAATGCTAAAGGGAAAAGTGAAACACGTTTCACAAATAGGGGTATGCCTAAGCCTATTTGCAAGAAAATGCCTTGAAAGGCTGATGGTGTATACTCATCTATTGTCAAAATCTGCCAATACTGGCAACTTTTAGTCATGAACATCTATCACTCTACATTATATTTCTGTCAATATTGGCGTTTTTTTATTCCAAGTACTCGACTTCTCATCCCATTGATAATAGCTCAACACTCACGATATTTTGCAGAAAAGCATTAAATACTTGATAAAATCATCAAAATTTCACCTCAAATAATAAAAATTAAGCATATTTTTACCTATTTTTGAATTGTTTTTAGTATCTTTGTGACCTAAAGATTTGAGTTTTGAAGAACTTGCGTTCATAATCTATAAGACAATTCAGTAAATTGGATATGGGTACAAACATATACATGCGAAAGATTCCGACAAGGGAACGTCAGAAAGAATTGATGGAGTTAATATCCAAGCAGTGTCAGCAAAGGATTGACTCTATTAAAAAGGATGCAGGTCGTTGTCCAGGCGAGTCTGATAGGTCTTTGGATGAAGACATAGACTCGTTGCGTCAACAAATATATGAAGAGGTGCATATTGGAAAATGCTCACGTGGATGGAAGTTCTTGTTTGCTCCCAATCCTCAATTCTATCAAGAAAGAAAGGACTCTGTTTTAGCTTTTATTCATTCAGAGGGTTGGATATTGATGGATGAATATGGGGAAAGCATAGATCCAGATAAGTTTTGGGAAGAATATGTTGTTTCTCAAGAAAAAGGTTTCACCATTGCAACCTATCAAGAATGGCAAATCCAACACGGAGAAACAATTCAATCCAAAGCGGCTTCATTTGAGCACGAAACGGCAGAAGGCCTTCGCTTTGCAAATGATGCAGACTTTAGTTAAAGAACTGATTACAATTGACAATAAACAATTATGGCAAAATTAAATCGTATAAGAATTGTTCTGGCTGAACGCGATCTAAATAACAAGTGGTTGGCGGATAAGTTGGGAAAGGATCAGGCAACTATATCCAAATGGGTAACAAACACTACCCAACCCAGCCTTGAAACACTCATAGCTATTGCCAATGCACTTGAAGTGCCGGTACAGGAGTTGGTGAGACAGGAAGAATTCAATCAAGAGAAATAAGTCGAATGATAACAAGAGACGAAATACAAGAACTGCTGCATAGCACGGAAACCTATCGTGTGGAGCGAACCACGTCAACAGGTGACATGGATAAGTTTCAGGAGGCCATCTGTGCCTTTGCTAATGACCTGCCAAACTCACGAAAGAATGGCTACCTGATATTGGGTGCTTACGACAACGGAGAGTTGTCGGGTCTGAAGGTCACCGATGACCTGCTGAAGAAGATAGCAGCCATACGCAGCAACGGCAACATTCTGCCTATACCTGTTATGAGTGTTGACCGTTTCCAGTTTCCGGAAGGTGACTTGTTGGTTGCTGAGGTTAGTCCGTCCGACCTGCCTCCTGTACGCTATCGTGGACGAACTTTTATTCGTATCGGTCCGCGTCGTGACATAGCAACGGAAGCAGAGGAGCGCATATTGGCAGAGCGTCGAATGTCTTTCATGGCCACGTTCGACACGATGCCTTGTTTGGCTGCCAAGCTAAATGATGTCAACACGGACTTGCTGCGTACAAAGTATCTGATACCGATATTAGGCAATGAGTTAGTGGAATCTGATACTCGTCCTATCGAGGAACAAATGGCTGCTGTGGGCATGTATGACACAGAGCACCAATGCCCAACATATGCTGCAGTCGTTCTGTTTGGCTACAAGCCGCGCCGTTTCATGCCAGGTCTGTATGTGCAGTATGTACGCTTCAAGGGTAAAGACGTGACCAGTGAGGTAGAGAACGAAATGCAGTTGGAAGGCAACTATTGCGAACTGCTACCACGCCTAGAATCACTTTTGGAGTTGTCTGTCATCAAGAAGAAACCCGTTTTCGTTTCCATCCTACGCGAGGAGATGGTCAGCAACTACCCCTATCAGGCTATCCGAGAGCTTCTTCTCAACGCCTGTATGCACCGCGATATGCAGAGTAATACCCCACTTCGCTTCTATGAGTTTGCCAGTCATCTGGAGATCCT
>JAEEGJ010024432.1_pt1 | contig 12531 bp, 10 predicted proteins | sample 8958761 | NCBI WGS metagenome assembly JAEEGJ01 (sample SAMN16246546, study PRJNA631951) | gut metagenome | biome: gut microbiome; feature: rumen; material: RS-attached | host: Bos | place: Iran: Karaj | collected 2018-10 | reverse complement strand
GTTTTCTATGCACCACTGGACCAGGTCGAAGAACAGTGTTGATGTAAGCAGGATAAAGGTCAGTCTCATGAACCTTACATCCTGGGTATTGTCAAAGCTTGTTATGCACGTGAACAGAATGATGAGCATTACAGCCATCGCAAAGCAGTCCACGCCGATATTGAATAAAATAAACTCCTGCATATTATTCTCCGTCAGCATCTACCATACATAGATATTATGCCAGATCCTGTAATAGCCTCCGCCGAGTCTTTCTGCCTGAATGACTATGTTACAGTTGGAAGCTCCTATTGTTTTCAGAGCGGAATCGAAATATCCCGTCCTGTAATTACCTTTTCCGTACTCACTCTCAATGGTCCTGTAAAGCTCGACAGGCACCACGTTATAGAAGCAGTGATCTCCCATTCCGCAGGAAACCATCTGAACCTTGCAGTCTGCATAATAATCGGAGAGCGTAGTGAGCGCATCGCTTTCCTTTAAACCGAATACGGCAAGCTGCGCAGCGGCATTCGAGTGGTCGACCTGTGAGGTGTTATTGTTAGATCCGCTGTTTGTCGCATCTTCGGTGGGATGCTCCGATTCATAATCAAGAGGCACCGCGGGATTGTTGTTGATATAAGGATCAAAATACGGATCGTATCCTTCATATCCGGTTCCCGTTCCGTCGTCAGAAGTCTGATCGCCCGCATCAGCGGTCGCCGGTGATGCACTTTCAAGTCCCCTGTACTGTGTTCCCTGGCAGGCAGGAAGATATATCGAAAGGCTCTTCCTTACATGTGTACCCGCATAGTCTCCGTCGGTCCTGTTGAAATAATCATAGGAGGGGCTTTCCGAATCATCCCAGGTAACATCCACATTGTAGAAACCGTCGCCTAGCTTAACTATATTCCAGGCGTGATCTTCACCTGACGATCCCGCACAGTAATATGCCGGAATACCGAGTCTCTGACAGATGTACTGAAACGCCCTCGCATAACCTGCGCAGACGCTCTTTCCCTGGACCAGTGCCGAATATGCACTCTGATCCATCGAAGCTCCCGCATCATATGTGACGGTCTCTATAAGAGCATCGTGCACATACTTTTCCCTGGAGTAATCATCGGGGAACTGTCTTGCTCCCTCTTCTATCGCCGTTGCGGCGGCATCGAACATCGCCCTGGCATTTTCCAGATCATTGGCTATGGTGTAATAGCTCAGATCGATCTCGACAACTTTCTTATCACCGGTGTATTTCACCGTATAAGCGGTTTGAACGTAAAAGAGTTCGGGATGGTCACCGAATACCGCTTCGAACACGTACTGTACCGCATCAGCCTTTATATCCGTGCAGGGAGAAAAGGAAGAAACAAGATCGCATGCATTGGCATAGATCTGTTTGTACAGCGCCTGACCGTTTGAATCGAGCATTGCATAGTAAGGGTAGATCTCCGGATCGAATGCAAGACCGGAACCGTCAGATCCCTTATCAATACTTTCGGTAACATCCTTGGCCTGGGCATCGTTGAGCTCGGTCTGGGTTCCTTCAACGGGAATAAGTCCGCTTCTTCCGACCACGTTGTCGGGGATGGTGGTGATGGTTCCGTTGTAAGGAGTATAGGGAATAAGATCGTTTACGGTTCCTGACTGCACGGGAAGTGCATCGGGATTTACTCCGGGCGGGATCTGGCTTTCTGCATCGGCAGCAATGAGTCCGCCTTCTCCGTTTTCACCGTAAAGTGTCTTACTTATCTTGTCCGTAAAGGAAGGATTGAATGCACAGAAAAGAACGAAAAGACAAAGGGCAGCTATAACGGCCGTAAGTCCGATGCCAAGCTTTTTCAAAAAGCCCATCTCTTCCTCCTTTCACGGATGTGAATTCTGTACAATAACCCATAACTATACATAGTTAAATATATCACAATTCATAACAATATTAAAGAAAAGATTCCGATTGAAATACTGCGCTCCTGATGATAAAATTTTGCGTGAAAAGTTTTGAGCAGGAGGTACTCCATGGAAACGGTAAAATGTATCAAAGAACGTCGCAGCATACGTAAATTCGATGCTTCCAAAGAAATTTCCAGAGAGCTTATCGATTCCGTTATCGATACCGCCCGCTTCGCTCCCAGCTGGAAGAACACCCAGGTGACCCGTTATACGGTTCTTACCGGAGAGGCTAAGGACAAGCTGGCTGACTGCACCAACCTCTGGGCAAAGAACGGCGACATCATGAGAGGTGCTCCCATGGTTGTTGCTCTCAGCATCGTTGATAAGAGAAGCGGTTATGAAAGAGACGGCTCTCCTTCCACCCCTCTCGGCGACGGATGGCAGATGTTCGACGCAGGTATCGCATGTCAGAGTTTTTGTCTCGCAGCATTTGATGCGGGACTTTCAACCGTCATCATGGGTCTGTATGATGACAATGCCGCTGAAGTTATCGGCATTCCCGAAGGCCAGATACTTACCGCACTCGTTGCAGTCGGTTACGCAGCCGAAGCTCCCGAAGCTCCGAAGCGTAAAGAACTTTCCGATCTGGTCACATATAAGAGTTGATTCATTTGAGGACTGATATTTTTATCAGTCCTTTTTTTAGGAGGTATTATCATATATGAGACATCTGATGAGTCCGCTGGATTTTACAACCGAGGAGCTCGATGCCCTCTTCGACCTCGCCGCTGAGATTGAAAAAGATCCCGAAAGATTTGCACATGTCTGTGACGGACGGATACTCGCAACGGCTTTCTATGAGCCCAGCACGAGAACAAGACTTTCGTTCGAAGCCGCAATGCTGCGTCTGGGCGGAAAGGTCATAGGATTTTCCGATGCCGGATCGTCATCCGCGGCAAAGGGCGAGAGCGTATCCGATACCATCAAGGTAATCTCACAGTACGCCGACATCTGTGCAATGAGACATCCCAAGGAAGGTGCGGCATATGTAGCGGCTTCAAAATCCGAGATCCCCGTGATAAATGCGGGCGACGGCGGACACCAGCATCCCACGCAGACTCTTGCGGATCTGATGACGATAAGGAGCATGCACGGAAAGCTCGGCGGATTTAAGATCGGACTCTGCGGAGACCTTAAGTTCGGACGCACCGTACACTCGCTCATCAATGCACTTGTCAGATACGAGGGTATAAGCTTCGTCTTCATCTCGCCTCCCGAGCTCAAGGTTCCGGATTACATCACCGAGATGCTGAATGATATGAACATTCCTTACACCGAGGTGATAAAACTCGAGGATGTCATCGCAGATCTCGATATGCTCTACATGACAAGGGTGCAGAAGGAAAGATTCTTCAACGAAGAGGACTACGTAAGACTGAAGGATTTCTACATCCTTACCAAGGATAAGATGAGCCTTGCCGGAAAGGATATGCTCGTACTCCATCCCCTTCCCAGGGTAAACGAGATATCGGTGGAGGTCGACGAAGATCCGAGAGCATGCTACTTCAAGCAGGTCAAATACGGAATGTACGTAAGAATGGCTCTCATCATGACACTTTTAGGAATCAAGGCATAAAAAACGGAGGTAAGTTTTAATGCTTAACGTAGGAAAGATTGAAGAAGGCTTTGTCCTTGACCATATACAGGCCGGCAAATCAATGAGCATTTACGAGCATCTCGGGCTCGACAAGATGGATTGCACGGTTGCGATAATCAAGAATGCCCGTTCCAAGATAATGGGAAAGAAAGATATTCTGAAGGTTGAATGTGATATCGATACTCTCGATCTCGACGTTCTCGCTTTTATCGATCACAACATCACCATAAATGTCATCAAGGCCGGTGAGATAATAGAGAAAAGAAGTCTCAAGCTTCCCAAGGAAGTAAAGAATGTCATCAAATGCAGAAATCCCAGATGCATCACTTCCATCGAGCAGGAGCTTCCACACATCTTCTTTCTTGCGGATGAAGAAAAGGAAATCTACAGATGCAAGTACTGCGAAGAGAAGTTCTCACAGAAAGATAAGTTCTGAAATAACCGGATAAAGCAAAACTGCCGCATATGATATGCGGCAGTTTTTTGTATCAGCGTAACGGATCACGCTGTTTTTATATTCTTCCGTTACTTCTTCTTTGATGCGTTCTTCAGTTCTTCGAGAGCTTCGTAGTAATCATCCGAAATGATCGAAGGATTCGAGCGGATGATATTTCCGATGAAGAACTTCTTGACAGATCCCTTAAGCGTGGTAAAGGAAGCATGCTCCTTTATGACTGAAGTGTACTTTTCTCCGAGAGCCTTGATCTCTGCCATGATATCCTTAACAGAATCGGGAGTGAGTTTATCGGACACTTCACCGGCAGTCTTACGGATATACTCAAGCCTGCGGCTGACACCGGATCCGAACCTGTCGAAATGTTCGCCCATACTTCCCGTAAACTCGGAATACTTGGCAGTAACGGTATCCGTAAAGTCCCCGATGTTTTCCTTTACCGAATCGGTAAACGCATCAACCTTATCTTCGGCATCTTCAGCCATTAAGGCAATGATCACATCAAGACGCTTCTGCATAAGCTGCATTTCGTGACGTGCCTCTTCCATCTTTACAAGTATCGCACGAAGATCCATAGCGGCCTTGAACGAGATGATGAAGTCGATCACGGCAATACCCATCACGACCGCATCGGTCACGGTCAGCTGGGTTATGGTGAACATTTTCATAAGAGCGGTAACGGGCTTTTGAAGGATCCTGTTTACGACAAAGGTTGCCGCAAACCATCCGAGCGATGCGCCGAGGCAGATGTGCCCGTTCAGGTTAAACTTTTCCTGCGAATAATCCCAGTATCTGACCTTGAACAGATGCTGCATGAGTTCGCCGGTAACATATTCGAGAACGGTAGCGCAGATCATTCCCGAGAGACACTCCAGAAGGACATTTCCCTCAAAAGGTGCCGCCGCAACAAGCATAACGCATACTCCGCTTCCGTAGATGGGAAGGAAGGGACCTTTCATGAAACCTCTGTTGACAAGTTTTCTTTCTCTTATCGAACAATATACGGTTTCCCAGATGAAGCCTATCACGGAATAGATACAGAATATAAAGATCCATTCCACATACAGATACTTACCCATTTCTTTTCCTCTTATAAATTTACTGCCTGACATTTAAGTCAGGCAGCAGATCTTTACTCTTTATGCTGTGAACGATACAACAGCATCTTTGGGCTCGCGTGATTTCTCTATCTTCTCTGCATACAGGACAGGCCCTTCTCCGCCGTATTCAGGGAAGAATTCTTTTTTCACCGTGGCAGTGACCACAACCCAGTCCTTATCCTTTACAGGTTCCTGACCCTCACCGTATTTGCAAGCGTATCCGAGGAATGCCATATCCTGTGCACAGCATGTCATTGCCATTCTTCCGGGGATGAAATACCCTTTCGGAAAATCCGGAGGCGTCATGCACAGCGCCTGGAATACGATCTTCTTTCCGTCATATCTTTCAAGATGATCCATCGCATCGAGATAAAAGATCCCGTATGCATTGGTGTCGAGAACAAGCTCATCTGACTTGAGGTCGTAGGGAAGGTCTTCCTCAAAAATCTCATTGATCTCACCGTTTGCATCCTCGAAGACGATATCGGCGCTCTGATTGACCGCTTTGATATTTCTCCTGTATGCGGGAAGATCGTTCCTGACATTATCGCATCTGTTGAATACGATCATCTCGGAATTGCGAATCTGCTCCGCAAGAAGCGATTTCATATTGGTGTAATACACGGGGAATGTGGAAGCGTCGATAATTGTTATCTGCTGTGCAAGCTTCCAGTTATCCGGCATCCTGAAATCCTTGAAATTCCACATGCCGTTCCACTCGATTATTATGCGGTCGGGCTTGTAAGTCTTCTCGATCGCGGCAAGCTGCATGGGATTCATCTGTTCCTCATCTTCGATAAGGATCATATCCGTATTCGACTTCTTCATAAGCTCGGCCGAATACTCTTCCTCTCCCTCTTCGCAGAGAATGAGAAGTGTGTTTCCTTTTATACGGAAATAATCCTGTCCGAGTGTGAACTTGATAAACTCGGTCTTGCCCGCTTCAAGAAATCCGTTGATGATATAAACCTGTTTGGGTTTTCCTGCAAACATTTGAAACTCCTTAAGCAAAAAGCTCTTTCAGTTTATCTTCTTTAAGTTCGGAACCGATGACGCAGATCTTGCCGGTTACCTGAGGCTTTCCGGATCTTACATTTGTCTCTTCGGGAACATAATCATAGTAGATCCAGGTTCCGTCCTCAGCGGGAACCATACCCTTAGCCCTGAGAATGATTCCGTATTCACCGGAATCAAGAGCCTTAAGGATGGACTCTATGCGCTCCTGAGTGAACTTGACGGGAGATTCGATTCCCCAGCTGGTAAAGATCTCATCTGCGTCATGTCCGTGATGATGGTGGTGATGATGCTCATGATCATCATCGTCGTGATGGTGGTGATGGCAACACTCGTGATCGTCGTCATCATCGTCGTGATGGTGATGGCAACACTCGTGATCGTCGTCATCGTCATCATCATCATGATGGTGGTGGCAGCACTCGTGATCGTCGTCATCGTCATCATCGTCATGATGGTGGTGGCAGCACTCGTGATCGTCGTCATCGTCATCATCGTCATGATGGTGGTGGCAACAGCACTCTTCATCATGATCATCATGATCGTGATGGTGGTGATGATGATGTTCGGGAGCCTCCTTGGCTTTCTCCATCATCTCGGCAAGAAGTGAGTCAATGCTGTCATTTCCCTCGATCGCATCGAGAACAGCCTTTGCATCAAGCTGATCGAGAGGAGTGGTGATGACTGTAGCCTTGGGATTGTGCTCCTTTACTATTGCTACGGCTTCCGCGATCTTCTCTGCGGATGCGGTATCGGTACGGCTTAAGATAACGGTTCCCGCATACTCGATCTGGTTGACGAAGAACTCACCGAAGTTCTTGGAATACATCCTGGCCTTGGATGCATCGACAACCGCAACAGCTGAATTGATCTTGACATCAAGTTCTCCCGCAACTCTCTCGATGGCCTTGAGAACATCCGAAAGCTTTCCCACGCCGGAGGGCTCGATAAGTATCCTCTCGGGAGAATAAGTATTTATAACTTCCTTAAGAGATGTTCCGAAATCTCCGACAAGCGAACAGCATATGCATCCCTGGCTCATCTCTTTGATCTCGATTCCCGACTCTTCAAGGAATCCGCCGTCTATTCCGATCTCACCGAATTCATTTTCGATAAGAACGGTCTTGGTCGCATCCACGGCATCCTTGAGAAGTTTTTTGATAAGTGTGGTCTTGCCTGCGCCTAAGAAGCCGCTGACAACGTCGATTCTGGTCATGACATATACCTCCGAAAAATCATAAAACCCGCAATGATCCCGGGAATGCATATCCCGGATCATGCGGAATTAATTTGTTTTTAAGCGAAACTGTAAGCCGGGTTCTGTCTTAAAGCAAAAGCTTCGGGACGATCATCTATCTAGTACGTACGTTGCCGCACGCATCAAGCGACCTACCTGAAAGACGGGCGGGCAGCCCTTAACCTTTCTGTTTGGTCTTGCTCCGGATGGGGTTTACACGACTTCGCATGTTACCATGCGAATGGTGGTCTCTTACACCGCCTTTTCACCCTTACCTGCCTGAAGCAGGCGGTTATTTTCTGTTGCACTGGCCCGGGAGTTTCCTCCGCCGGACGTTATCCGGCATCCTGCCCTGCGGAGCCCGGACTTTCCTCACGAGCATAAGCTCCCGCGATCGTCCGTTTCGCTCAAAATCAATTATACAACTGCTGTCAAATAGGAAAAAAACGGATTACTTCATCGCATTGCTGCATTTTGCCCCTGTGTTTTACACGTTGAAGCAGCTTCCGCCGACGAACTCTCTGCAGATTGAGTTGTTGGGAAGGAATTCGCTGGGAAGAGAAAGGAAATAATCAAGGAATTTCAGCAGTCTCTTTGCTTCGTAATATGTGGGATCATCCTTCTCGATGCTGAAAAGGAGAGGCTCTGCGAACTGCTTCAAAAGCGCAAGCTCGTAAACCTGTGCGGAGTTGAACATTACATCCGCTTCCTCCTGGAACGGGAAGATATTCTCCTCTTCTCCTCTTCTTACGGAATGCCACATGGAAAGCGTTCTGTGTGCATCGGATCCTCTGGTACGTGCATCTCTTACAAGTCTTCTTAAGAGTCTCGCATCGGTGGTGGGGATCCTGTTGTGCTCATCGATATTGATGGAAGTAAGTGCGGAGATGTAGATCTTGAACTTACTCTCATCGGGAAGAGCATAACTCATCTTGGGATTGAGTCCGTGGATACCCTCTATTACAAGGATATCATCCTTATCAAGCTGCATGTACTTGCCGTGGTATTCCCTCTGTCCGATCTTGAAATTGAAGGTGGGAAGTTCGACCCTTTCTCCGGCAAGGAGCTTGAGCATATCATCATTGAATCCCTTGGTATCGATTGCTTCGATGCACTCGAAATTATAATCACCGTTCTCATCCCTCGGAGTATCCTCACGGTTTACGAAATAGTCATCGAGTCCGATGGCGTGAGGCTTGAGTCCGAAGGTTCTGAGCTGGATGGAAAGTCTGTGTGAGAAGCTCGTCTTTCCGGAGGATGAAGGTCCCGCGATCATTACGAACTTAACACCCTTTCTGGATGCGATCTCGGCTGCGATCTCGGCGATACGTCTTTCCTGCTCCGCTTCCTGTACAAGAATGAGATCCTCCATGCTTCCGGAGCAGATTCTCTCATTGAGGTCGCCGACATTTTCGATGCCGACATATTCGCACCATTTGTGTGAGCGCTGGAAAGTATCAAAGAGCATTCTGCTCTCTTCATACCTCGGCACTACGGTGGGTGCACTCTTTTCGGGAAGGATGAGCATGAATCCGGTATCATACTTGATGAGATCGAAATACTTTACATAGGATGCATTTGGAAGCATGTATCCGTAGTAATAATCCCTGTATCCGTCCATTTCATAGATATTTACATTGGAAGTTCTTCTGTATTTGAAGAGCTTGACCTTATCCTCCATACCTCTCTTGGAAAAGATATCGAGTGCATCATCGATGGGGTAAGATCTCTTCATATAAGGAGTGCCCGCATCAACGATCTCGAGCATGCGCTTCTTGATCTTCTCCGCATTCTCATCGGTGCTGTCGATAAGTCCCTCGGTATTGATGAACAATCCTCTCTTAACGGTAAAATCAGCCCTGCACTTATTTGCGGTCTCTTCACCGAAAAGATCCCAGATGGATTTCATAAGAAGCATCGTTGCACTTCTTACATATGTAAGATGTCCTACGTTATCTGACAGGGTGAAAAACTTTACTTCACCGCTTCTGGTAACCTTCTTGAAAAGCTCTCTTATCTTGCCGTCGAGACTGATCGCTGCGATGGGCGAATCAAAATCCTTCTGGTAATCCTTTGCCACATCTTCCCATGTGGCATCGGGAGCATATTCCTTTTTTTCACCGTTAATGATAAGTGTGTACATAGATTCCCTCTCATTCTTTATTGATGCGAGACCTGACATAGCGGTTAAGTTCCATCAGTTCTCTTATCTCTTCCGTACGCTCATTATGTTCTCCGCTTTCGGAGATCAGTTTTTCGAGGATCTTCTCATAGGAACTCATCTCGGCACCCAGATAATCCGAAAGTCCTCTGTCCTCTTCCATAAGATCTGCTCCGTATCTGTCTTCGGGAGTTATCGAATGGTCCGCGTTCACATCGGTCTTACCGGTAAACTTTATCCTCATCGGAAAGTAATACTTTCCGGCATCGATGAGAACATTGTTACGGATTATCTCAAAACCGCTCTGCCTGAGGAAATTCCTGAACTCCGGAATATTAGACTGCGGCTGGACTATGAATTCATCCATCTGCTTTATGCAGTCCATACCGTTTGTCAAGATATCCCTGATGAGCATTCCGCCCATTCCGGCTATTACAGCGGTCTGAACGCTTCCCGGTTCTATTGCCGAAAAACCGTCGGAGATGATAAGACTGATCTTATCCGAAAGACCTGCTTTTTCGACATTCTCCCTTGCCCTTTCAAGAGGACCCGTGCGAAGGTCGGAGGCTATAACTTTGGGAGAGATTCCTCTCGATACAAGTTCTATAGCCATGAAACCGTGATCGCATCCGATATCGGCACATGCAAGTCCTCCCGGAACAAGTTCAAGTATGTTCTCTAATCTGTCAGAGAGCCTCATGTATCCTCCAGGTAATCCTTGAGCTGCTTTGAACGGCTGGGATGACGGAGCTTACGGAGAGCCTTTGCTTCGATCTGTCTGATTCTCTCACGGGTTACGTTGAATTCTTTTCCGACCTCTTCGAGAGTACGCTGTCTTCCGTCATCAAGACCGAAACGAAGTCTTAATACTTTCTTTTCTCTGTCGGTAAGTGAATCAAGAACCTTGTCGAGCTGTTCTCTGAGAAGCATCTGAGTTGCAGCCTCTGCGGGTGCGGGAACATTGTCATCTTCGATGAAATCTCCGAGATGTGAATCTTCCTCTTCACCGATGGGAGTCTCGAGAGATACGGGCTCCTGAGAGATCTTGAGGATCTCGCGGACCTTCTCTTCGGGAATGTTCATCTCTGCCGCAATCTCTTCGGGGCTGGGCTCTCTTCCGAGAGTCTGAAGAAGCTGACGGCTTACACGGATGAGCTTGTTGATGGTCTCAACCATGTGTACGGGAATTCTGATGGTACGTGCCTGGTCGGCGATAGCTCTGGTGATTGCCTGTCTGATCCACCATGTTGCGTAGGTGGAGAACTTATAACCCTTGCGGTAATCGAACTTCTCAACCGCTTTGATAAGTCCGAGGTTTCCTTCCTGGATCAGATCGAGGAAAAGCATTCCTCTTCCTACATATCTCTTTGCGATTGATACAACGAGTCTGAGGTTAGCTTCAGCAAGAGCATTCTTTGCTTCCTCATCTCCCTTTTCCATACGCTTTGCAAGCTCTATCTCTTCCTCTGCGGTAAGAAGGGGAACCTTACCGATCTCTTTGAGATACATACGTACGGGATCTTCAATGCTTACGCCTTCAACAAGTGAATCAATGTCAATCTTCTCAACGCCTTCGTCCTCTGTCTCAGCAAGATCATCGGCGCTGGGCTCTCCCAATTCAAAATCATCGATCTCGGATCCGATAGGCTCCATGGGAAGAACATCTACTCCGTTCTTTCCGAGCATATCGATAACCTTATCTACCATCTCATCATCGTCGGTAACCTTCATTACGGCATCAACGATCATGGTGTAATCGAGTTCTACGGGCTTTGCACCCTTCTTTGCTTTCTTAATAAGGTTATTTACTACCTCATTTATCTTCTCATCCAAAGCGCCCTCTGCCTCCTGGGTAGCGGGTGCGGTCATAACTTCTGTCTTCATATCCTTGGTCTTACTTGCCTTGTCTTTCTTTGGTGCTTTTTCGGGAGCAGGCTTAACCGCACCCTTCTTGGTCTTATCCGCAGCCTTTGTCTCAACCTTTGCGGGCTTTGCAGGCTTAACAGCGGGCTTAGCTGCCTTTGCGGGAGCTTTAGCCGCGGTCTTTACAGGTTTTGCGGGTGCCTTTGCAGGTGCTTTCGCAGTGCCCTTTACTGCCTGCGCGGGCTTTGCTGCCTTGGTTGTCTTTGCAGCGGGCTTTGCAGGCTTGGTTGCCTTTGCGGGCGCCTTCTTAGGTGCGGGCTTTGCTGCCTTCACTGCCTTTGCTGGTGCCTTCTTTGCCACCGGCTTTGCAGGCTTAGCTGCCTTAGCAGGTGCCTTCTTTGCCACGGGCTTTGCAGGCTTAGCTGCCTTTGCAGGTGCCTTCTTTGCTACGGGCTTTGCAGGCTTAGCTGCCTTTGCGGGCGCCTTTTTAGCGGCAGGCTTTGCTGACTTAGCAGGAGCCTTAGCTGCGGGCTTTGCGCTCTTAGCATTTTTAGCTGCGGGTTTAGCTGCCTTTGCAGCGGGCTTAGCTGCGCCCTTTACTGCCTTTGCAGGCTTAGAAGCTGCTTTAACATTCTTCTTGGTGTTCTTATCTTCTTTCTTAGCCATTTCAGGACTCCTCCTCGTCACTCATCCGGAGCTTTCCGGATTTTAATTTATCAATTTCAAGTCTCGTGGTGAAAACTTTCATTTCCTTTTCGGGATCGTCGCCCGAAGCAAGCAGTTCGCACTTTCGCTCCATGACGCTTAATATCAGATCCTTCAGCATGGACAGCCTCTTCTCGGCCGTATCTATATCCGGTGCCGAATTCTGAAGTATTCCCGTTGCATCATTTAAGATGTCTTCGCCTTCAAGCTTAGCCATGAGTTTCTCATTACTGAAATCCCCGGTTTCGAGCATTTCAAACGAAAGCTCGGCTATCGTCCTTACGGGGCCCGGCGAAAAGTCATCGGGCTTCAGATATCTCTTAACCACCTTGTAGATATCCGGCTCATCCGTTATCCAGGTCAAAAGAGAACTTTCGGCAGGTGTCCATTCGTTTTCCTTTTTCCTGCCCGAAGCTTTCTTCGGCGGTGAATAAGCGCTTCCGAAATTCCTGTCATCTTTTCTCGCATATTCAC
>JAEEGJ010024431.1_pt1 | contig 12532 bp, 10 predicted proteins | sample 8958761 | NCBI WGS metagenome assembly JAEEGJ01 (sample SAMN16246546, study PRJNA631951) | gut metagenome | biome: gut microbiome; feature: rumen; material: RS-attached | host: Bos | place: Iran: Karaj | collected 2018-10 | reverse complement strand
ATCAGAACGCTCTGCTGATGAAAGAGGTCCTTCCTGATTTAAGGATCTCGCTTCTTTCGGGCGGTACGGATAAGAAGAAGTCCATTGCCAAAATGGAGAATGCGCCGCATATCGTCATCGGGACACCAGGACGTATCAGAGACCTCTTTGAATCCAATGCGTTGCGTGTGGATTTCGTCCAGATGTTCGTGATCGATGAAGCGGACATGACACTGGAGTTCGGTTTTCTTGAGGATATCGATATCGTGTTCTCGCACATGGTCAAGAATCCCCAGGTCCTGTGTTTTTCGGCTACTTTTCCTGAGGAACTCAATGCTTTCGTAAAAAAGTATCTGTCAAATCCGAAGATCATCCGGGTCGAAGATAAAAAGAGGGATCCGCACATCACACATGTCCTTGTCAACTGCAAGCATAAGGAATACAAAGAAGTCGTCTATGACATCCTGCCTGGTTTCAAGCCATATGTTTGCCTGATCTTTGCCAATTCCAAAGATGAAGCTGATGCGACTTATGAATATCTGAGCGAGAAAGGGGTCAAAGCCCTGCTGATACATGGCGGTCTGGATTCAAGGACCCGTCAGAAGGCCATCAAGGATCTGCAGGCGAAAAAATACACCTATGTCATCGCTTCAGATGTCGCTTCAAGAGGCATCGATATCGACGGGATCAGCCATGTCATTTCAATGGGTCTGCCTAAGCAACTGCAGTTCTATATGCACAGGGCCGGCCGAACAGGCAGGAATGAAAAAGATGGGACCTGCTATCTTCTGTACAAGGAGACCGATATCCCACAGATCAAGACGCTGAATAAGAAGGGGATCAACTTCCTGGCCAAAGAATTCAAGAAGGGCGTCTGGAAGGAGGCAAGCAATCCGACTGATAAAAGAAGGATCAAGGCGGATGTGGAGGAGAAACAGATCGTAAAGACGCTCTATCGCAAGAATGAAAAAGTCAAACCGAACTATAAGAAGAAAAAGAATCGGGAAGTCGAGAAGATCAAGCGGAAAAAGAGAAGGGAAATGATCCAATCCAAGATCAAGGAAGAGCGGATCGAACGTTACAAGGAAAAACAGCGAAACAAGGCGCAATAGCCTTGTTTTTCTGTATAATACTGATTGTGAATATCGCAAAATTCATCGCCGAAAGTGATTTCTATAAAAGAGTGTTGAGAGTCGCACTGCCGTGTGCTCTTTCGCATCTGCTTCTTTCGTGCCGTTCGGCGATCTGTTCCATCATGGTCTCTTCCATCGGCATGGTCACAGCTGTAGGCAACGCCAACAATATCCTCTATCTTCACGATTATCTGCTCTGGGGCTTTGAAGCGGGTGCCGCTTTGTTCGGCGCTCAGTTCTTTGGCGCCAAAAAGTTTTCCAATATGGCTAAGACACAGGGAGTCTTTCTGCTGATGTCGCTGCTGAATGCCTTTCTTTGGATCGGGATCGTTTTTACTGTAGGAGATAGGCTTCTTCTTTTCTATCTGAATGATCCAGAGTTGTTGCCGTATTCCCTGACGTATCTGAGATATGTGATGATCTCATTGATATTCTTATGCATCTCGATGTCTTTTCGAAGCATGTATCAGGCGATGCACAGGACGAGACTGACTTTCACGATATCCGGTCTCTATGTCCTGAGCAACATCATCTTCAATTACCTGTTCATCTTTGTGTTTCGGATCGGCGTTGCCGGTGCCGGTCTTTCAGTACTCGTTTCTGAAATACTGTGCTGCATCGGTGTTCTGATCTATGTGCACTATGACAAGCCGGATTTCTATCTGGGCTTCAAGCAGATGATGTCTTTTGACTGGTCTTTCATCAAACCGTTCATACTCAAGGTCGCTCCGATCGCTTTCAATGAAATGCTGTTTGGATTCGGCCAGTCGCTTTTCAACAAAGCGTACGGCATGCTGGGAAGCAGTTCGATGGAAGCGATCTACGTCTGTTCGGAGATCCTTTCGATGGCTTTGTTTGCAGTGTGGGGCTATGGCGAGGCTGTCGCCATCCTGGTCGGCACTCTTCTGGGAGAAAGCCGTATCGAACAGGCAAAGGAAGAATCGGCTTATCATCTGGGATTGTCTTTTGCTGTCGGCGTCGTGCTTTGGGTCTTCATGGTCGTCTTCAGTCCGGTATTCCTGAAGCTGTACCATATCTCTGACCCCGCAGTATACTCATCCTGCAGACAGCTTCTCGCTGTCTATGGATTCAAAGCCTTCCTGCGCGTTTTCACTTATGTGATGTTCTGCACACTGAAAGCGGGCGGCGATTCAAAGATCTACAACCTGCTGGATTCCGGCATCATGTATGCTGTCGGCATTCCGATCGCTTTTGCCGGTGTTTATCTTGGCGTTCATGATATCGTCTTTCTGGTCCTTCTGTGTCAGATCGAACAGGTGGTCAGATTCTTTCTGACTTTGAAACGGTATAATAGTTTCAAGTGGGCTAATAATCTAACGGAGCTGGTGAACTGATATGAAAATTGGTTTTATTTCTCTTGGCTGTGCCAAAAATCTGGTCGATTCGGAAAATATCATTGCATTATTCGATGATCCGTTTTTTGAGTATGAGGCGGATCTTCGCCAATGTGAAGCGATACTGATCAATACCTGCGGATTCATCCTCAGCGCAAAAGAAGAGGCGATCGATACGATCCTTGAGATCGCGGAATACAAACAGGACAAGCTCAAGAAGCTCATCGTCTGCGGCTGTTTCGTGCAGCGTTATTTCGATGACTGTCTCAAAGAATTCCCGGAAGTGGATCTTTTTGTCAGATTGTCCGACTATCCAAAGCTGCCCGATCTTCTTTCAGAACTCTTTGGTCACAGGTTCTTGCATACTTACGGCAAGAACCGAAAGCTTGCCAACAATTCCTATACCGCCTATCTGAAGATCTCTGATGGCTGCGATAATCGCTGCACTTATTGTGCGATCCCTCTGATCAGAGGGAACTGCCGTTCCTATACGATAGAGGAGAATGTAGAACAGGCAAAGCTGCTTTCCGAGAGTGGCGTCAGAGAACTGAATGTCGTTGCACAGGATACGACATACTATGGTCATGATCTCTATGGCGAATTCAGGCTCAAAGATCTGATCCACGAGCTGGATAAGCTCGATTTCAAATGGATCAGGATCCTTTATATGTATCCGGACGAGATCGAAGAAGAGCTTCTGATCGAGATGAAGAAATGTCGGAAAGTCCTCCCGTATTTTGATATTCCGATCCAGTATGGCAATGACGAGATCCTCAAACTGATGAACAGGAGAGGAACGGTCGCTCTGATCAAAGAGAAGATCGCTCTGATCAGGAAGTATTTTGATGATGCCTATATCCGTACGACCCTGATCGTCGGATTTCCGCATGAGACGGAAAAGACCTTCAGAGATACTCTTGATCTGGTGAAAGAGATCGGTTTTGATTCTTTAGGTGCTTTCACTTATTCTCCGGAAGAAGATACTCTCGCCAACGAGATGGATGAGCAGGTGGATGAAGAAGTGAAGAACAGGCGTTATGAGGAACTGATGAGTCTGCAGCAGAGGATCGTTGAAAAGAAGAATGAAGGAAGAACCGGCAAGGTCTACACAGTGCTGATCGAAAGATATGAATCCCTTTTTGACAGATACATCGGCAGAAGCTATATGTCAGCTCCGGACGGGATCGATGGCATCATCTACATCCGCCATGAGAAGGAGCTTGAGATCGGTGGATTCTATGATGTCGAGATCACCGGCTTTAAAGAGTACGACCTGTATGGAACGATCAAAGAATGACATCGTCTCATGACGATGTTTTTTATTAAATTATCAGTTTATCGTTTTTAAAATGATCTTTTACATACTATAATGAAGAAAAAGAGGTAAATATCATGAATTATTATGTAGGAATCGATTTGGGCGGTACGAACGTCAGGATCGCCAAAGTAGATGAAGATGGCAGGATCGTTCAGGATGTCATCGCTCCTTCACATGGTCTTGAGGGTCCTGAAAAGATCGAAGAAAATATCCTTGAGCTTCTGAATCAGTTCGATCTGAATGATGTCAAGTCCATTGGCCTGGCTATTCCGGGACCGGTAGATGGAGAGAAGAACGTCATCACGATGGCGACGAATATTCCTGGCTGCGAAGGGTATCCGTTTGCAGATAATATGCAGAGAGTGACAGGCATCCCGGTCTTCCTTGACAATGACGCCAATGCCGCAGGTCTTGCAGAGGCGGTCCTTGGCTCAGGGAAAGGCTACAATGTCGTTTATTTCCTGACGCACTCGACTGGTATCGGCGGTGCTCTTGTGATCACTGGAAAGGTCATCCAGGGACACAAAGGCTATGCGGGTGAAGTTGCCAATGTCATCGTAGACCCTGATGCAAAACAGTATCCGGTCTATGCGCATCTGAATAAAGGCGGTGTCGAGTCTGTTGCCTCCGGTACAGCGATCGGCCTGATCGGTAACGAACTGATCGGCCCGGAAGCGAATTCAGCCAGAAAAGTGTTTGTACTGGCTTCTGAAGGAAATCCGATCGCTGAGGCCATCATCGATAAGATGTCAAAGGATTTTGCGACATGTCTGGCAGCGATCTCCGCGATCTGCGCTCCGGATTGTTTCGTCATCGGCGGCGGATGTTCACATTCTTCCGCGCTGTATTTTGATAAGCTCAGAGATTATTTCCGTTCCATGGCTCACGAAGGCATGAGAGAAGTTCCGATCCTCAAGGCTTCATTAAGCGAACCCGGTGTATTGGGGGCTGCCATGATCGGCAGATCACGTGTGAGCTGAAAACATGTATTATAGAGAACTAAGGGAATATATCAGTTCCGGAAAGATCGATGGGATCGTCTCAAAGATCATCGGTTCTGAAGACATTGAAAAAGAACTGGAACGCTATCTGAAGCTTCTGGATGATGCCTTCGATCTGTTTGGCGATGGAGATTATCATTTCGTATCTTCTCCTGGCCGTTCCGAGATCGGCGGCAATCACACCGATCACCAGCACGGCCACGTTGTCGCTGCCGGACTGAATATCGACAATCTCGCGGTCATCAAAGCCAATGGCAGCGATCTTGTCAACTATCATGACCGGGCTTTTGCCTTTCAGCAGGTCGATCTTTCAGATCTGAGGATGCGCGAGGAAGAGAAGAATTCTTCACAGGCATTGATCAGAGGCATCGCTTCAAGACTGAATGAGCTCGGTTTCAGGATCGGCGGTTTCGATGCTTTATGTGAATCCAGGGTCCTTGTTGGATCAGGTATCTCTTCTTCAGCCTGCTTTGAAATGATGGTCGTGGAGATCTTCAACGCTTTATTCAACGAAGATAAAGTCGATCCTGTCCTGAGGGCCAAGATCGGACAGTATTCGGAAAATGTCTATTTCGGCAAGCCAAGCGGTCTTCTTGATCAGATGGCGATCTCGGTCGGTGGCTTCGTGACGATCGATTTCAAGGATCCCAAAGATCCGATCATCGAGAACTTTGATTTCTCCTTCTCTGACTATGGCTACGAACTTATCCTGGTCAACACGAAGGGAGATCACTCCGATCTTTCTCATGAGTATGCAGCTGTTCCTTTTGAGATAAAGGAAGTCGCAAAAGAACTTGGTGTCGAATATCTCGCCGATTCTTCCAGAGAAGCCCTTCTCAAAGACTTCGCTTCGATCCGTGAAAAAGTCGCAAATGACAGAGGGATCTTAAGAGCTTTGCACTTCTATAACGAAGATGAAAGGGCAGTCTTGCAAAGGGAAGCGATCAGAAACAGGGATATCGGCTCTTTATTGAAACTGATGAAAGAATCCGGCCGTTCCTCTTTTGAATATCTGCAGAATGTCTATCCTGCATCGAGGCCATCTTCTCAGTCTCTGGCGATTGGACTTGCTCTGGCGGATCTTTACCTGAAGCAAGAGGGTACTTATCGTGTGCATGGCGGCGGATTCGAAGGGACGATCCAGTGTGTCGTTCCAAAAGAAAAACTTGCCGGTTTCAAAGAACTGATGTATTCGGTCTTTGGGAACGACTGTCTGCTGGAAGTCAGAGTCAGACCTTTCGGTACAGCTTTGGTGGTATAAAAAATGGTTTCCTGCAAGGGAGACCATTTTTCTTTATGCGAGGATCATCCTTTCATCATCGAGCTCTCTTCTTGACCGTTGTCTGAACAGATCACGGAGATCATCGATACTGAGCTTTTCTTTTTCTTCTTTGCTGAGATCCAGGATGATCTTTCCGTCATCCATCATGATCAGACGGTTTCCCATCTGCAAAGCGGTCTGCATGTTGTGTGTGATCATGACACAGGTGATCCTTTTTTCTTCGATGCAGTCTTTCGTCATCTTCAGGACCTTATCAGCAGTTTGCGGATCGAGAGCTGCCGTGTGTTCATCAAGAAGCAGAAGCTTCGGCGTTTTGATCGTATTCATGACCAGGGTCAGAGCCTGACGCATGCCCCCGGACAATACGCCGACTTCCATCTTCAGCTTGTCTTCCAGTCCCATATCGAGTCCGAGCAGTTTTTCTTTGAACATCTTCCTGTCTTTCTCACTGATCCTGGAAAGCCAGCCGCCGTTTTTCGCGGCCAAAGCCAGATTCTCTTCGATCGTCATATGAGGAGCTGTACCGGCCATCGGATCCTGGAAGAGATGGCCGATATCATGCGCTCTTTGATGCTGAGGAAGCAAGGTGATATCCTTGCCATCCATGATGATATTTCCTTTTTCGGGAATGATCGCTCCGGAAAGGCAGTTCAGAAGTGTCGATTTGCCCGATCCGTTGGATCCGATCATGCAGATGAAATCAGAGTCGTTGATGAACAGATCGATATCAGAAAGAGCGATCTTCTCGTTGGCTGTTCCTTCATTGAAGATCTTTGTCATATTCCTGATCTCAATCATCTTGAAGCACCTCTTCTGATCATGGCTTTTCTTTGCAACATTGGGATCTGTCGCTTCAGATAAGGCAGGGATATCGTCACGGCGACGATGACTGCCGATACGAATTTCAGCATATAGGCAGGCATATTGAATCTCAAGGCAAGCGCATAAACACTCCTGAAGATCAACGAACCAAGTACTGAACAAAGGAGCCTGACGGAAGTCTTCCTGGATCTGCTCAGGATCTTTCCGATCAGAAGGGAAGCCAGTGCGATCGTGACCATTCCGTTTCCGATATCGATATTGACAGATTTCTGCGACAGTGCCAGCAGAGCTCCGGAAAGGGCTGTGAAACTGTTTGAGATGGATAAGGCGATGATGGTCGTGATCCTGGCATCGATCGAAGAAGCCTCGACCATGAATGGATTATCTCCGGTCGCTTTGACCGCCAGTCCGATCCTGGTCTTCAGAAACCAGTTCAGGAAGCAGGCGACCGCAAGGACAAAAGTAAAGTCGATCAGCAGAAAGCTGTACCCTTTCAGAAAAGTGTCCTGAAAGATTTCTTTAATGATCGTATAGATCGTCTTTGCTTTATTCAGATTCAGCAGCGAAGAATTGCCCATGATGGCAATGTTGACAGAATACAGGGCCGTGTTGACGATGATGCCGGATAATAGGGAGTTGATCCCGCAGAAAGTCTGCAGAAAGGATACAGTCAATCCTGAGAGCAGGCCTGATATCATCGCCCCGGCGATCGCCAGATACGGATGCCCGCTTAAAGCGAGCACGGCAGCCGCACATGCTCCAAGCGTGAAGCATCCATCTGTAGAAAGATCACAGACATCAAGTGTCAGATAGCTCAGGTAAAGGCCAAGCACGGTCAAAGAACCGATGAGAGCCAATTCCAGAGTCGTATATACCAGCGAGATCATGATGAGCTTTATTCGAATTCCTCAGCTGTTTCGATCGTTTGGATCCTGGTGCAGAATGGTCCGAAAGCTTCTTTGAGCTGATCGAGGTCGAGACCTAATTGAGAAATGATATCGGAATTGATCGTTGCTGTGCCATTGTCGAAGGTCCTGACACCATAAGAAGAGATGTCGACATCGTTGAAAAGGACATCATAGATCATGTCGGCTGTTTCCTGACCAAGCTGGGCGTAATCGACGCCAAAGCCGAGGAATGCTCCATTCAGAGCGAAAGAATCCGCACCGGCATAGTGAAGGATGCCTGCATTGGCGATCTCTTCATAGATGGATAGTTCTGCGGTCATGACTGTATTGTCGGTCGGCGTGAAGATCGCTTCTACACCTTCCGCGATCAGTGCAGAGACCGCAAGTTTGATCTCATCGACATTCGTACCGGTCTTTTCCACGTATTCGATATTCCTTTCTTCAAGGAAAACTTTGGCTTCTTTGATCGGATTGGTCGAAGCGTCCTGTGAGATGTCATAGAGAAGTCCTGCTTTTTTGATCTCCGGGTTTTGCGCAACGATGAGTTCCAGGACTGCCTGTGTATTGAGATAATCGGATGTTCCGGATATGTTGTGCCCAGGCATGTCAAGAGAATCGACCAGCCCGGCAGCCAATGGATCGGATACAGCGGAGAAGATGACAGGGATCTGATTGTCTTCCGTCATCGCCTGCATATCCAGAGCAACAGGAGTCGCAATACCTACAAGCAGATCCACATCTTTGGAGATGAAATTGGAGATGATCTGGCGCATGACGTTGGCATCCGCGTTCGCGTTGTCATAAAGGATATCGATACTGGTACCATTCTGCTGGTTGAGTTCGTCAAGTCTGGTGTTGATGTTGGCGACGATCTGGTTCAGGGAAGCGTCGTCGACGTAGTTGCAGATGCCGATCTTCAATGTGCTGTTTTCTTTGCTGTTGCCGGCATCAGCTGAGCAGGCGCAAAGTACGAATAAAGATAGAACGAATAATACAGTCAAGACTTTTTTCATTTTTTTATTTCCTTTCTTTAAAATCAGTTTTTGGTTTTTCTCTATCGATCCAAAGAAAGACGCCATCGTTTGTTCAATTTCATCATTCAACCTCCCGAAAATATAAAAATCCTGTCCCAAATATGCTGGGACAGGATCATATTTATCCTGCGGTGCCACCCGGCTTGATGTACATCATACATCCACTCATGCATACCATCATATGCGGATTCTTTTTACGAAGGATCACTTCGGCGCCCATACTCTTTGCATTTCTGTTTGCCCTTAGGAGTCCATTCGGATCTGTCTTCTTTACCGCTTTTCACCATGCAGCGGCTCTCTTTGAAAGGGTGCTCAGATCTTACTTACTCTCCCTCATCGGTTTATTCATTTATAAAACGATATCGTCCGAATTGTCAACAAATTGAATCTGTTTCAAAGATTATGTACCAAAAATGATAAATAATCGTTATTTGTGAAATAAAGGCGATATTAAAATGTTTGTAATCGTTTACATTTGATTTATAATAAGAAGTGGACAATTAGTCCGAGGAGGAAAAAATGAAAAAGCTTTTAAGTGTATTACTGGCTGTCCTCATGGTTTTCGCTCTTGTCGGTTGCGGTCAGAAGGAAACTCCTGCTGACGGTGGCGAAGCAGCTCCAGAGACAGTCAAGATCGGTGTTGCGATTTATCAGTTTGATGATAACTTCATGACTTTATATCGTAATGATATTCAGAAGTACTTTGATGATCTCAACGCACAGGGCGGCACTCAGTACGAAGTCGTCATCGTTGATGGCGCTAACGACGCTGCAACCCAGACAGAACAGGTCAATACTTTCATCACTCAGGGTGTTGATGGCATGATCGTCAACCTGGTTCAGACTTCTTCCGATGCTTTGGCAAAGGCTGTTGAAGAATCAGGTATTCCTACAGTCTTCATCAACCGTGAGATCGCTGACTACCAGTATGGCGAGAAGACTTGCTATGTTGGTGCAGATGCAAGAGATTCAGGCACATACCAGGGCCAGATCATTTTTGATCAGGAAAACCATGGCGACCTGAACGGTGATGGTGTTGTCAACTACATCATGATCATGGGCGACCCAGAGAACTCAGATGCTCAGTTCAGAACTGAATATTCTATCAAGTATCTGACAGAAAATGGCGCAAATGTCAACTGCTTATATCAGGAAACTGGTAACTGGGCACAGGCTCAGGGCCAGGAACTCGTTGCTACTGAACTGTCAAAAGAAGGCGATGCTATCGAAGTCGTATTCTGCAACAATGATGGTATGGCAATGGGCGCTCTCGAATCCATCAAGGCTGCTGGCAGAAAAGTTGGCGAAGACATCTACCTCGTAGGTGTTGATGCTATTCCTGAGGCTTGCGAAGCTGTCAAGAACGGTGATATGACTGGTACAGTTCTTAACGACGACCTCGGCCAGGCAACTGCTGCTTGCGAATCATTATTGAAGATGCTCGGTGGCGAAGTCATTACCAACAAGGTCAACTATGTTCCTTACGTAATGGTCACTGCTGCAAACGTTGATCAGTATATCAAATAATCAATAATCGTACGTTTGAAGAGTTACATGTCTATACATGTAACTCTTCTTTATTATTTGAAGGAGGAAATATATGTCAGAATATATTCTTGAAATGAAAGATATCTGTAAATCCTTCCCTGGTGTAAAAGCGTTGGATCATGTGTCGCTGCAACTGAAACCCGGACATGTCCATTCTCTGATGGGTGAAAACGGAGCCGGCAAATCGACTTTGATGAAATGCTTGTTTGGCATATATAAGAAAGACGAAGGCTCGGTCATATACAACGGCGAAGAAGTGAACATTACCGACCCGTTTGACGCCTTGAACAGGGGTATAGCCATGGTCCATCAGGAACTCATGCCGATCAGAGACCGTTCTATAGCGGAAAATATCTATTGTGGAAGATATCCGGTAAAGAATTTCGGTCCGATCAAGGTCGTAGACCATAAGAAGATGAATGCAGATGCACAATTTCTGCTGGATGATCTTGGTTTAGGCTTTAAAGCTACAGACAAACTTGGTACACTCACAGCTTCACAGATGCAGCTCGTTGAGATCGCTAAGGCTGTAAGCGCTGATGCAAAGATCATTATTTTGGATGAGCCTACTTCATCGCTGACACTGAAGGAAGTCAACAAACTTTTTGAGATCATCAAAAGACTGACTTCCAAAGGATGCGGTGTTATTTATATTTCTCATAAAATGGATGAGATCCTGCAGATCTCGGATGAAGTTACGATCATGCGCGATGGTCAATACATTGGCACATGGCCCGCAAGTGAACTGACTACCGATTTTATCATTGCAAAAGAAGTCGGACGTGAACTGAAAGATCTCTATCCGCCAAAAGTCAACACTCCTGGTGAAACAATCTTTGAAGTAAAGGACTTTGATTCAATTATTGAAGGTTCATTCAAAGACTGTTCATTCTCGGTAAGAAAGGGTGAGATCTTCGGCGTTGCCGGTCTGGTAGGCGCACAGAGGACAGAACTGATGGAAGCGATCTACGGAATGCGTGGCATCAGTTCCGGTACAGTGTTCTTCAACGGTCAGACTTTGAAGATCAAAAACCCGGAAGATGCGATCAGAAACGGCATTGCCCTGATCACGGAAGACCGAAGAGGCAATGGTATCTTCGGTGTCCTTTCGGTAAGTGACAATGTCGCTGTGGCTTCACTCAATGATTATCTGAAGTATCGCGTGATGCTGGATCATAAAAAGATCAGGGATATCGTTGAAAAATCGATCAATGAACTATCGATAAAGACTCCTAGTACCAAAACACTGATCAAGAATCTTTCCGGCGGCAATCAGCAGAAAGTCATCATTTCACGCTGGTTGGCAAAGGAGCCTGAGGTTCTGATCATGGATGAACCGACCAGAGGCATCGACGTCGGTGCGAAATACGAGATCTATTCCATCATCGGCAGGCTGGCTGCGGAAGGTAAGTCGATCATCGTCGTCTCATCCGAAATGCCTGAACTGATCGGCATATGTGACAGGATCATGGTCATGTGTGAAGGAAAGATCACTGGCATCGTTGAAGGCGAAGATATGAATCAGGAAAAGATCATGGAACTCTCTACGACGTTCGTTAGTTAAAGGAGAAAAATATGTCAGAAAAAGTGAATAAAGAAAAGAAATTTGATATCGTTCAGTTTTTAGTCAATAATGCACTGATCATCCTGATCATTGCTTCAGCGATATTTGTCGGTTTACAGAATCCAAGGTTCTTCTCGATGGCGAACATCAAGAACCTCTTGGCAAACACTTCTGTCCGTATGGTCATCGCTTTGGGTATTTCGGGTGTTCTGATCATGAGGAACAACGACCTTTCTGCCGGACGTCAGGTAGGTCTTGCCGGCTGTATCTGCGCAACGCTTCTGCAGAGAGCTGATTATGCCAGCAAGGTGTATCCGAATCTGACTCCGCCGAATATGTGGCTGGTATGTATCCTGGTCATGATCGGTTTCGCACTGACTTTCGGTGTCGTCAACGGTCTCGTTGTCACGAAGCTGCATGTTCCGGCCTTCATCGGCACTTACGGCATGCAGACGATCGTCTACGGTATCGCCCTGATCTTTACGGGCGCTCAGCCGATCGGCGGTCTGATCAATGAATATACGGAATGGGCTTCCGGATCGTTCCTGGGCATTCAGCTGATCCCCAACCTGGCCATCATCACTGCCA
>JAEEGJ010024430.1_pt1 | contig 12533 bp, 9 predicted proteins | sample 8958761 | NCBI WGS metagenome assembly JAEEGJ01 (sample SAMN16246546, study PRJNA631951) | gut metagenome | biome: gut microbiome; feature: rumen; material: RS-attached | host: Bos | place: Iran: Karaj | collected 2018-10 | reverse complement strand
TTCTTCTTATACGCTTTGTGCCACTGGGAGATCATTTTCTTTTTGGCGTAGTTTTTGGTGTTTTCGGCGTTGAAGCTGCGGTAAAGGGCCAGGCGCTCTTTCGTGAGGCGGCCGTCGGCAAGGGCGGCTTTGATGGCGCAGCCGGGCTCGGTGTCGTGGCGACAGTCGCTGAAGCGGCATTGTGCCTCAAGTTCCACTATGTCTGCGAAGGTTTCACTGATGCCTTCACCCGAATCGGTAACACCGATTTCCCTCATACCGGGAGTGTCGATAATCGTTACTCCGTCGCCAAGGTCAATAAGCTGTCTATGGGTAGTGGTATGGCGACCCTCTCCATCGTCTTCTCGTATTTCCGCAGTTTTCATGACTTCACGACCGGCCAGCGCATTTATAAGAGTAGACTTGCCGGCTCCCGATGACCCCAGAAGGCAGATAGTCACTCCGGGTTTAAAATACTCACGCAGCTCTTCCAATCCTTCACCCAAAACAGCGGACACCACATGCACCTTAATCCCCGGCGCAACGGTCTCCGCTTCCACGCGGAAACTCCATGTATCTTCGCACAGATCCGCCTTTGTCAGTATCACCACCGGTGTTACTCCGCCTTCCAGCGCTACACTGGCATAGCGGGCGATTCTGCTGTAACTGTAATCTTCGTTAAGAGATGTCACTATAAATGCGTAATCCGCATTGGCCACCATATACTGATTGGTGGCTGTCTTGGCCTGGTCGGGACGCTTCAAAACACTCTTGCGCTTACACAAAGAATCAATCATTGACTCCCCGAAAGGATTAAACTTAAAGGTCACGTAGTCCCCAACAATAGGGAGTTCCTCGGCATAATCCGCTCTGAAAGCTCCCTTAAGCTTCGCATCAATCTCTCTGCCAAAGAAACTCACCGTCAAGCTGTTCTTCTTGACCGAAGCCACGCGCCCGAGCCTCTTCTCATGCACCGGCTGGCAGGGAAACTTAAGCGGCTCCATGTAAGGGAATCCCTTCGTAAACTCCGCCACTGCTTCCGTATCTTCGCACTTCTCAAAGTCCGCACTCTCGCTGAACTTTCCGTGAATCGCCTTAAACTCCTCACTTAAAGGCAGACACATAAATGCATCGAAGTTTCTGCCGTCCGCCGTGGTGATACCGTATTTGTCGCAGGTTTCGAACCCGAACTTTGGGTAATACTCAGGCTCTCCGAATATCACTATCCCCGCATATCCGGCTTTCCGCGCCAAAGAAACCGACTCCTCCAAAAGTCTCTTTCCGACTCCCCTGTTGGTATAGAGCGGCTCCACGCAAAGGGGTCCGAAAGCCAGTACTTCATGGACCGTATCCCCGTCCGTAACCTTGGCCTTGCTGTAGAAAATCCCTCCGACTATCGCCCCGTCAGCCTCAGCCACAAGACTAAGCTCCGGTATATAGTCCGCAGATTCCCTTAAAATGTGCACCAGATAGTGCTCGTTGCACCCGGGCCCGTACACATTCCAAAATGCCCGCATTGTCATAAGTTCCGTGTTAAAATAATCGTTTTCTGTTTCTGTTCTGATAATAATGTTCACTGTCGTAGTCTCCGTTTCTTAAATAAATGGTAATCCGTACCGAAGACCTGCAGCCGCGACGACGCGATTAACGCGAAAAAGATAAAAAAGACATAGAAAGGCCGTGACTATTAAGCCACGGCCCTTAAAAATCGCACACTAAAACTAGAATCCGAAAGCCGAGGTCTTCGCAATGTTAAAAACTTTTTCAATTGTCATCGCAGTCATTAAAAGTACCTCGCTTTCTTAATTGATGTATTCATAATATCAATGTACATACTTAATGTCAACAGCCTCAGCCGATTTCCCTGATTCTTTCCACAACAGGGGTTTTCGAAAGGCCTTTGTAAGCCACAAAAGGAACAGTAAAACCGATGATTGCAAACACGGGAATCATAATCGCCACGGGTGTTACTGAGAAATGTCCCGAATAAAACCAGAACATATTGGACATCAGACCGTTTAAAACCGGTGTGAAGGCCAAAGAAAGTGCAAACGCAATCACTCCCGCACCCACGGTATAAATAAGTCCTTCCGTAACCAGCATGGACTTTACCTGTCCGCCGGTCATTCCGATAGCCTGCAAAACCGCAAGCTCATTCTTTCTGGCAATAATGCCCGCCATCACGGCATTAAAGAAGTTAAGCACTCCCACAATACCGATGATTCCGCACAGCACGCCACCGAGCATCAAGAACATTCCCTTGAAATCATTAAACTCCTGTCTGCTGACAGCCTTGCTCTCGTACTGATAGGACGATGAATCTTCGCAGAAGGCCTTAATAAAGGCTTCTGCCGCATCTTCGGAAGCATTATCGGGAGTGTCAAAAGAATAAAACATTGGAATCATCTTCTCTCCCACATCCCCCTCAAGGGTTTTCGCGCTGATGACAACGTTGCAGCATAAACTTCCGTATCTGGGGCTGATGGCATAGGGTACGCCCACATATGCCGCTACCGTGTATTCGCGTTCTTTGATTTCAGTATACACAATCTCAATATCGTTAGCATCGGTCACTCCGTCTACATAAGCCCCGCCGGTCTTCGTATCAATCACTTCGATTTCGTCGGCATAAGCAATTCTAACCTTTTCACCTACCTTGGGTGCATCCGGGTCGGTATAAATGTTTCTGGCCTCATCCTTGTTAGCCATAAATGCCACATATCTGCCGTTTGGATCTTTTAACAGATTTACATCGCCTTCGTAGCATACCAGTTTATCAATAAGAACATCGTCCAGACCTTCCACAACGGCATTTTCCAGATATTCACCGTTTTCGCCCCTCGACAAACTGCCGGTATATTCAGGGTAACTCTCTGCAAATCCGTTGTAAGTGTTCTCATCCACCACCATTTTTGTATAGCAGTCGGCTTCATAACCCTTACCTTCGTCGACGGCATTCACATTTTCTCTGATATAAGCTATATCGTTCACGAAACTTTCGTCGTACAAAGAACGGGCGCCTTTAAACTTGAAGTATCCGTCGCTGCCCACCACAAAGTCCTTAACGGTCTTTGATTCAAGCCATTTTTCGGTATCAAATCCACCCACAAAAAGGTTCACGCTGTTTAATACCACAAGTGCCAAAGCAAGAGACACGAATACGAGAATTGTTTTCTTTTTGTTTCTGCCCATGTTGGCAAAGGCCATTTCGGTGACACGGGCGCCCTTGGTGGTCTTTTTCTTTTTACTGATGTCAGCGCCTTCCGTGTATCTTAAGGCTTCCACAGGGGAGACCTTCGCAGCCAAACGTCCGGGCTTGGATGTGGAAAGAAGGACTGTCACTATCTCAAATGCCGCAGCAGCCACAAAGATTATGGGGGATGCGCTGATAGTCAGGGATTTAAGGGGAATCGTGCTGGTCTTAAGCACCATGCCCGTAAGTCCCGCACCGAGGCCGTAGCCTGCCAAAAGTCCTACGGGAATTCCTATCAGACAAAGAAACAACGCCTGAATCCTGATAATTCTCTTAAGCTGTCTGGGAGTGACGCCAATAGTCTTGATAAGTCCGTAAAATCTGATGTCCCCCGAAACCGAAAGCTGAAAAACGTTATAAATAATCAGATAACCCGTAAAGCCCACAAGAAGTGAAAAAGCAAGGATGCTGACAATTGTTCCCATAGACGTAAGGTCTACGGAATTATCTACGGTAAGATATCCCGGATTTACGCCGTATCTTATGTAATTGTCTGCAGTTTTATCCATAAGCTCGTAGCCTGCATCAATGGCGATTTCAGCCATGGTTCCTTCAATATCCGCAGAAGAGTCCAGCATAAGATTCATGTCGGTTCTGAAAGGGCCGTAGCCCATGTCGCCTGCGATTTTCATAAAATCATCCACGTATTCTTTGGACACGTTTACGAAGTGAGCCGGGCAGACAGGATCGAACTCCCAGTAGCCCGCAAGCACGAATGTATCGGTATAGATTGCGGATTCATCCGCTTCACCCATGATGTTAAAAGAAAGCTTCACCTCTGCCCCAAGCTTAGGCTCAATACCCAGAAGTTTCAGAGCTTCCGAGTCCATAATCACTTCGTTTTTCGCAGTGGGCAAGTGACCTTCTTCCAGCTTTATGTAGCTCCACTTGGTGGTGTTTTCGTCCATGTAGCTGATTTCTGCGGAGCGCTTTTTGTATATCGGAGAAGAGTCAACGCCTATTACGGTGCGGGCGCCCCATTCTTTAATCCTTCTGTCAGTGCTTAAGCGGGCAATGTCCTCATCCGTAACGTCCTTGAAGGTTGCGTGTTCGCAGCCCCCCAGCTCTCTGAAACGACTGGTTTCGTATGAGGCTTTAACAGAAAAAAGAATGGTAAACAAAGTTGTAAAAAGAATTGCCGTAAGGGTGATGGCAATAATTGCTATCAGGTTTCTTCGCTTATTAGCGAGGAGGCTTCTTAAGGCCAGGCGGCAAACCGGCTTTTTGTTGTTTACTTTCATGGCCTATCTCCCTTCCTTTTCGGATACGATGTTTCCGTCTTCGATTCTTATGATTCTGTCCGCAAGCTGAGCGATTTCTTCGTTGTGGGTTATCATAACGATGGTCTGGGAGAACTTCTGTGCAGACACCTTTAAAAGGCTTAAAACATCCTGACCGGTCTTGGTATCAAGGTTACCGGTGGGCTCGTCTGCAAGAATAATTGCAGGGCGGGATGCAAGTGCACGGGCAATGGCAACTCTCTGCTGCTGGCCGCCGGATAACTGGTTGGGAAGGGCTTCTTTTTTATGGGAAATGCCCAGAGTATCCACTATTGTATCGATGAATTCTTTGTCCACCTTTTCGCCGTCAAGCTCGATGGGAAGAACGATGTTTTCATATACGTTTAACACAGGCACAAGGTTGAAAGCCTGAAAAACAAAGCCGATTTTTCTTCTTCTGAAAATCGTAAGTGCCTCGTCCTTTAATTCAAAAATGTTTTTGCCATCCACGAAAACTTCGCCTTCGGTGGGACGGTCCAGACCCCCGAGCATATGAAGAAGGGTGGATTTGCCGCTGCCGGAAGTTCCGACGATTGCCACAAATTCTCCTTTTTCAACCGATAAATTGACTCCGCGCAGGGCGTTAACGGTGCTTTCGCCTTTGCCGTAGATTTTCTTTAAATTCTTCGCTTCTAAAATACTCATACCAATCTCCATATTCATCAAAAAAATTAGGTGTGTAAAAGGCTTCACCTTTCCACACACCTATTGTCTCACAGGAATCTTTCAAGATTCTGTCAGGAAAAAAATAAATTATGTCAGTTTTGAAAGATTTGCATCTTTGCGCAGAAAAACGCTGAATTCCGAGCCTTTGCCGGGAACCGATGCCACCTTGATGTAGCCGCCTTCTCCCGCAATAATCTCTCTTGCCAGGTACAGGCCTATGCCCACGCCTTCTTTTTGATGAGCCTCCTCAAGTCGGGAGAATCTTGCAAAAATCTTGGGAATATCCTCTTCCGCAATGCCCGCGCCCGTGTCCTTAACCTTCACGCACACAAACATCTCGTATTCCACAACGGACAAAGAAACCGACCCGCTCTCCGTATATTTAACAGCATTGTCCACAATATTCGTAAGGGCCTCCGCCGTCCACTTTCTGTCAAAAAACGCCCTCGCATCGCTTGCCTCAAGTTCCAAAGAAAGTCCCTTAAGTTCCGCCTTGTCACGCATCTCCTCATAAACCGAGCGCATCAGTTCCCCGACACTGTCCATGGCGGGGTTGAGACTCAGTATTCCGTTCTCGAGGCGGGAGAGCTTAACCAGCGCATCGATTAAAAACCTTAGTTTTTCCGTTTCCCTGAGCATTGCCCCGCAGCTGTCCCGCTGCTCGGAATTAAGGTCCGACTCAGCTAACAGTTCTCCGTGAAGAAGAAGGTTCGCTATAGGAGTTTTGGTCTGGTGGGAAATGTCCGAAATAAGGGTCTTTATCTTGTCCCTTTCGTTTTTGACCGCTACCGCCGAAACCGCCGAGGAATTAATATAGTTGTAAAACTTTGATTCTATACGTGATATTCTGTTTTCGCTGAATTCTTTTTCCGTAAAATCCCCGGCCATGGCTTCGCCCAGCATTTCTTCAAGACGCGCCATAACCTTTCTTACGCGAATGCTCTGCCATATTCCGAAGGCGATGCCGCACAGCGCCACTGCTATGCAAATGCCTATATACACTTTAGTCATTTTCTTTTACCCACATGTATCCGAGGCCGTAAACCGTTTTGATGTAATCCCTGGCGCCGAGCTTGTCTCTTAGACGCTTAACCGCTACGGACAGAGCATTTTCGTCCACGTACTCAAAGCCGTCGGTCCAGACTCTGTCCACAAGGTTGTCACGGGACAGGGTAACGCCTCTGTTACTTACAAATATCTTTAAAAGCTTTTGCTCGGTTTTACTGAGTACTATCTGCTCGTCTCCGGCATAAAAGCTCATCTTGTCAAAATCAAAGCGGTAAGGTCCTATGGTGACCGCGTCGCTTTCTTTAGCCGCCGAATCCTTGCGAAGCTGGGTGTTGACCCTTGCGCGCAGCACACTCAAAGAAAAAGGCTTGGTCACATAGTCGTCGGCCTCGAGTTCAAGGCCCTTTACCACGTCCGCGTCGGTATCATTGGCAGACAGCAAAATAACACGGGTCTTTAGTCCCGCTTCTTTAATCTCCTTTAAAAGCGTAAGGCCGTTTCCGTCGGGAAGATTGATGTCGAGTATCACCAAAGAAGGAACCGACAAAAAAATCTGCTCTCTCGCGCTTCTTAAATTTTCACAGGAGACGATGTTACGTCCCTCTTCTTTTAAGGCCTTGCAAAGGCCGTTATTTAAGTCTGTGTCGTCTTCGACTATTACGATTTGATGTGTTGTTTTCATGTTCTTTTCTTTATTTCTGATGTTCGTATTCAAGGTGAAGGTTGTCGTAAGTTATGCGACCTTCTTTGTAGATAAAGTCTCCTGTCAGTACCAGCGAATACTCGTAATCGCCCATGCGCTTGTCCGTTATAATTCCGCCTCTTGCGAGGAAGCCAAGCTGTCCGTCTTCAAAGGTTATGCTGAATAAATCGCCAAAGAGCATTTCCTGATATTTTTCGTCTTCTTCGAATACACCTTTTAAGGATACGCTTTCTTTTGCGGAAACAGAACCGTTATCTTCCAGCCAGTAGGTAAGCTCTTCGGTGGATTCGTCGTATTCTGTCTTAACTTTGGGATAAATGTTCTCAAGCTCATAATCGTACTGTAAGCCGTCGCTGCCGAGGGTGCAAATAGGCTCCTCCTCACCGGGGTCAGCCACAAAAAGCTTCTCTCTGTAATAGCCGGTTCCGTGACCGTCATTGATAATTACAGCATACTCATCTTCACCGTCTTTATCAAAATCTCCCTGAAAAAGTCCGATGCCCCAGCCGTACTCGGCCATCTCATTAATGGGAATGATTCTGTCATTTACACGAAGTATCATGTAGCCGTCTATAAAATACTCATCATCGTAAACGCAGTACAAAGTCGCGCTTTCATCTTCAGTCTGAGCCGCCACAAAAAACATGGAGCCGTCCTCATGAAATCCGTCCCATTCCGGGGGATTCGGATGCGCATCGTCCAAATCTTCCAATGTAAGGTTCTCAACGACTTTCTGCCATCTCTGCTGCCTTAAGGCCTCATACTCTTCATACGACAATTCATCGTCCTCGGACTCGGAATCGGAAGTCGCAGGCTCTTGAACAGAAGCCTCCGGCTCTTTCTCCTCCGATACGCTTGAAATACTTTCGGGAACACTATCAGAAACGCTTGCCGAATCGACTGCTTTTTTGCCGCAGCCGCAAGCAAAAGAAACCGCAAAAGCGGTCAAAAGAATTGTTAAACTGATTTTTCGAATACCCATTACCCAATTACCCTCTATATTTCTTTATTTTCTGTGTTTCGGTATGCCGCAGGCTCTGTCGGTCTGCTCGGAGGCTTTTTTGTATTCGGCTTCCGGGTCGATGAGCGCGGACTCGTACTCTCTGTGCTCGTTGAACCATTTAACTGCGTAAGAACAGGTAAGTTCAGCCTTCCTGCCCTGTGCTATGAGGGTTTCCGCCAGAAGTTTGGTCATTTTTCCTGCAATACCACGGCCCGGCAAAGAATCGCCCACGACCGTGTGGGTAACCTCAACTTTGCCCGGCTCAAACTCGGGAAACTCAATGAATGCCACAGTGGCACCCTTCCCGTCTTCAAGCACAATTTTATCCTTAAGAACCTTAAAGTTCTCGGTTTTTTCTTTTTTGGCCGTCAAATACCATTCGTAGGCGATTATGTCGTCTCCGGCATCCTTGACGCGGGCTTCCGCATCCTCAAGAGTAAGTGGCGAACCCATTACCACATCGTCACCGGGCTGCCAGTCAGCGGGAGTTGCTATGTTCTCCTCATCGTGTTTCTGTAGCGAAAGAAGAACTCTCTTAAGCTCGTCAATGTTACGTCCGGTGGACATGGGATAATAAAGAATGGCTCTCACAACCGACTCGGGATCGATGATAAACACTGCGCGAACGGTCTGAGTCTTGGCCACCGTCTGAAGCATTCCGTACTGACGGGCAACATTCATGGAAATGTCTGCAACTATGGGAAAAGGCACTATAACCTTCCCTTGACCTTTCCAGTCAATGCCCTCTATATTCTTAACCCACGCAAGATGTGAGTGAAGCGAATCTATGGAAAGCCCCAGAAGTTCGCAGTTTAGGGCCTTAAATTCCTCATATCGTTTGGACAACGCTATAAACTCCGTGGTGCACACAGGCGTAAAGTCTGCGGGATGGGAAAAGAAAATTACCCACTTGCCCTTATAATCCTCGGGAAAGTTTATTTTTCCCTTGGTGGTAATACTTCTGAACTCAGGTGCAATATCCCCTATCATGGGCATTCTTGTGATGTTGGTTTCGTCCATTTTTTCTCCTTTACAATTTGGCCGGATCGTAAATGATTACATGGTCCTTCTGCTGATAATGTCTGCCGGGAAGGCATTTAAACTTATGCTGCCTTACCACACCGCCGAAATAGGTATAAGGCTCATCCCCTTCGGTTTTGCCCTCAGCTATCTCCTGCGCCCCTTCACGCACACATCTCATAAGGGAAATATCGTCCCAGTCGCGAGCGTGACCATGAAGAATCTTGTCGGCTTTTTCACTGAGGAACATAAGTCCGTCCAGATTTCTCACAAACTCCGTAAAAGAAGCGCACCCGTCAAGCTGCATCCACAGATGATGATTTATGCTGTCACCTGCAAAAAGAAGGCGGTCTTCTTTTAACAAAAGAAGGATGCCACCCTGTGTATGTCCGGGGAGCTCATAAACCTCCAGCGTCTTGCCGCCGAGGTCAAAAACATCGCCCTCATGAACCTCATGAAACGCAGGTAACCTAAGGCCTCGCGCCTCAATGTCTTTAACAAATTCCGGGTTCTCCACGAACATTTTGACAAGCTCGTAGTCCGCCGGATGCATGTAACACTCGTCAAAAAAAATGTTTCCGAAAACATGGTCGCCGTGACCATGAGTATTAATAACGGTTACGGGCTTGTCCGTAAGCTCCCTGACCGCTTCTTTAAGATTGGTCTCGGCATTCATGGTATCTATCAGGGCCGCCCTGTCGCGTCCCACCACCAGATAACCTGTCGCATCATGATTTTCGTCCAACAAAAAAACCCCCGGACAAATCAGTCTTACATGAAGCTTCTCGTCCATAGTCTAACCCCCAAAATGATATCGATATATCATTATCATACCAAACCCAACAAAAATATTGTACTAAAATCTTTAATCTCCGAATTCCTGTGCTATGAAAATAATATCGTTGCCCGGGAAGTAAACCGCAAAGCCCACGTACTCATAATTGTCCGAAAGCATAAGGGCATTGTGGCTCTCGCTTAGCTTAAAGTTTTCAATTGCTTCCGTGACCAAAGAAGCCGTATCAATATCGTAGGATGCGTCCGAATGCTTCTGAAGGTTTTCGCCCTTGATATCAAATACGCCCTTATATCCGAGGTCATCATATACGGTTAAGAATCTGGTGCCGTTAGGCCTTGTGTGAGAAAAAGCAGACACCTGCTCCTGCACACGCACATTTGCGGCCTCAACACATATGCTGCTAAGCTTAAGTTTCCGCACTCCGTTGGCAGCTCTGTATTCGTTAATCTGTCTGAGCATTTCTGTTGCAAATCCGTCGAAGGGACCGTTGAGCGATTCGGTCAATACATCCGTTTTCTTTTGTGCCACCGGTGCTTCACTGACCTGCGGTTTCTCTTCTTTTGCTGTAGGCTCCTCTTCTATGGTCTCTTCTTTTATTTCTTCGGAAGCCCGTTTTGCCTCCTCCGCCTTTCTTGCTTCTTCAGCCGGTGCCCGCTGTTCTCTGAGCTTTTGGGCATAGTTTTCGAGGCCGATGCGAACAGTTAAACGCGTTGCGTTGACCAGTCCGGTCACAACCTCTGACAGGTTTTGGTCGCTATTTTCATCACTCAAAGAAGAGTATGCTACCAAATTGAGGTCATACCCGGCTCTGAGTTCAGTCATATCATTTTTCTTTTCACTGTAAGGGTATTCCGTCATTGCCGCAAGAACTGCAGCCGCGAGAATAATGCTTAATACACGACACCCCTTAGTTTTCATATAAAAGACCCTCCGTACGAATCTTTTATACCCGATAACCCTTTTACTAAGTGTATCGTGAGCACGTTATAAAACTATTAAAACCGCGGTTTCTACATTTCTCTCTACGGTGGATTGCCCATCAGTGTTTCCCGTGGTACGCTGAAGCTGTAAAAAAACATTGAGGTGTCACATGGATAAAATAAAAACAGGTGAACTTATTAAGAAATACAGGACTTCCAAAAATCTTACCCAAAGCGAACTGGGCGACATGCTGGGAGTTACCAACAAAGCCGTATCTCGCTGGGAAAAGGGCGAAAGTTTCCCCGATGTGGGCGTTCTCGAAAGCCTCGCCTCCGCCCTTGAGCTTCGCATTCAAGACATTGTGGTGGGCGAAGTGCGTCCCGAGGATGTTCCGGTCAAAGAAACCGAACAGCTCCTCACCGATTTAATCTTCCAGTCCAATCTTCAGCAACGGCAGAAAAAGAAAATGGTCCTCGGAATCTTAACATGGACCTTGGCACTGCTCTTTGCCATTCTCGCAGGGTACTCGGGCCTCTATGACACTCGCCTTCTTTTTGAAAATCATTGCAACATAGCCTTTCCCGTGATGCTTGGTTTGACGCTGGTGCTTATACTGTACGGCTGGCACACTCAGTGCCTCGAAAACATCCCTACCGCCAAGCCCGAGAAAGTAATGTGCATAATATCTATTATCTCATTGATTTGGGCCGTTTTTATAACCTTTTCAACATCCATCCTATGCTCCCGCGGAACCATATACTTCGGACTTGCCCTTAATCAGGTTGGCCCCTTTATAGTCATTCAGCTTGCAATAATTTGCGTCTTAAATGCATTAATGCTCCTGTTTGAATTTATCCGATGGGCCAAAGAAAAAGGCACCGTTCACCGGGGTTTCGTTCTCCAATTTACCACCATTTATCTCTCCGCCTTATATGGCGAAGCATTGCACCGGATGATTTCTTTTGAAGGTTTCCTCAAGGTTCTTATCACCTTCACTGCGGTAACACTCCTTGAAATGACAGTTGCTTTGGCAGCCATAAAAACAATTAAACAAAGAAACAGCAAAACAGCCCTCAAAAACTGAGGGCTGTTTTATATTTTTCTTTATCTTATCGGTGTCATCTCCCCGGCCATATTGATTGAATAATAATCCTTTATCTCAGCGTGGTCTTCGGTCATGCCGAGAATCCACATGAGTTTGGTGAGGGCTGCTTCGCCGGTCATGTCGTGGGCCTCTAAGGCGCCGATTTCGAGGGCTCTGCGCCCCGTTTCGTACACATCCATCTGAGTGCCTTCATATCTGCACTGGGTGCCTACCACCACCGTCATGCCGCCCTGAATAAGCTTATCGAGGGTGCCCACAAAATCGTGCTTCAAAAAAGGCATTCCGCCTATTCCGTAAGCTTCGATGTAAAGGCCCTTGTAGCCCTGGTCGGCTATGGACTCAAGAAGGCTTCTGTGAATGCCCGGGAACATCTTAATCATGCAGACCTCCGGGGAATAGGTGTTGGCAAGCTTAAAGATTCCGCTTCTTTCGGGAACCGCCGCCTGATTAATCTTCATGCCGAGGGAGCTTATGGTGGCGATATTGGGATAATTAATGCTCTCAAAAGCATCAAAGCTTAAAGAACGCACCTTGGAAACTCTGCACCCCAGCATAACCTTACGGTTAAAAGCTACAAATACTCCCGGAATCTTGCTCGCAGCCATGTGAATGGCGCAACGGCAGTTCTCCATGGCATCCGCCACAGGATTAATAATGGACAGCTGTGAGCCTGTTATAACCACAGGTATCTTAATATTTCTCAGCATAAAAGAAAGCATGGACGAAGTATAAGCCAAAGTATCGGTACCATGAATCACCACTATTCCGTCGTAGTCGTTCTTTCTCTCGCTTATGTGGG
>JAEEGJ010024428.1_pt1 | contig 12533 bp, 5 predicted proteins | sample 8958761 | NCBI WGS metagenome assembly JAEEGJ01 (sample SAMN16246546, study PRJNA631951) | gut metagenome | biome: gut microbiome; feature: rumen; material: RS-attached | host: Bos | place: Iran: Karaj | collected 2018-10 | reverse complement strand
GATTTCTACAAATACTAAGCAGATTATGGAATTAAATGCCCAGAAATCTGCAAGTATTCTGGAAGATGTTAACAAAAAAGAATTTTATCTTTTGGAATCGGTAGCTTCCCTTCCTTTTATAAGGGATGAAAGCATTTCTCTGGAAGAAAAAACTGCTCAGCTGGAAGCAATTGTAAGAGGAAACCCTTCTCACTTTGAAAACCTGGCTTTTTACAGTGACAAGGGTATTTGTATCCGCCCGGACGGAGTATATGTAGACGTACATGATATCGACTTTTTTATTCAGACAATTTCCGGCAACAGGGTTGTAATTGACCCTCTTCCAAAAAGCTTTATGATGGAAGGTGCTTCTGATGAAACAATCATGTTCTACTGTATTCCTGTTTATGGTCTTAACAATTCTTCAAAGCCTGTAGGTATTCTTTCATCAATCGTAAACGGCTCAGATGTTTATAACCTTTCTGAATCAATTTTGATTGGAAAAAATTCTCATCCGACAATTATTTCCCGAACTTCCGGAATGGTAGTTGGACCTACAACCTATTCTGATATGTCAGAAGAAGAACTTGCTGCAATTCAGGAAGCCGGCCAAGATTCAGGAGCAATGGCGGAACAGGAAAATACCTTTGTGCCAGAAACTCCATGGGATTTTATGATGCAGTCGGTTATCAACGGAGAAACAGGTTTTCAAATTCTTACTGAACCAAATTCCGGCGAAAAAAAGGTTGCTGCATATCTGCCTGTAGAGGACGAAAGCAACTGGGCAATTTTATGTGTTGCACCTTATGATGAATATTTTGACAGTTTACACCGAATCACAATGTTTATCGTAATTTCTATCATTATTGCAGTTGTTATTGTAATTACCGGAAGTCTTATTCTGGTTTCTATACTTATAAGACCTCTTGGCTACGTAAAAACTACAATTAATGATATTGCAACCGGAGACGCCGATCTTACAAAGAGAATTGACATCAATCTTAAGGATGAAATCGGCGACGTTGTAACAGGCTTTAACAAGTTTACAGAAAAGCTTCAGTCAATCATTGCTCAGGTTAAAAAATCCCGCGACCTTCTTGGAGAATCCGGAACAACTCTTGATTCTTCTACTCATAACACAGCAACATCTATTGATGAAATTCTTTCCAGCATAGATTCTGTACATAATCAGATTGATAATCAGTCTAATTCTGTACTTCAGACAGCCGGTGCTGTAAACGAAATTGCAAGCAACATTGAATCTTTAGGAAATATGATTGGAAAACAGTCTATGCAGGTTTCAGATGCTTCTGCTGCAATTGAAGAGATGATTGGAAACATCAAGTCTGTAAATGATTCTATGGAAAAAATGTCAGTTTCATTTGATGGACTTGCAGTTTCTGCCCAAACTGGTATAAAAATGCAGCTTAATGTAAACACAATAATTGAAGAAATCAAAAATCAGAGTGAAACACTTCAGGATGCAAACTCCGCAATTGCTGCTATTGCAAGACAAACAAACCTTCTTGCTATGAATGCTGCAATTGAAGCTGCCCATGCCGGCGATGCAGGAAAAGGATTCTCTGTTGTTGCTGATGAAATCCGTAAACTGTCAGAAACCTCTACCTCACAGTCAAAAACAATCGGTGATCAGTTGAATAACATAAAGGCTTCTATTGATAATGTAGTTTCAGCCTCTGAAGAATCAAGCAGGGCTTTCCAGTCTGTTACAAATAAAATTACAGATACAGAACAGCTTGTACGCCAGATTCAGGCCGCAATGGAAGAGCAGAACACTGGTTCTATGCAGATTTCACATGCCCTTCACTCAATGAACGATTCTACAATCGAAGTTAAAACTGCCAGCGTAGAAATGTCACAGGGAAATAAGGCAATCCTCGAAGAAGTTCGAAACCTTCAGGATGCAACCGGAATTATGCAGTCAAGCGTTGAAGAAATGACTCTTGATGCAGAAAAGATTAAGATAACCGGAGTCGCCCTTCGCGAGATTTCTGAAAATATGAAGTCATCTATCGAAGAAATCGGCGGCCAGATTGATAAGTTCAAGGTTTAATGATTAAAATAAAATAATTAAAACCTCTCCATTCACATGGATGGAGAGGTTTTTTTTGCATAAAAAGATTAATATCCAAGCTTCCTGTCTACAAGATATTTCAACGGTTTTCCTTCAATAAAATTATTCAAATCTTCAAGAAACATTTCTACATTCTTCTGCTTTGTATAAGGAAGTGTCATATTTCCTGCAACGTGCGGTGTAATTAAAAGATTCTTAGTGTGCCACAATCTGTCACCCTGCGGAAGCGGTTCAGTCTGGAAAACATCAAGAGCAGCTCCTGCAAGATGTCCGTTATCAAGATTATCAGCAAGTGCATTTTCATCAATAGCAGAACCGCGTCCAACATTTATGATGTAGGCCCCTTCTGGTAAAAGCTCAATTTTCGGTCGCGATAAAATACCTTTAGTTTCCTCCGTCGCCGGAAGACTCATTGCAAGCAAATCGGTTTCCGGTAAAACTGAATCAAGCTCGCTCACTGGAAGAACCTTATCGTATACCGCCGCCTCACTCTTCCCGCTTCTGCACACGCCAATAATGTCAGCAGGCTCAAACGCTTTTACCCGCTTTGCAAACGTTGTACCAATATCACCGGTCCCAAGCACTGTAATCCTGCAATCCTTCAAAGACTTCTGCGGACGCGGAGAAAACCACAAGCCGTTTCCTGTTTCCTCTAAAAACTCGTTCAGCCGCCTCATCATTATAAGAGCCATTGCAATCATATGTTCTGCAATAGAAACTCCGTACGCACCAGCCGAGTTTGTAAGCAGGCACTCTTCGTTTGCAAAATACCCCGGAACCATAAGGGAATCAACACCCGCCCAGGGCACACAAAGCCACTTAAGAGTTTTGCTTGTTTTTACAATTGATGGTGCAAAGCCGTAAATAATATCTGCATCAAAATCGCACTGAGGAATCTCAGCTTCTGTTTTGTAAAAAGCAACCTTTGCACCAAGTCTTTCAGCTGTTGAAGAAATCAAATCAAAATACTTCTGTTCAAGCTGACTGTTAATTACAAGTACTTTCATTTTTCGCCCCCACCTAAAAGTTTTTTAATATCTCTTCCACCTGTTCAAACTCAATATTTTCTACTGCCTTAGAAAGCTCTTCCATTTTCCCTGCCAGCTTTTCCGGCAGCTTTGCCTTCTGCAAAAGTGCAAACTTTTCTTCAACTTCAACAAGGTCAAAGTTGGCACATCCTGACCGAATAGCTTCAATAATTTCCGTAAGCTCTTTTTCTGTAAGCTCCTGTTTTTCACCCTCTTCCTGCGCACCGTAATTTTTTACAGGCTCAAGCAAAGCACCATAACTTCTGTACAGCTCAAGCATTTCTTCATTTTTCTGCAGAAGATTTCCAGCCTCTTCCAAACCGGCAGCCAGTTCAGAAAGCTTTTCAGCACCTAAAATCCGGGAAGCACTCTTTAATGCATGCACCTGAATCGTATAATCCTTTATTGCACCCTTTTCATAATAATCCTGAATCTGTTCTGCTTTTTCAACAATAGAACCGGCAAACGTTCTTGCAATTGTAAGCCAGTTTTCAAAGCCGCCCGCAAGCTCAACAGCCTTTTTCACATCAAGCTTATCCTGTGGTAAAACAGGGAAATCTTCCGGCACATCAATCTCAGCATCCTTAGTACTGTCTACCATCACCATCAAATCTTTTTTCAACCACTTAGAAAGACAGGCCGCAAAATCTTTACCCTGAACAGGCTTTGCAACAAAATCATTAAAGCCTTTACTCAAGAACATTTCTCTTGCACCGTTCACCGCATTAGCACTCAAAACAATTACAAGGCTTTTTTCTTCCTCCGGCAAATCCTTTTCGGCTTCGCGGATTTTTTCAAGAGTTTCCACACCGTCCATTCCCGGCATCTGGTGGTCCATAAAGATAATGTCAAAGCTCTGAGTCTTCAAAATATCAAGAGCTTCATATCCGCTCATTGCTTTTGTACAATGAATATCAAACTTCTGTAATAATCCATCTGCAACCTGAAGGTTCACTTCATTATCATCAACCACAAGGATTTTTGCCTTAGGTGCCTTAAAGGGTAAAACCGCCTGCTTTTCATTAAACAATCCTGCAAACTCAGGGCTGTTAAGCACCGCTAACGAAAGCTGTTTGAGAGAACTAACATCCCCCGCGCCCTCACGAACAGTGCCTCCCGCTTCAAAAATCGCTTTATAAAACTCTCCACAAGTCTCTTCCGAAACTCTTTCCTGCGGAAGATTCACATAGAAGGTAGAGCCTTTTCCATATTCCGAATCAACTCCAATCGTACCGTGCATAAGCGTAACAAGAGTTTTACTTATAGAAAGTCCAAGCCCGGTTCCACCCTTAGCCCTGTTCATCTGCATATCAACCTGCTGGAAGGCACGGAACAGTTTACCAATATCTTCCTTTTTAATTCCAACGCCCGTATCAATAACACTGAAGCGCAAACCTTCCTTTCCCTGCGCCCCGTCATAAATTGAACTTTTATGCGGCACGCTCTCATGCACCTTACTCAGATCTTCAACACGAATCCTTATGCTTCCCTTCTCAGTAAACTTGGAAGCATTACCCGCAAGGTTAATTAAAATCTGCCTCAACCGCACATCATCACCATGGTAAACCTTTGCAAGCGCCGGATCTATTTCCAGAATCAGTTCAACCGGCTTTCCTTTCAAGCGAACTTCAACAACATTCATAATGTCATTCATCAGCTTAACAAGGTCATAATCATGCGGCATAATTTCCATCTTGCCCGATTCAATCTTTGAGAAATCAAGAATATCATTTATAATTTCAACAAGATTTATTCCCGAAGACCTTATCTGCCGCAGAATATTTTTTTCACTGTCGCTTATATTAAAGTCCATTGCAAGTTCACTCATTCCTACAATTGCATTCATAGGAGTTCTTATTTCGTGACTCATATTTGCAAGGAACATAGATTTCATTCTTTCTCGTTCAAGCGTTTCGCGCAGATGACGTTCCTTAATAAAAGCCGTTGCCGTAGAAATAAGCATGAACACAATAATGTAAGCCCAGTAAGGATTATACGAACCCGCCATATCAAAAATCTTAATCAGCACAAACGAAAGAATAAAACAAAGAGAGTCCACCGTAATTGTTACAATACTGTTTATGTACAGAATGGCCGAAGTTAACGTGACTATAATAAACGCAAAGGTAAAATCTGCAACACCAAAGGTCCGTGCCGTTACAAGAACTGCAATAAATGCACATAACGTAAGGAACAATCCGTAAGCCTTAACTAACTGGTAATAAAAGTTATTCCAATGATTGTTCTTTAATTTTTTATTAGCAAAAAGAGAAAACCCGAAAATTGCAAGGGAAGAAAGAACAAAAAGTCCGTCAAGAATTACAAACAGAATATATGCATTTATGGAAAAACTTCCAAGATTAAAATTACAGTGCGCATAGCTGGCCCTGAAAAGCTTGCGTATATCCCTTATAAACTCCGTTGTCAGATAAATTGCCATTGACGGAGCAAACACAAAAATCCTTTTAAGATTTGCCTGATTCGCAATCTTTTTATACGCCTCGCCTACCATACTCTATCTTCCAAATACAGCACTCACCTTATTTAAAAAATCCACCCTGTCTGTGTTTTTAAGAATGTATCCCTGTGGCTTGAGCTTTAACGCTTCCTTTACCTTTGTCATATCACTAACACCAGTCAAAAACATAACAGGAATATCAGCATAGTCAGGCTCGCTACGAATCATTTCAAGAGTCTGCACACCGTTACAAACAGGCATTTCGTAATCCAGAAGAATTAAATCCGGACGTGTTTTACCAAGATAAGAAATACAGGCCGCACCGCTTTTTACAACTGCCACCTGATAAAAGTTTTTCAGCCAGTTCATCATGTTCCGCAGACAAACCGGATCATCATCAACAAGAAGAATGGAACGCTTTCTTTCAGCCCCAGAATTATTCAATGAATGCAGCTCTTCATATTTACTGAGCATGTACTCAAACTCTCGCTGGAAAGTAGTTACCGACATTGGAGTTTGAATGCAATGAACATATTCTTTTTCAAGCAGATCCTTGTGTTTTTCAAGCTCAGCTTCGGGCGCCATAATACAGAAATGCACATTTTTTATGTACATAATCATTCGCCGTAATTCAACCACACTCGACGCCGCTGCATTCCACAGATACGCAACAATAATTCTGATTCCTTCTGTTTCACATGCAGCTTCCGCCTGTTTTGCATCAAACTCAATTATTTTAGAATCATACGTACTTCGAATGAATCCCAGAATAGACTCATCCGCATCTTTTTGTTCCCTGATAACCAGAATGTCTTTCATAATGCATTAATTATAACACCCTTTCTGGCACGAGTAAAACAAAACTATTTTTTTCTAAGATTTTTTATTTTCCAACACAGAAGTTCGCAAAAATGCTGCCTAGTACATCATCAGGAGTAACATCGCCGGTAACTTCGCCAAGGAAATCAATTGCATCTTCCAGATCCTGCACAACAGCATCAAGCGTATAATTGTCGTCCGCACTCACAAGCGCATGCTTCACACACTCCAGCGCCTCTGCCACCGCCTCTTTCTGCCTTGCCGACCCAAGCCCCGCCTGCTGCCTTTCCGTACTCACCCCCGCAGTAATCACCGCAATAATTTTCTCGTACAGCTCCGCCATTCCGCTGCCAGTCTTAGAAGATATAGTTACAGAGGGGAAAGTCTTCCCTGAAGCTAAATCAGCCTTCGTGTAAACAACAATCAGTGGCTCTGTACATTTTTCAATAAACTCCCGGTCCTCTTCATTAAGTCCTTCCCTTCCATCTACCAGATACAGCACTACATCTGCATCCTGCGCAAGGTTACGGCTAATCTGCACACCCTGAGCTTCCACTACATCTTCAGTTTCACGCAGCCCCGCAGTATCAAAAAGCCTTACAGGGATTCCATTTATACTCGCCCAGCTTTCAAGCCAGTCTCGGGTAGTACCTTCAATGTCACTTACAATTGCGCGCTCTTCCTTTAAGATTGCATTAAACAGCGATGATTTTCCTGCATTCGTGCGCCCCGCAAGAACAACCCTTGCTCCATCCTGGTACAGCTTTTCACCCTTCCACGAATCAACAAGGCTCTGCAGCCTGCTGATTGCAAGCTCAATATCTTTACGGTCAAAAGTATCTGCAATCGTTTCTTCATCTTCAGGGTACTCAATTTCAACTTCAATCGAAGCAAGAGTATCAATAATCAACTTTTTAATTGAATCAATTTCTGCAAAAAGCGACCCCGAAAGTCTTCCTGCCGCATGAGACCGCGAAGCATCTGTATGTGAATCAATAATTTCTTTTACAGCTTCTGCACGTGTTAAATCAGTCTTACCGTTTATGTATGCCCGGAAAGTGTACTCACCGCGATTCGCCTGACGGAATCCTATCTTAAGCATTAAGTTCTGAATTGCAGTTACAACAGCAGGTCCACCATGGCAGAAAATCTCCACCATATCTTCACCGGTAAAAGATTTAGGTCCTTTATAAACCGCAAGCATAACCTCGTCTATTTTGTGTCCATCATCGTTTGAATCTGCCTTGTCAACTATCCACCCGTAAACGAGTGTATTTCCACCCGCTTCCAGCAATGCCTTTGGTCTTGAAAAAACTTTGCTTACAAGTTCAATGCAGTCTTTTCCGCTTGTGCGTACAATGCCAAGAGCAGCCGGTGCAAGAGCGGTTGCAATAGAAGAAATAGGTTCTTCAGGAGTATATTGTGATGGTGTCATAAAAGGTCCTTTGTTTACTGAATCTTCAGGAACGGAAGATATCTGCTTTCTACAGTATCCTCTGCATCTTCATAATTCGGATACAAAATGCTGTCCAGAATAGAAATGTCAGACTGTTCGTTCACATGAAGTGGTTTCATTGTAGTACCAATTGCAGGTTTTTTAAACTCCCTGCTTGCTTCCGGTGATTTTCCAGGGAAAGGTTCTGTATCGCTTATATCTGGCGGAGTCGGTCCATATTCGCCGGAATTGTTCCAGCACATATAGCCTCGGTTTATAGAATCTCTTGTTCCGTAGAACTCGTTGCGAATATAATCTGAATCATAATACTTTTTGTCGTAGCTTACAGCAAGGTAAAAGCACTGTACCCACGGGCGAATAATAGCTCTGTTGCGGCACAAAATTGTATTCCTGAAAGAACCGTAATAATAGATTCTGTAAGTTCTGTCTTCTGCCGGCGCATAATTCAGGAATGACTGCTCAAAGTGACTCGGATAGAACATTGGACCAATTACATCAACATGTTCGGCAAGCATTTCTGCATCCTGTCCGGTTCTTGTACCACTTCTGTACCAGCCGTTTGCACCGTAAATATCAATTCCAATAGGAGCATCAATATTTTCGCGCGCATATTTCAGGAACGAAATCAAGGCACTTTCCTTATCCATTCCCTTGTTGCGCCATCTGTACTGCACATTGTTAAGGTTTCTTCCATCTGTAGGGAAGCGGATATAATCAAACTGAATCTCATCAAAACCACGGCGTACAAGCTCCTGTGCAACTGCAACATTATACTCCCAAACTTCTTCTGAATAAGGGTCTACCCAGTTTTCATCAAAATAAAGAGTTTTCTGTCCGGTTACGTTGCCTTCTTCATCAACTTCATCTTCATACCCGCGGATTCCAACCCATGGCTTGTTCAGCTTTGCATCCCACACTGCATATTTACCGTTCTTATATTTTGTAAGAGAGCGGTCCTTAAATGTTACAATTCTGGCAACCAGATAAACATTTTCTTTTTTAAACTCATCAATAAAATGATCCAGATCAACCGCATACTGAGAAACAACTCCCATCTCGGCAACATAAGGGTCTTTTGTATCATAACGGAGGTAACCATAATCATCCTTCATGTCGATTACAATTCCATTCATATTGCGGTCTTTAATTACTTTCTTAAACTTATCAATACCTTCCTGATTCCTGCACTGATAAGCCGAAGCATAAATACATTTTTTTCCGTTAGCCTTTTCTGCATACGGAGTATTTATAGTTCCCGGATAAAGCAGCCACAATTCGCTCAGCAAAACTCCCTGAGAAAAGCCGCTTCTGCTCTTTGGAATCCAGGCTGTATTTATCATACCCGGAACTGCAGAAAATGCCTTATTCCAGTTAGGGAACTGAACCGGTACCCCCGGACTCTTTAATGTATCTATATCTATTGCGCCAAGTCCTTCAAGATGAGTGAACATAAGTACATTGTTTATGATTGTAAGACCTTCAATTGAGTCCACAGGCTCGGTGCCTTTATAAATGAGCTCGCCCTTTTTTTCTTCCCAGTTTAATCTGTATATTCTTGGAATGTATGATTGAGAAATATAGATTTCTGTGTAAATACTTCCGTCCGCACGTGTTCTTATTACAGGCAGAATATCTGCAATTTCATCTGGCGAAGTCATTGTTGGCATTTTTTCAAATCCGCTGGAAATATCAATCCACTGGGCGCCTTTTTCATGCGGTTTTATGTAAGAAAGCCCAAAAATAGGATGTGCCATAAATACTACGGACTCGCCGTTTATTGTAGCTACAGCCACAGCCTTCATTCCTACAGTTTTTGGACTCATAGAGCTTAAGTTTATCCAGTTGTTGCCGTCATCATTGCTGTAGAATACTGTATCTTTGGTGGCGGTTACCATTTCGTGTCTGTTCAAAGGATTAATAGAAAAATCTTTAAGCTCCTGAATCTGTTTTTCAAGTACAACTTCTTTTTCTTTATATTTTTTGATTGTTAAGAAGGGCAACCCGTTGTTACGCTCTTCAAAGTTCTGTAAATCTTCTGTATAAATAATGCCCTTTTCGGTACGTAAATACCATCCTTTTTTGGCTTCCTGCTCATTTGTAAAATATTCTACCGGAAAAATCTGATCTACACGGCAGCCGGTCCATACCGAAAGCACATAATTGTTCCCGGTAATTTTGTAAAGTCCCGTATCCGACCCAACAAGAAACTCTTCATTGTCTCTTGTATTCGATAATGATAAAGAAGACGAGATTTTTGGCGGCAATTTATATAATGGTTTTATTTCATCAGCATAAACCGCTGGAGATAGTACTAGTAATGATAATAAAATGAGTAAGATAGTCATACTTCGATTATCGGCGCAAAGAAGGGTTTTGTTTAGTATTACAAATGTTTAATCAGCTGAATCATAGCGTTGAAAAATACTCTCGTAACGGGTCCCAGCGACGCGAAAAAATAAGGAATCTCCCAGCTATTCACTCAGTGCGAGTCTTTCAGACCGCACTTCGTTCGCCGGGTCCCCCTTATTTTTCTCGCTGCGTCCCGTTACTACGTATTTTTCAAAACTAGTACTATAATTAAACACTTATAGTACTAACTTCACTAACAATATTTGCTCCACAGTATCTACGCTAGAATACATTGACTCGGAAACCAAGAGAGAACTGCGGTACTATATTCTTAATATCTACTGTACCCGAAACGTCGGTTGGGATGAACCAGAGAGAACCTTCGGTGTACATAGAGAAGGTACTGAACATCTTTACGTCTGGCAGCTTAACTCTTGGGAACTCCAGCTGGAAGAGCATTGCAGAAAGCATCTGTGGGCGTCCACTGTTTGTTTCAGAGAAGCGTGAGAACTGAGCACCAATTGCAACACTGGCAGAAAGCCAATCCCAGTCACGTCCAAAGAAGTAGCTGAATGGTATTGTAGAAATGTTTGCCAGCAGCTTAAGACCGAATACATTACCACCATAACGCTGAGGAGCTGGTGTTGTATGTCTTATATTAATAGCATACCAGTCTCTCTGTGCCTGTGTAAACTGTCCCCATTCAAACTGAACCTTAACGTTATCGTCAAAGAAGGTAAGACCAGCACCAATTTCGAATAATGTAGAACCTAATAATCTTACATCAAGATACAAGCCCTGTACGAATGAAGGAAGCTCATAAGATGACTTATCACCCTTTCGCAAAGCAACTACTACGCTTTCAAGTTTAACATCATCCTGTGAAAGTCCAGATACAGCAAGCTCCTGGTTATAGCTTCCACCATTTGTTGGTGCAATAAGCTTAATTGAAGGAGCTGTATTATCAACCTGAACAATAAAGCGTTCAATTGCAGTTTCGCCATTCTTCATGGTTGCACGTACAATCATAAAGTGATAGCCTTCTGGCAAATCTTCATTTTCTACACGATACTGCCAACTATCTTTCTTAGAAAGGAACTCAAAGTTCTTTCCGTTATTAAAGCTTATTTCAATCTTTTCTACAGATTTTGCAGCAATCTTTTCTTTTTCTTCTTTCTTTGCAGACTTATCCTTTAAGAGAGCTGCTTCTTCTTCAGAAATAGTGTAACCGGCTGTACCACGAACATAAGGTCTGTTCAAAGCAAAGTTACCATACAGGAAGTTATCGAGTGTTACCCAAGGACCATAAGTATTATAGGTGATTGTCTGTGTTCTTGAAGAAACCTGCTGACCGTTTTCAAGCATAGCATCTACACGATAGGTATGAACACCAGTCTGCATATCAGCCTTAGTAATCATAATTGGGTTACCGTCTTCATCATACTCACCAGAACTTACTTGTGATGTAGGAGAAATTGCAAACTTGAAGAAGCCTGAATAGCTGAGTTCTGTTTCCTTTACAAAGAGATCATCAACAAACAATCTTAAAGATCTGATTGGACTTTCAAGATAAGTATTTGCCTGTCCGTAGATATTGAACTGACCATTCTTGTGCTCACCATTCAATGGATAAAGGATATCAACAACTGCAGGTGGCATTGTCTTATCAAGGTGGATGTTACGGCTTACATTTGTCTTGTTACCAGCCATATCCTCAGCAGTAAGCTGAATGTTATAGAAACCATTGCTCAAATCTGAAATATCAAGAACTTCACCAATAATGTTCTGAATCTTAAGGTCACGAACAATTGCATCAGAAGGGTCAATCATATTTCTGATTGTAACGTACATGCGGGTAATTTCTACGTTATCAAATGCATAGCCAGAGAATACAAGTTCACCTGTTGACTGTGAATCGTCAAGAGGTAAATCAAGAGAAATATCTGGAGCATTGTTATCAATATTGATAAGACTTGAGTAAAGACCTGTAATACCGTAATTATCAGTAATTCTAAGGAATACCGCATGTGTACCGCCCACAATTGCGCGTGTATCAAAGGTATATACCCAGTCTTCCTGACCTTCGGCATCGTTGTAGCTGTTACCGTTATCAAGAGAAACTTCTACCTTCTGAATACCATTCTTATCACTTGCATAACCTGAAATTGATATAACTTCTCGTACAGAAGTATCAATTGTAGGTTCAAGAATGGCACCCTTAGGCTCTTCTAGAGAGATTCTGAATGTTCTTACAGTTTCAAGACCTCGTACACCATTCTTATCAACTGCATAAACAGCTACAGTATGCTCATTATCTGTCATAGAGGCGATCGGAACATCAATAGAGAA
>JAEEGJ010024426.1_pt1 | contig 12534 bp, 8 predicted proteins | sample 8958761 | NCBI WGS metagenome assembly JAEEGJ01 (sample SAMN16246546, study PRJNA631951) | gut metagenome | biome: gut microbiome; feature: rumen; material: RS-attached | host: Bos | place: Iran: Karaj | collected 2018-10 | reverse complement strand
GGGGCCGTCAGGCTTATCGGATACAATTGTAAGAATCTCACCAGATTCAACTCCGAACTTTTCGGTTGCTTCGGGAGTTACGTTGAAGTTTGAGCAATAGGAATAGTAATATTTTCCGTTAATCTTGTTAATTCCGGAATCCTCAAAGAGATAAGCCACATTCTCGATAGGCTTGGGATCTTCCGCAAGTCCGATCATATCATCGGTAAGTCTTACCACTCTTGCAGTTCCGGGATTTGATGCTTTGTCCTCAGAAGGAACCCCGCCACCGATATAGAGCCAGCCTGTTCCGTCGTCATCTACAAGTACTGCGGGATCAAAAAGCCAGGTTACGGATGCACAGTTGGGAGTATCTCTGGATACAAGAGGACCGCCGATGGGATCTACAAAAGGTCCGGTAGGGCTGTCGGACGAAAGAACTGCGATGCCGTTTCCGCTGTTTGCGAAATAAAGGAAGAACTTGTCCTTACCGTTAATGGTCTTCCAGCATGCTGCGGGAGCCCATGAATTGCCTCCCCAGGTTGCAAGACCGTCTTTCCCTGCCGCATAAACAACTCCGTGATCGGTCCAGTTAACAAGATCGGATGAAGAAGCAACACTTATGGTGTTGATCTTGGAGTAATTATTCTCCGTGAGTTTTCCGGACTCATCATAGGTAAGAATGTCACAAGTCATGTACATATAGACTCTGTCTTTATAGATCATTGCGAAAGGATCGGCGCCGAAACGCTGAGTCATGATCGGGTTGTGATCTCCCGCAGGCTTAAAGCTTTTCACTAAATTATTGTCCATTTTTATTCCTTCCCCGGATGCTTTTTTGTACCCGTAACACACCCGTTACAATACCTGTTTATTATCCCACGACCGCAGAATGCACGCAATAAAAAAGGACTTTCACCACATTTTTCGGGTGAAAGTCCGCATTATTTAATCATTAGGTCAAGGTGTCAAACATATATCCGTTTGATACGCCTGCTGCCTGGGCATTTCCATTGTAAATGGAACTTCTGGTAGCGGCATATGATGCATTGCTCTGAATCATTCCCGCCGATACGCTTACGCTGTATCCGTATGAAGATTTCTCCGCAAACAGATCCTTGATGTCCGACGCTTTAGCCTCTTTAAGCTTGTCCTCATCGATTTCAAGCTTTCCGCCCTTTCCGGCCATAAGTCCCATGGAATCCATCTTCTCGGTATAACCGTTTGAAAGAGAACTTAAAACCGTGATCCTGCTGGATATGGAGGAATCATTTACAACTTCCTTATCCGCCGCAGCTTCTATCATGGAGTTATAACTCTTAACGAAGCTCTTAACCGCAGATACAAGAAGATCCGTATCTTCCTCGGAAGCTTTTCTGATCTTTTCTATGGACGACTGAACAGCTCCCGCCGCTTCTGAAACCTTGCCATAGCTTTCGGAAGATGTATTCTTGCTTGAAGCTTTTTTAACGTCCTCTGAAACAATCTTGGATGCGCTCTCGGAAGTCTTATCTTCCGCATAGTACGCCTTCATGAGCTTGCCGTATGCTCCGCTCTTTACAAGACCGTAGTCCTTGAGCCAGCTCATGGAATTAAAAGAATCACTTTTTGAACCTGAAATCGATGAGAATAAAGAACTGTAATCAGTTTTAGCCTGTATATTTATACTCATAGGCTCCACCTCCGGCCATCCATGCCCGAATAATACGGTTGCCCGCAAACTATGTTCCTTCACCCTAAAAATACCATCCCGAAGGGCTTTCTGTAAAGTAAAAAAAGACCGCCTTCCGATAAGTACGAAAAGCGGCCTTTTGTATTATTTTCTCTTAAATACGGGTATGGATTCTATGGGCGCTGCTGCAGTGATCGTCTGTGCTCCGTCATATACCTTACCGTCGCGGATATCTTCCCACTTGCCTGCGGGGAGGTATACCTGTCTTTCTCTCATTCCCTCATACATTACGGGAGCAACGAGATAATCCGAACCGAACATATACTGATCGTCAAGATCCCAGCACTTCTCATCCTCGGGGAACTCATAGAACATTGCTCTCATGAGAGGTGATCCGTTTGCGGAAGCTTCGTCATAAATGGATTTGATGTAATCCTTAAGATCCCATCTTATTTTAAGATTATCGGTCAGGATCTTCTGAACCTCTTCTCCGTAGCTCCAGATCTCGTTAGCATGACCTGTATGGAGATATCCGCTTCCCCAATCCTTGTGATCGAGGGGCTCGATATTCAGAGGGCCTCTTTCTCCGTGGAGTCTTAAGATAGGAGTAAATACTGCCCACTCATACCATCTTACCAAAAGCTCTTTGAAGTAATCGGTATTAACATCGGAATTCATGAAGCCTCCGATATCGGTGGTCCACCAGGGGATTCCCGCAAGTCCGATATCAAGTCCGCCTCTTACCGAATTCTGCAGAGCTTCGAAGGTTGAATAGATATCACCGCTCCACATAAGAGTTCCATACTTGGGAGATCCTACCCACCCGCAGCGAAGAAGGTTTACAACCTGCTTCTTATCGTCGGTTTCTTTTTCACCTTCAAAAAAGCCCTGAGCATAGCATCTGGGATAGATACAGCTGACTTCGGCACCGGGTCCGAGGTAATATCTGTAATTGTCGAAATCATATGCGGCAAGATCGGGTTCTGCATTATCAAGCCAGAACATATCTATACCGTAGTCGTAATAATTCTTCTTGCACTTCTCCCATACATACTTTCTTGCTTCGGGATTGGTAGCATCATAAACAATGCAGTCGCCCTGATAATCGTATGTTCCGTTGGTTCCCTTCTCCGTTCTCATAAGAAGGCCTCTGTCCCACATCTCACCGAAGTTCTCGCTCTTCTTATCAACGGAAGGCCATACGGAAACCATGACCTTGATACCGTATGAGTGAAGCTCGTCAACCATCGCCTTGGGATCGGGCCAGTATTCTTTGTCGAATTTCCAGTCACCCTGAAGAGTCCAGTGGAAGAAGTCGATTACGATAACGTCGATCTTGATACCGAGTTCCTGATATTTTCTGGCAACGGTAAGAACTTCATCCTGAGTTCTGTATCTGAGCTTGCACTGCCAAAGTCCGAGGAGATCTTCGGGCATTTCGGGAGCACGTCCCACAACCTCGGTATAGTTCTCGATGATTGCCTTGGGCGAATCGTCCGTGGTGATCCAAAGATCGAATTCCTTGGAAGCATCTGCGACCCACTCCGTCATATTTTTACCGAAGGTTACATTACCAACTGCAGGATTGTTCCAGAGAAGTCCGTATCCCTTATTGGAAATCTCGAAGGGAATGGAGGTCTGTGCGTTACGCTGTGCAAGTTCAAGTGTGGTTCCTTTGAGTTCGATAAAGGAATTCTGGTAAACACCCATTCCGTAGATCTTCTCTCCGTCAATGGGTTCGAAGCGGAGTGTGAGCTTGAAATCACCGTTTAAGTGGGGCTTATACTCTCTTCCCACTCTTTTAAAGCAACTTACGGCATTGTTCTCCGTTCCTCCGTAATTGCTGTAATACTCCTTCATAAGGAACTCATCATTCTTGTAATAAGTGATGATACCTTCAGAGCTTACGGAAGCTGAAGTCGAACCGTTCTTGATATAAGATCTGTCTTCGCCGATCTTAATCTCTGCTCCTGTCTTGTCCGATGACAATTCATCCTTGGGACAAAGTGCCCAGAGATTTCCGGTAAACTCATTGTTTCTCGTGGCTCTGATACGGAGTGCATTCTTACCCCAACCCTCGATTCTGACAATCTCCCCGCGCTTCTTAAAAATAAGTGCATTTCCGTCTTGATAAAACATTGTACCCTCCTAAAACATTTATTTGATCTCAACCCTGAAGACAACCGGCATGTCATCTTCAAATACGTGATCGGTCCTGATATCGAGTCCGTTATCAAGATGATCCCATTTAACTTCCTCGTCGCCCGCAAGAAGCACGACTTTGGAAATAATACCTTTGTATGATGAGCCTCCGTCCTCACCACGTTTAGCCATGCTCTTAATTAAGTAATGGCCATCCGGTGACGGCTTCATGGCAGCTACATAAATATGTCCGTCTTTTTCGGTGAATCTGAAATCTTCCGATGTGTAATCGAGAACTGCTCCGTCTTTAAATCCGCCTTCTTCTCTGTTAACACTACCTTCTCCGTAGATCTTGTAAGGAGTGCTTCCGTAGATCATCTCACCGTTAATATCAAGCCACTTTCCGATTCCGAGAAGAACTTCTTTTTCTTCATCGCAAAGCATTCCGTCTGCTTTGGGGCCTACATTGAGGAGAAGATTTCCGTTCTTGGATACGATATCCACAAGTTCTCTTACTACCTCACCTGCTCCCTTGTAATCCGCACCCTTTACATAGCCCCATGACTGTCTGCAAATAGGAGTATCGGATTGCCATACATATGCGGCTGCTCCGGATAAGCCTCCTCTTTCGATATCTCTTACATATGAACCCGGAGCGAATGCATCACTCTTTGCGGCTATGATACCTTTAAGGCCCTTGGACTCCATTACGTTGTAGTAATATGCCGCTGCTTTTTTAAGATAAGGCTTTAATGCGCTCTGTCCTATCCACCAGTCAAAATAGATAACTTCGGGAAGGAACTTATCTACCATCTCGCAGACTCTGTAAAGCCAGTCCTGCATGAACTCTTCGGAAGGGGCAGGTTTAAGATCAAAGTCATGGATATCTTCAGGTTCGGGAACCGAAGGCCAGTAGAAATCTCCTCTCTTAAATTCGCCCTTAATATCGCTGTCGAATTTCCTTCCGTTTCCGAGGAACCACCAGTGTTCGAATCTGTGAGATGAAATACCGAATCTTATGCCGTACTTTTCCGCAGATTCTTCAAGAAGTGCATCTATATCCTTACAGGGCCCCTTTTCGAAAGCATTCCAGTGTGATGCTTTACTCTTATACATCTGGAAGCCGTCGTGATGTTCTCCCACAGGAATCACATATTTCGCACCGGACTTTTTAAACACATCCATCCAGCTGTCGGGATCGAATTTTTCGCCCTTGAAACGGTCTATGTAATCGATATATCCGGTTTCGGACAAAGGACCGTACTTTTCTACATGATGCTTATATTCTTCACTGCCTTCAATGTACAGATTTCTGGGATACCACTCATTCATGAACTCTTCGGAAGTAAATACTCCCCAGTGAATGAATATTCCGAACTTGGCTTCGGAAAACCAATCGGGAACTCCGACCTTGGATAGTGATGACCAGTCATCCGAGTAAGGTCCTTTTGCGATGACTGAATCAATTCGCTTCATCTCCTTCTCAAGATCGGGCAGATCCGGGTACTGCTCTTCGGAAAATGTTCCGCTTAATTCCCCGGCACCTGCAGCAGCCGCGTCCATGACCTTTTCGGATTCTTTATCTGAATCTTCAAGTTCCTCAACGCTGTCTGCAAGATCGATGATATCAAGATCATCCCCGGTTTTATCCTGCTCTTCTTCTTTTTCTTCGGGATCCTTTTTTCTCGAAAGTACGGCACCAGCAATTATCATGATCACCGCAATGACTGCGATCGCTATTCCCGTGACAAGACCTTTATCGGTCTTTTCGGATACAGGCGCAGTATCCGGTAAAACAGGCTCTGCGGGAGAAGGTGCAATTTCTTCGGGAGCAGGCTCTTCCGGAACGATCTCCGGTTCAGGCTCGGGTTCTTTCGGAACTTCGTAGAGGGAATTAACCGTGATCATATATTCGATCTTGGTAACTCCCGCAAAAAGATCATTTTCTACACTTCCGGTTCCCGCTTCATCAGCGCCTCCGTAAAGTCTCCATGCACTCTCAATGCCTCCCACGGCCTCATTCCATGCTTTGGCGGTAAGAGTATCGTCCAGGGTTATGACGGAACCGTCTATGTTAAGTGCCACCGTCACATCCGCTTTACTGTACTGCGTTCCTTCTTCGGGAACTATGACGGGGGAGATAAAATATGCATGTCTTAATGCGGAAGGAAGTGTGAGAGATACCGTAACCGTATCTCCGACTTTCGCATATGCTTCCACCGCTTCGATATCACCGACATTCTCTTCATTTCCTTCGCCGAAGTATTTGAGACCGTGATCTCCGCTCTCCGAAAGGTCTCCGTCAAATGCTATGAAAACTCTTGCCTCACCTTCACTTGCGGGGCCTGTTTCATCGGCAGAATTGATCGTTATGGTATACTCGATGCTTGTCGCACCTTTGAATACATTTGCGTCGACGTACTTCAGCCCGCCTTCTTCGATACCGCCGTACAGACGCAAGGCGGTCTTATAATCATCCGTTTGCGATTCCCATGAGACCGGTATATCTTCGCTGTCCTCAAGGGTTATCTCCACGTCTTCGCCGTTGACTTTAAGCGCAACATCCGCAGAGACATTCTCGATAGCGATATTGTCATACTGAGACACCACTACCGGTGCTATATCATAAACGCCTGTTATCTCTTCCGGAAAAGAAAGAGAGACCGTTACGGTATCTCCAACCTTTGCGCTCGCCGTAACCGCAGTGATATCGGGAGTAGAATCTTTGCCGGGACCTGCATAAACAAGTCCTCTGTCTCCCGCCTCAGCACCGGATCCGGTAAAAGAAATAAAGACGGATAATTCTTCTTCATAAGTTTCGGCTGCCTTTACGCCTGCTGCCGGTATCATGGCAAAAGCCGTGAAAAGTGCGAGTAATCCGGCTCCCGCTCTTTTTATCATGTTCTTCATTTCGAAAACTACCTCTAAAAAAATACCCACGGAAGGATGCAGGACCTGCATCCCTCCACGGGTTACCGATAAAATTATTAAGAATTAAAGTCTTTCAAATTCTACCTTCTGAGCATCTTTGCCCATAACAGCTTCAATCTTGTTATCTCCATCCTTGAGCATGGATACGGGAATGACTGCAGATTCGATCTTCTCACCGTTTACAACAAGGTATGAGATACCTTTGCACACATGCTCGGGATTCTTAACTTCGATATGGAGATTCTTTCCTCTGAATACTCTGTCGACTTCATATCCGTCCCATGAATCGGGGATACAGGGATCGATGAGCATTCCGTCGTACTGAGGTCTGATACCGAGTACGTACTGGGTAAGTGAATAGTATGTCCATGCAACCGCACCGGAGAGCCATGAAGTACGGCAGTTACCGGGTCTGGGTGACTCATCGGAATAGGTGGTCTGACTCTGAACATAAGGCTCCGACTGACGTATCTCCGCTCTTGTATTGTAGCTTGCGGGAAGCGCAGCCTTTAAGTACTTATATGCTCTGTTTCCGTTACCGGCAACAGTTTCTGCCATAACGCCCCAACCCTGGGTATGGTTGAAGATACCGCCGTTTTCTTTGATACCGGTGGGGAATACTACGCAGCCCATAACGGTCTGGGGAGTGTAGACGATAGCCGGTGCGCAGAGCTTAAGTCCGTATTCGGAGAAGAGCTGCTCATCAACCGCATCAAGACAAAGCTTTTCCTGATCGCCCTTGCAGGCACCGGACATAACAGCCCATACCTGAGTATTGAGATAAACCTTACCTTCGTCGTATTTATCTGTTCCGTAAACGGTTCCGTCCTCACCGACAGCCCAGATCCACCATTTGCCGTCCCATGCTTTCTTCTGGATAGCTTCATCGAGGATATCTCTCTGCTTAAGCGCCCAGGCTGCCTCGTCTTCTTTTCCGAGGAGTTTGGAGATATCCGCGTAGGTGGTAAGTCCGAGTCTTAACTGGAACGTTACCATTACGCTCTCGCCGTGATAACCGGTCTGGAGACAGTCGTTCCAGTCGGCTGCAAGTCCCGAAGGAAGTCCGTCTGCACCGCTTCTTTCGATATTGAAAAGAAGGGCTTTCTTGAGGTGATCGTAAACCGTATCCTCGCCGTGATCCGCATAAGGAACTACTTCGTTAAAGAAATCAATGTCTCCGGTCTCCGCAACATATGCAGGGATCGCATTGAAGAACCACTGGCAGTCATCGGATCTGAATTCCTTCTCATCGGGGCACTTCTCGTGGCCGGGATTATGTCCGAGCTTGATAAGAGGCATTGCACCTCCGCAGAAGGTCTGGCCTGAAAGCATCTGCTTCAGACGAGCTTTGGAAAGTTCGGGTATCGCAGCATTTACGCCGAGAGTATCCTGAACGGAATCACGATATCCGAGACCGTCTCTTTCTCCGTTATAAACAAGAGAAGCTGCTCTTGACCAGGAGAAGGTGATGAGGTTGTTGTAAAGTCCCCATACATTGGCGGTGTGATTGATATCTTCATCGGGGGTCTTAGCCTTGAATGAAGTGAGCTTTGAGTGCCAGTCTGCTTTAAGCTTTTCGAACTCTTCGTCGAATCTGGCAATCGAACCGTACTCTTTAACGGTCTTTTCTCCTACGGCATTTGCATTACCGATGCCAAGGAGGATGAGTACTGTTTTCTTTTCACCGGGCGCAAGGACCATGTCGGACTGGATGGATCCGCAGGCGGTATCGCCGTAGCACCAGGAATCGGAGCACTGTCCTTCGATGACAGCCTTGGGCTCCTTGTATGATCCGTAAGTTCCGAGGAACTTCTCTCTGGATGTATCGTAATGAGTCATGGGAGCTTCGCAGACTGCGAACCACTCCTGCTGTACAAGTCCGCCAAGCTCATACTCGGGGTGCTGCTTGTAGATATTGTCATGGATCGAATAGCCGAGGATGTTATCTGCCTTCTTGTCGGCTTCCATGATAAAAAGTGAATACTGAAGGTTTACAAGGTCCTGAGTGGTATTCCACTGGCTTGCGAACTCACAGTATGTGAATGCTGAAAGGTTTCTGGGCTTATCCGACTTGTTCTCTACATCAAGTCTCCAATACTCAAATGTCTGTCCCAGAGGAACAAAATAGGTAGCATCGGTGTGGATATCCGCATAATCCGAGCTTATGATGGTGTAAGCCGTACCGTGACGGCAAACATTCTTATAGGTATCAAGAGGTTTTCCGACAGGCTGCCATGAAGCAGACCAATAATCCTTAGAATCATTGTCTCTCAGATAGAAATATCTTCCGGGCTGATCCATGGGAATGGAGTTAAAGCGAAGACGCATAAACCTTCCCTGAGCACCGGAGCGGTAGAAACCGTATCCGCCTGCATTATTGGTGATGATGGCACCGTACTGGGTAGTACCGAGATAGTTACTCCAGGAAGTCGGAGTATCCGGCCTGTCAACAACGTATTCGTAAGCTTCGTCGTCAAAATGTCCGTACTGCATAGATTTTATCCCCTTTGATATATTTTGTTTTCACCCTATAAAAAAAACGGGCATTACCTGAACAGTATAGCAAAACGGGTACTAAAAAAATAGTTGGATAATACGGTCTTCATCCCGTTTTACATTCGAAACGGGAAGCCCATCGTTACCTGCCATCGAACCCCTCGCGCCGGTATCTATGACTTCCCGTTTCTACTGTAAGTAATCCCTACATCTGTACAATAATTTTTTAACGAAAATAAAGCAAACAAAATGTAACTCAAATGTGATACTATAGTATTGTGCGAGGGGAAAGCGCACATTTTACGGATTTAGTATCAAAGAGGCTCACAAAATGAAAGACAGATCTACAGAAGAAAAAAGGCACCATTCTAACGCACGTGTCCCCTACACCTGCTACAAGGGAATCATTCCGGACTGGTTTCCCTCAGTACCTCTCCACTGGCACAGAGAATTCGAACTTGCTTATATATATGACGGAAAGGGCATTTTCAGGATTGAAGAACAGATAATACCCGTGAAAACGGGAGATATTGTCATCATCAAACCGGGTGCTCTCCACTCCACGGATAAAACGGACTGCAAAAAGTTCTATTATGATACTATCGTATTTGACGACTCCTTTATCTTCGGAAATCACGCGGAAAGATGCTTTACCGATCTTCTGAGCATTTTCGAAAGGGAGGATTCTTTTATCAAACTCCCCATAAATCCCGAAAACTCTTGCTATGAAGAGATCAGGCAAAACGCATTGGAGCTCTTTGATGCCGCAAGACTTTTTTCGGGAAGCGGGGATCTGAAAGTCAAAATATCACTTCTCAAGATCTTCGGACTCATCATAGACAGCGGGGCAGTCGAAACAGGCTATAAATCCGAGATTTCATCGGATTCTATTAAGCCCGCCGTAGATTATATAAGGGAAAACTACAGTGACCATATCACCGTTGACATGCTGGCAGATAAATGTCATTTAAGTAAGAGTTATTTCATGAACCTGTTTAAGAAAGTTACGGGAAATACGGTTATCGGATACCTGATGCAGGTAAGAGTCGACAACGCATGCAGACTTCTGGCCAACGAAAACATGTCGGCCTCCGAAGCCGCACTCAGCGTAGGATATACCAACATCTCAAACTTCAACAGACAGTTCAAGGAATTGACGGGGTGCACACCCAAGGAATATAAAAAGAGAAAATAAGTTACAAGGTGCGTGGGGATTATGGATAAAGAAAGAATCAAGAACTTAAAGCTCGCCATGGAGCGTTCGGTTTCATTGGGCGAAACCGCAGGATCTTTACTGCTTGTCATCAAAGACGGCAGGGAGGAATGTTATCTCGAAACAGGATATGCGGATATACCTGATAAAAAACCGTTAAAAAGAGATTCACTTTTCAGACTCTATTCCATGACAAAACCCATCACCGCAGCTGCCGTGATGATCCTTGTCGAAAGAGGACTGATCGAGCTTACGGATCAGATAAAATATATCTTCCCTTCTTTCAAAGATATGAAGGTTCTGGAAAACGGAAAAGCATCCCGTGCCACAAGAGATCTGAATCTCTTCGATATCTTCAACATGACAAGCGGACTTTCATATCCCGGACCTGACGGTGCAGCATACGAAGCCGGACTTATCTTCGACGATATCATCAAGGGTCTTTCTGAAGTCCCCGGCGGTAATATGACCACTATGGAGTACGCTAACCGCACAGGCAGTGCTCCTCTCCTCTTCAATCCCGGATCACACTGGGCATACGGAACAGGCGCTGATATCATGGGCGCGGTCATAGAAAAAGTTTCGGGCATGTCTTTCGGAGAATTCCTTAAGAAAGAAATCTTCGAGCCTCTTGGAATGAATGATACGGATTTTTATGTACCTGCAGAAAAAGCAGACAGACTTGCGAAAGTTTATGAGACCGTACCCGGCTCGGAAATGATCGAATACACGGGAGAAAATCTGGGCATAGAAAATCCTCCCATTCACAAACCCGCATTTGAATCGGGCGGTGCGGGACTCATCTCTTGCATCGATGATTACGCTGCATTTGTAACCATGCTGCTTGGCGGCGGTGAATATAAGGGCAAGAGAATCTTAAGCGAAAACAGTGTAAAGTTTTTGACATCGGGAGCACTTACCCCGGAGCAGCAGACAGATTTTAACTGGGAAGGATTGCAGGGATTTTCATACTCCCATTTCCTCAGGATCATGAACGAGCCTGAGAAAGCAGTCACCATCTCAAGAAAAGGCGAGTACGGATGGGACGGATGGTTGGGATGTTATATGGCGAATATTCCGTCCGATAACATGTCCATCCTTATCATGACACAGAAGAAAGATTCGGGAACCTTCGGACTTACAAGAAGAATTCGTAATATCATCCTAGCCTAAAATCAAAAAGTTCCGCCATTCCGAGGGTCCTGTCACGGTGCATAATTTTCTCGCTTTTCGGGATCAAGCGGCCATTGAACCAAGAATGTATTACCTCATGCCGCAGACCACCGAAGTCTCGAAAATCATGCATCCGTGCCACCCCACTTGAAAGGCGGAACATTTTTTAAGTCTGTTATATTCTGAATCCTATGCCCCAGACAGCTTTGATGTATTCGTTATCGGAATACTCTCTTATCTTCTTACGGATATTGCTGATGTGGACGTTAACTGTATTGTCTTCTCCGATATATTCTTCTTCCCAGGCAAGTTCGAAAAGCTCACGCTTTGAATAAACTTTCTCGGGATGAAGAACAAGTAAACTCAGAAGATTAAATTCGTGTTTGGTAAGTAAGATCTCATTTCCGTTAACCGAGCATACGTGCGATTCATCATTGATGGAAATCTCATTATAAGTAAGATTATTTGAAACGCTTTTGGTATTAGCATTCTTCAGATGAAGATCTATTCTCGCAAGAACTTCTCTCACATCAAAGGGCTTAGTAATATAATCCGATGCACCCTGTCTTAAGAGATTGACCTTGCCTTCGATATCTGTTTTTGCGGAAAGTACAAGTACGGGAACATCAGATTTTTCCTTGATCTTCTGCAGAACTTCTTCTCCCTTTATTCCTGGAAGCATCAGATCCAAAAGCACCATGTCAAAATCTTCGGATGAAAATCTAAGCATCCCCTCGGATCCGGAAAAAGACTGAACAGCTTCGTATCCTGCACCTGCAACCGCCTCTTTCAAAATATCATTTATCTCTTCGTTATCTTCGATTATTAAAATTCTCACGTTCTGTCCTTCTTACTGCATTTTCTTAAATGTTACCGCGATGCCGAAGACTCCGGGAGCACCGAAAGCTTCTGCTGTTCCGCCCATAAT
>JAEEGJ010024425.1_pt1 | contig 12534 bp, 11 predicted proteins | sample 8958761 | NCBI WGS metagenome assembly JAEEGJ01 (sample SAMN16246546, study PRJNA631951) | gut metagenome | biome: gut microbiome; feature: rumen; material: RS-attached | host: Bos | place: Iran: Karaj | collected 2018-10 | reverse complement strand
AATGGTGATACCTCTTTCTCTTTCGATGTCATTACTATCCATAACACGGGTAGCAACTTCTTCGTTTTCTCTAAAAGCACCAGATGATTTTAATAATTGGTCAACTAATGTGGTTTTCCCATGATCTACGTGGGCGATGATTGCAATGTTACGAATTTCCATAGGAATACCTCCAAAAAATCTTTTCTATGATAGAAAAGACGATAATAAATTGCAAGAAAAAGTAAAAAATACGTGTGCATATGTGTATATAATAGTGTCGTATATGGTCACAGATACGCAAAAAATAAAAACTCAACAAAGCACAAACTTTATAGGCAGACTTCCGACATGGTTAACAAACATTGATTCTTTGTTTTATTACTACCTGTTTTTGGTACTAGTCGGAATAGTGTTTTTCGCTACATCGTTGTTTGTAAATTCTTTTACAACACCATTCACTGGTGACTATGTGACTCAACAATATGCTTTTTATACGAACGGATATGATGATTGGTGGCATTTCTTTAGGACTGGAGAATTCGTTTTATATGACACAAACACCTTTTTAGGTGTTGATAATATCGGTTCTAACTCGTTTTATTATTTATTTGATCCATTCTTCATGCCTATTTTGTTGTTTCCAAGGCAATTTGTGCCTCAAGGAATGGCAATTTTGACCATCTTTAAGATGGCCTTGAGCGGATTAGCTTTCTACGCTTATATGCGTTATTTGGGTGCATCTAGACGCGCAAGCAAAATTACTGGCCTCGCTTATGCATTTTCTGGATGGATAACATGGTACCTTTGGTTTAACCATTTTACTGGTGTTGCAGTGGCATTTCCTTTGATACTTTTAGGTATTGAAAAAACGATAAAAGAGAAGAAACCACTCCTTTTAATGAGTTCAATTTGTTTGATTGGATTCATTAATTTCTTCTTCATGTTCACTTATGTCCTTTGTGCCTTGTTTTATGCCATTTTTAGGTATGCTCAAAAAATAAAAACCAATCGTGTTAAGGACAATTTAATAATAATATTATTAATGTTATTGGGTTTTGTGGTTGGAATATTAATGCCGATGATGGCAGTATATCCATCTCTTACACACGCAATTTCGTCTCCTAGAGCATCTAATAATGGGTATTCTCATTATTTATCTGAGGCCTTGAAAAGCAGTAACTTGAAAAAATTCTTTGAATTGTTATTTTCTTGGACTTCATTAAATAATTCTGACGTCGATAAAGCACGTGTTTTATATCCATTTATTGAGTTTATTTTCCCTGTTACTTCTTGTAGAGGTACTCCGTTAACAATTTATGCAAATGATACGTATGACAATATAGCTGGATCGTTCTATTGTTTTATTCCTATGCTTTTGCTTTTGTTCCCAGCTTTTAGAAACTCCATTCGTCAAAAACATTATTCCGTCTTAATACCATTGGCTTTCTTCATTGTTGCCTTGTTCACACCTTGTTTCTATTACTTGTTCTTTGGCTTTACAGCAGGCTATAGTCGATGGACATTGTTTGTTGTTACATCAATAATGGCTTATTCTGGGTTATATTTAGAAAAAATCAAACAAGAGGACAACATAGTTGTCCTAATTGAGTCTGCAGCAATCTTGATTATGATTATTTTGATTGGAGCTTTTGCTGCACAAACTATTGTTGCTAATTATTCTTCAACATTTAAAGAAAGAGTTCCAATTTGGCTTGCGGCATTAATAGAAATCACTTATCTTTGCGTTCTTGTAACAGTATTAACTATATTAAAATGCCGTAAAAAAGTGGGTTTTTACTGGGTATTTAGCGGTTTTTTGGTGACTGAGATATCTTTGATGGGTGCGTTTGTTATTCATGGTCATGGTGTCGAAAACTACTTATAAACAAACAAAGGACTTATTAATAACAACGCTCTTCATTCTTTGGTGTATCAAGTTTCTAAAAAAGACCCTTCTTACTATAGATCCTTCACTTCATTAAATAGCGACGTAGCTCCAAATGATGGAATGAGAAACAATTATAACGGTTTAAGTACTTTCCACTCTGTTTACAATTACAACACTGCCGATTTATGTAATTGGTCATCAATAACTAACAGCAGAGCCCCACAGGCTTGGACAGGAACTTATGTTCAAAAAAGAATAAATCTTGATACTTTATTAGGTGTCAAATATTACTTTATTGAAGATAACTATTTTGCTAAGCAAAATAGAAGTAATTGTTCTAGCGATATTTTTAAATATAATGTTCCTCTTAATTACATTGATGTAACTAACCAATATCCTAATAATCGTTTTAGAGTTTTCGAAAATACAGATTATATAGATTTTGCCCTTTGCTACGATTCATTCTATGAGGTAGAAGGAAATCCTTCTGAAACATATAATTATAGTGGGTTAAATACAAACGAAAGAAATGTTTTACTAAACGAAGAGCTCTATTTGCAAACTGCTATCATCAATAATTCACGTGAACCAGTTGTATTAAGTGACCTCAAATTGAATCATCCTGACTTAAGTCTTTTACCATCTGATAATAGACAAACTTCGGATTATTATCGCGACATAAAAATTGGCAGATTTGGTTCGTCTGATGAGTCTGATGACGCAATTATCACATATTACGATTTTCTTTGCGCTGGTGAATCAACTTTAGACGTTGATGCAAGTGAGTATTTGTCTTTAAAATCCTCTAATACTAAATATATAAAAACTGATAAAGTGACTGACTTTAGTGTTAAACAAAGATATGTTGAAGTAATTGAATCTAAAGATTCATATTTTCCTAATTATGATCCATTAGGGAATGTGTATTATGTTTCTTCATCATTTGAAGATGGTTACGAAACGGATATTTATTTCGTTGATATCGACAATAAGATTGTAACTTTTGATGATCATAATGATGGGTATACCCATGCATCTAGAATAGGAAAAGAAGAAAGAGCTTTCTATATCTCTCCTAGTTATAATGTATCTTCCGATGGAACGGTTACAGTAGTGGAGGATGCTCCAAAAATTAAGAAAATTATCTTCGTTAATAGAGGCAATAAAGTTAATGCTGCTCATCATATATCTATTGATACATTCACCTCTCAAAACGCCAAAAATGAGCATTTAAAACAATATACTGTGAGTGATTTAAAAAATAGTGCTAATAAATACACTTTCAACACTAATTTTGACAAAGAAAAAATAGTTGTTACTCGACTTGCATATGAGGATGGATTCACTTTGCTCGCGTTTGATACAAATGGAAACAAGAAAGACATTAATGTCTTTAATGCTCAAGGAGGCTTTATTTCCTTTATTTGTCCTAAAGGCAGTTACTCTTTTGAACTATCCTTTATGACACCAAACTTGAAAACTGCATCTTTGATTTCATCGTTTGGAGTATTTAGTTACTTTGCAACCATGGTATCATTTGTCTTTTTAGACTTACGCAAAAAAGAGAAAGAATTGACTAATTTACTATAAAAAAACCGGCAAATAGCCGATTATTTAAGTTCTTGAGCTAATTTATAGACCCTATTCTTTGGGACTTGTAACTCTGCTACAGCAATTTGTATAGCTGCTTTTTCAGTAACGCCAAGAGACATATAAAATTTTAGTTTTTCTTGTATTTTTTCATCGGAAATCAATACGTTTTCTTGGCTTTGACCTTCTAAGACTAAAACTATCTCTCCTTTTATCGTTTTAAAGTCTATTTTTACGAGTTCTGAGAGGGTTCCAGATATGTATTCCTCATTAAGTTTTGTTAATTCTCTAGCTATCACGCATTTTCTATCACCAAAAACACCGAAAAGTAGTTTAATTGTTTCTTCAATTTGGTGAGGTGATTCGTAAAATAGCAATGTCTCTGATCTATCAACTAATTGTTCAAGGGCTTTTTTGGCTTCATTTCCTTTTTTTGAGAGAAAACCATAGAAATAAAAGTGGTCTGTTGGCAAACCAGATGCTACTAAAGCGTTAATAAATGCACAACTTCCTGAAACGGTTGATACAGCAACCCCTTCTTCTCTAGCTTTTTTGACTAATAGATAGCCAGGATCGCTAATGCCTGGATATCCAGCATCACTAACATAAGCAACCTTTTTGCCATTTTTAGCCAATCTCAAAAGATGTTCTGATGCTTCAATTTCATTATGTTCTCTCAAAGAGAACAATTCCTTCTTAATTCCAAAATGTGATAATAGTGAATATGTGTTTCTTGTGTCTTCAGCTGCTATGACATCCATGTCTTCAAGCACTTCTAAAGCACGCTTTGACATTTCACCTAGATTACCAATTGGTGTTGCTATCAAATAAATCAAAGGTTTATTGTTTTCGAAACTCTTATTTCTGTTCATTGTCTTTAAATTTTTTCCAACGAGCTTGTTTGTGTAAATCTTCTAATGGTAAGAACTTAACATCCTCATTATTCTCCAATTTCACTACTTTAGAAATGATATTTACACCGGTTACGGTGTATTCTACTTTATCTAGCCAAATCTTGCAGCCCAAATCAGGGAATTTTCTTCTTTCCTCGCTATAAATATCATCTTCATATTTTAAGCAGCAAATAAGTTTTCCGCAGTGTCCTGACAACTTTGGAATATTGATTGCGAGCATTTGATTTTTGGCACGGTTGATTGATATACCATCAAATTCATTTAAGAATGTGGAACAACAAAGTGGCAATCCACAGATGCCAATACCACCAATCATCTTTGCTTTATCGCGTGATCCAATTTGACGTAACTCAATACGTGTATGTAATTTACTAGCGAGAATTTTTAATAATTCTCGGAAGTCGACTCTCTCATCAGCTATATATGACAAAATGACCTTTGTTTTATCTAATGTATACTCACAAGAGATGAAGTTCATGTCTAAACCAAGTTTTTCTGCCTCTGTTTTGCTTATTTCTAGCGCAATTCCCGCGTCTTTTTGGTTTGCCTCGTATATTTTAACGTCGACATCATTTGCGCGCCTGAGAATCGGTTTTAAGCCCAATTCACTTTCATATTTATCGATTGTAATAGGTTCAATAGCGATTTCGCCCAATTCTAAACCTCTCATAGTTTCAACTATGACCTTATCTCCTAATTTGAAGAGTTCCTCTGTTTCTACACCAAAGAAATATGCTCTTGGCGTGTTAAAGAATTTAACACCAACAAAGGTTTTATATATAGAATTGTCGATTGGGGTTTCTGGTAATTCTTTTGCGATCATTTTATTTCTCCTTGATAATGTTAAAAACCAAATGATCCATCAATAGGGATGTATTAACATTTAAGTTTATTAAATTTCTATCTTTTAAAATTTCAATCAAACTTTCGTCAACATGTGCGAGTTTATCGGAAAGTTCTTTAAGAATTGTATCATAACTTTTTAAGATTGGCGATTTTCCTTGTTGAATATTAAGAATGTCTTCGAAACCTTCTACTAACATATCAAGGAAGAATCTTGCGCTCTCTTTAGTTTTAACTAATGGGATGATTGATGTCTGTGCATAATAAATTGCTTCTCTTTTATCGTCTTTTTTCAAGGCTTCTAAGAAGTCCACAAATGCATCTTTCGCATCTTTGTAATCATCAACTTTTTCTTTATCATTTACGATATCGTAAATAAGTTCGCCATCATTATAGAAATATGAGAGTAATTCAGCATCTTCTTGTGGAACATTTAAACTAATTGCATCTTCAATTACTTCTTGTCTATTAACAAGTTTCAATCTTAATAATTGGCAACGTGAAATAATTGTTGGCAAAACATTGTTCTCATTGTTGGTTGTTAAGAACGCATAAATCTCGCTTCCAGGTTCTTCTAAGAACTTCAATATACTATTGATTGCTTCTACACCCATGTTTTCAACAAGGTGAATGATATAAATCATAATGCCTTTTGATTCAAAGGCAGTTTTTTCAAATTGTTCCTCTATATTTCCAACTTCTTCTTTTTTGATGGTTTTGGCTGATCCATCAAGAACAATAAAATCTGGATAATTCTCATCGTCCACACGTAAGCAAGTAATACAGTTATTACACGCTAATGGATCTGGATTATCACAAAGTATTGATTTTGCTAAAAACTTAGCAACTTGTAATAGTGGAGTACCTGGATTTCCGCTAATTAAATAAGCATGAGATAAATGGTGGTTCTGTAAAGAACGCACAAAAGTACGATATATAATTGGTTGTTTTGTCTCTAAGTATTTTGCTACTTGCATAAGCGGGACAAAATAGCCTCCATGGTTGCTTTTGCTACTTCATCACGACTTAAGCTTGCATCAATAATGACGTAACGGTCTGGGAATCTTTTTGCTAAAGCAAGAAATGATTCTCTAACCTTATTATGGAATTCAATTTTTTCTAAATCTAAACGATTAACTTCTCTATTCGCATTCGCATTAATTCTTGCTAAACCAATCTCTGGTTTAATATCGAATAATAGAGTTAAATCAGGCCAGGTGTTTTCTGTAGCAAAGAGATTAATGTTTAATACTTCTTCGATACCTAAACCTCTAGCACCACCTTGGTATGCTAAAGAACTATCTAAATAACGATCACAAATGACAATTTTGCCTTCTTTTAAAGCAGGCCAAACCTTTTCTACAAGGTGTTGTCTTCTGCTTGCAGCGTAAAGGAGTGCTTCAGTTCTTCCATCCATCGCTGTGTTACCTTTATCTAAGATAACATTACGAATTTGTTCAGAAATTGGTGTTCCTCCTGGTTCTCTGGTACGAACAATTTGATAGCCCATTTCTTCAAGCTTTTTAACAGCTGCTTCAACGGCAGTAGTTTTTCCTGAACCTTCTGGTCCTTCTAAAGTAATAAACATAAAGTTCCTCCTAGATTTTACGTCTTCCTTCGATAGCTTTTGCTAATGTTAATGCATCGGCATAATCAAGGTTTCCACCCATTGGTAATCCATAAGCTAAACGAGTGACGTTGGCGCCTTTGTTGTCTAATAGTTTTGCTAAATATAAAGCGGTTGTTTCACCATCAACTGTTGGGTTTGTGGCGATAATAACTTCTTTGATATTATCTTCCTCAACACGTTTAATTAATGAGGCAATATTGAGGTCTTCAATTCCTTTTCCTTTGGAAATAGAAATTGTTCCACCTAATACGTGATATAATCCGCGGTATCCTTCAGCGTTTTCGAATGCAATAACATCCTTTGGAGACGAGACCACAAGAATGGTTTCTCTATCTCTAGATTCATCTTTGCAGATGTAGCATTCATCGTCTTCGGTAATGTTCCCACAGATTGGGCATAAATGAATTTTGGTTTTCAATTCTTTAATTGCATCAGCAAATTCGTTCAAATCTTCATCTTCCATTTCGAGCATGGCAAAAGCCATTCTCTCAGCACTTTTCTTACCAATGCTTGGGAGCTTAGCTAAAGATTCTTGAAGTCTAACTAATGCTTTTAAATCCATTAGAAACCACCAAATCCAGAACGTGATCCTGTAATTCTTTCGTTGACGTCTGCTTTTGCTTCTTCAATCTTTTCTGTGAGTTCTTGAACTCCCATAACGATTAAGTCTTGAATCATTTCTTTGTTGTCTTTTTCAAAAGCATCATCATCAATTTCAATTGATTTAAGGGAACCATCACCCATCATTGTGACTGTGACTGCTCCGCTCTTGTTAACTGAGAATTCTTGCTTTGCAAGCTCATCCATTGCTTTCTTTAATTCTCTTTGCATTTTTTGAGCTTGAATCATCATTTGTTGCATGTTCATAAAACTAATCTCCAATAAATTCAATTTCAACTGTGTCAGCTTTTGGAAGCCTACTGAGTTGTAATAAGTTCATAAATTTTTGTTGTAAGTCGATGGAACCTTTTCTATTAACTGCATAGACGAACATCTTCTTACCAAATACTGTTCTGATAACATTTTGAATGTCTTTTTGATTATAAATCAAATTCATCTTCTCAACGACATTATCAGATTGATATTCAAGAACCATAACTTTGTTAGATACTACTAATGGGTGTCCATCAACTAACATAGTTGCTATTTTTCCTAACTTAGGATGTGCTGTTAACCTTTTAAGGTTTTTCCAGTTTTCTAACAAGTTGTTCTTAATATCTTTTTTACTAATGACCATGATATCAACCATAGTTTTTTCATCTATTTCATAGTGGTCATCAACTTCAGTACCATTTATATAAATAACATTTTCGTCGGATGCCACAGAATCATCATCAAATAAACTAACAGTTTCTTTTGGTTTTTCTGGTTCTATAACTGGTTCTGGTTTCTTAACTTCAGGAACAGGTTGTTGCGCGGCTGCTTGTCTTTCTTCCTCGTGTTTTTTAAGAAGTGTTTCGCTTGGACCGGCGCTAGCAGGTGTTTCGTACCTCAAAGGTCTTAATTCAGCTGGATTTTGCGCAGGTTTTTGGGCATTTTGAGCCTTAATTGATGCTAATTTGAGTAATGTTACCTCGAATAGTGGATTGATGGCTGTAACGTTCTTATAGTCCTTTAATGTGTTCATGAGGACTGTGATCATTTCCATCGCTTTTGAGGCATCAATCTTGTTGGAAAGTTTGATTACTTCATCTTCTTTTAACACTTGTAAATACTTCATGTTATTTGAAGAACTATAAATAAGAACATCTTTCAAAATGACTAATAAGTCATTTGTTAAACGTTTTATGTCTGTTCCTTTCTCGATATAAGCATTGAGTCTACCTAGGATATCTGTTACGTTGCTGTCTACAATTGAATTCAGCAAGTTGATTTTCTCCTCAGTTGATTCTAGAGCGAAGATATCGAGCACATCTTGAACACTCAACTTATCACCTGAGTAAGCGAGGACTTGATCGAGGATGGATAGTGCATCTCTCATTCCACCGTCTGCTAATGAGATGATGAGGTTGATAGCTTCCTCGTTATAATCAATGTTTTCGTTTTCAAGTATAGTTTTCAATCTTTCTCTAATGTCTGAGTCACTGACTTTAGAGAAGTCATATCTTTGACAGCGAGATAAAATGGTTGGCAAAATTTTGTGTGGTTCAGTGGTCGCTAAGATGAAAATAACGTGTTCTGGTGGCTCTTCTAATGTCTTTAATAAGGCATTAAATGCACCAGCAGTCATCATATGAACCTCATCAATGATATATACTTTGTATTTACCTAAAATTGTGCCGTATTTGACTTTGTCAATAAGATCTCTAATCTCATCGACACCATTATTACTGGCTGCGTCGATTTCTAAAACATCTGGATGTGTGCCTTCATTAATTGCTTGGCAGTTTTTACATTCATTGCATTGGCAACCAATTCCGTGTTCACAGTTAAGTGCTTTAGCTAATAATTTTGCCATGGTTGTCTTACCTGTACCACGTGGGCCAGCAAAAAGATACGCATGTGCGATTTTGCCCGTTGTAAGAGCGTTTCTTATTGTTTTAACAATATGTTGTTGTCCAGCGACTTCTTCAAAAGTAGTTGGACGATACGTACGATAAAGAGCTTTATATGCCATTTTGTATTCACCTGTTTTGATTATACACAAACGGGACGTTTCATTAAAGACTTAATATGAATATTAAAGATAAAAACGATAACTATTTTTAAGAAGAATAACATGTGATACAATACATAAAGCTATAAACGAGGTAATACTATGGAAGACAGCATGAGACAACGTTTAGAAGTCGCTATTAAAAGATTAGCGGAGATTGATGAAGAGTTAACGAGCGAGGATGTCATGAAAGACATTGCTCATTTTCGTGAAATCTCTAAAGAAAGAGCGAACCTAGATCCACAAGTTGAAACTTATATTAAATACAAAAAGAATGAAGAAGAAATTATTGGTGCCAGAGAAATGGCTAACGATCCAGATCCTGAATTATCCGAAATGGGTAAAGAAGAAATTAAAAGATTAGGCGCCGAACAAGAAGTGCTAGAAGAAAAATTAAAGGAACTTCTCTTACCTAAAGATCCTAATGATGATAAAAACATCATTGTTGAAATCAGAGGTGCTGTTGGTGGAGATGAAGCAAACATTTTTGCTGGTGACCTTTTCCGTATGTATACAAGATATGCGGAATCTCAAGGTTGGAAGATTCAAATTTTAGACGAAAGTCCTTCAGAATCTGGGGGTTTTGCGCTAGTTTCGTTCAAAATTAGTGGAAAAATGGTCTTCTCAAAACTAAAGTTCGAAAGTGGTGCTCACCGTGTTCAACGCGTTCCTCGTACGGAAGCTAGCGGAAGAATCCATACTTCTACAGCGACTGTCTTAGTTATGCCTGAAGCTGAAGAGATTGATATCGAAATTAATCCAAGTGATTTACAAATTGATACTTACCATTCCCAAGGTGCTGGTGGACAAAACGTTAATAAAACAGAATCCGCTGTTCGTATTACTCACATCCCAACTGGTACTGTTGTTGCTTGCCAAACTGAGAAATCACAAATTCAAAATAAGGAATTGGCAATGCAAATGTTAAGAACAAAAATGTATACCGAAAAATTAGCCAAACAACAAGAAGAAATCGGAAACGAAAGAAGGTTAAAGATTGGAACAGGTGAAAGATCTGAAAAGATCAGAACTTACAACTATCCTCAAAACCGTGTTACCGATCATAGAATTGGCTTTACTATTCAAAAACTTGATCGTGTCATTGAAGGGGAACTCGATGAAATAATTGATGCTCTTATTCATTATGACCAATCTACAAAAATGGCCGGTGAATAAAATGCCAACTAATCGCGAAATTTATTTCAAATTATTAAAGGAAAATAATAAATACTTAAATAAAAATGTGATCATCAGTTTATTGGTTGATGCCAGCAAATATGATGATCGCATGGTTTTATATGCAAATTTTGATAAAGAAGTTTCCAATTTAGAACATTTATTGATAAATGTTGACCTTGTTAAGAAAGGCGTGCCTTATCAATATGTGCTTGGTTATAGTTATTTTCTTGGCAATAAGGTTTATGTTTCAAAAGACGTTTTAATTCCAAGACAAGAAACAGAACAGCTAACTGTCGATACAATGGTTTATATTAAGAAAGCTTTTAAACAAAACGAATGTCCAGTTATTGCTGATGTGTGTACTGGTAGTGGCGCTATTGCTTCTGCTCTTGAACATGAGATTCCAAATGCAAAAATATATGGAACCGACATTTCCTTATATGCTTTAAAGATTGCAAAAAAGAACGTCAAAAAAGTAGATTTGTTATGTGGAAATTTAGTTGATCCACTTATTGATAAAAGGGTTAAATTAGATGTATTAATTTGTAATCCTCCATATATCGAAAATATTAGTAATATTGATAAACAAGTTTGGGATTATGAACCGCATCTCGCATTGGTTGCATCTCCTGCAACAAAATGCTATGAAGAGATTTTTAAGAAAGCTTATTTAATTATGAAAGAACATTATTTAATGGCTTTCGAAATTGAAGAAGATATGGAAAAACCTTTAACTGAATTAATGAATAAATATCTTGATGGATGTACTTATCGCTTTCATAAAGATATATATGATAAAACACGTTTTCTTTATATAATAAAGTAGATTGGAGGAATTCTTATGTTAAGAATTGCTATTGGTAGTGATCACGGTGGCGTTGATCAAAAAGATGAAGTAGTTAAGTATTTAGAATCCAATGGATATGAAGTAAAAGATGTGGGAACCAATTCCCATGACTCTTGCCATTATCCTTTATATGGAGCAGAAGTCGGAAGACTTGTTGCTAGTAAAAAATGCGACTTTGGTATTGTGATTTGCACAAGCGGTGAAGGCATAGCTATTGCTGCTAATAAAATTAAAGGCGTACGCTGTGGCATTGCATATAATGATGATGTTGCTCGTTTGATGAGACAACACAATGATGCAAACGTTATCGCGTTTGGCGCCAAATTCATGGATACTCAAGATGTTATAAGAAGAATTAATATCTTCTTAAACACCGAATTTGAAGGCGGAAGACATCAAACTAGAGTAGACATGATCAAAGATTTAGAAAAATAATCTGAGAAAAAAACACGAATTACCCCCTATGTATTAGTAGGGGGTTTTATTATGGATGAATTTTTATGTCCAATATGTGGAAACTCAGATTTAAGATATACAGGCTTAAGAAAAGGGAAAAGATATTGTCGGAAATGTATAACATTTAGAGGACAAGAAGCAACTAACGATTTTAACCAATCTGGGAACTGTGATTATGGTCTTCATTACGAATTATCTCCTGACCAAAAACGTTTGTCTAGCGACCTAGTTTCTAACTTTATTAATGGTATTGATACTTTAGTACATGCTGTATGCGGTTCTGGGAAGACTGAAATAGTGTTAGAAGTTATATCCTACGCGATAAACCACAACCTAAAGGTTGGTTTTGCTGTTCCAAGACGAGATGTCATTAGAGAGCTATTTTTAAGATTCAAATCTATATTTACTAACAATAAAGTAGTCGCTGTTTATGGTGGGCACACTAGATTTTTGGAAGGAGATTTGATTTGTTTAACGACTCATCAACTCTTTAGATATCCACAATATTTTGACTTATTAATACTAGATGAAATTGATGCTTTTCCATAT
>JAEEGJ010024418.1_pt1 | contig 12536 bp, 15 predicted proteins | sample 8958761 | NCBI WGS metagenome assembly JAEEGJ01 (sample SAMN16246546, study PRJNA631951) | gut metagenome | biome: gut microbiome; feature: rumen; material: RS-attached | host: Bos | place: Iran: Karaj | collected 2018-10 | reverse complement strand
AATACCATTCTATGTAAGAAAGAAAACTCTTTCAAGTAAGATAAAAGAGACTATCAAGAACTATTTATCACATAGAGCTACGGGCATGTTGGTTATCTCAAAAGCATTAGAAAACCATTTTAAGAATTGTGGTATAGAGAATATTACTGTTATCAACATGTTTGTTGATTCAACTCGTTTTGAGAATATAAAAACGGAGATAAGTACAAAGTATATTGCTTATTGTGGATGGGTTAGTGAGTATAAGGACGGAGTAGATTGTCTAATAAAAGCATTTTCCATATTTCAAGAGACACACAATGACTATAAACTATATATTGTAGGAAGTTTTATTTCCCCAAATGATGAAAAAAAATTGAGGGAACTGGTCTCTTTGCTCAATCTAACTGATAGTGTTATTTTTACAGGTAGAATAGGAGCTAGCGATATGCCTCGTATTCTTTGTGGAGCTAAAATGCTTGCTTTAGCTCGTCCGGACAATGAGCAATCGAAATATGGTTTTCCAACAAAACTTGGTGAATACTTAGCTACAGGGAAACCTGTAGTGGTAACAGATGTAGGTGAAATTGGCCTGTTTTTGAAGGATAAAATTAACTGTAGATTGTGTAAACCTGGCGATGTTCACGATTTTACAGAAAAGATGAAGTGGGTCGCTGAAAATTATGAAGAGGCGCTAGAGATTGGCAGAATGGGTCAAAAGCTAGTAAAAGCAGAATTTTCGTGTGTAGAACAATGTAAAAGTGTTTTGTCTTTTTATAATAAGTTGAAAGTCAATCAATAATTGTTATGTCATTAAGAAATAATTACAATAGAGTACTCCATAAATTGGTGGAGGATACAAATCCGCTATTAGGGATTTTTCGAAGGAAGTGGGGGAATATTAATCCAGATTTTACTATCATTTCAAATAATTGCTGGGCAGGCAGTGTTTATAGATGGTATCACTTACCATATCTTACTCCTACCGCAGGTTTGTATTTTTATGCAGATGAATATATGAGATTTCTTTCTAATATCAACTATTATCTCTCATTAAATCCTGAACCTATTTCCCTCAAGGAATCACGACATAAAGAAAGTCTGATCTATAAGGGACAGATAAATGTACCACTTGGTCGTATAGATGATGTGGAAATAGTTTTTTTACATTATCCTACATTTGAAGTAGCCAGAGAAAAGTGGTTAAGGAGAACAGCACGAATTAACTGGGAAAATTTGATTATTAAGAACTCAGAGATGAATGGATGTACTGAATCAAATGTGCGAGAATTCGATAGATTGCCCTTTGAAAGAAAATTCATATTTACAACCAGAAATTACGATGTGGATTCTCAGGTAATTTTCAGGGAATATTTAGGATCAGAGCAAGTAAAAGATGACACAATGCTTTTTAATAAATATATAGATGTCACGAATCTAATTAAGGGTAAGCCATTTAAATTAAGACAGGAAATATGAATATTTTGTTTATTTCACATTTATACGATTCAATAGCATCGGGAATGAACTGGAGTGTTCCTGCAAGTGTTGACGCTCAATCAAAAATAGATAATGTGATGTGGGTTGAGATGTCGGACGCCAAGATGGAACATTGGACAAAAGTTGACGCTTATCATAATTACAAAGAGTTTCCTGGTAAAGGACTAAATAGGTTCCCCGTACCATTTAATCATCCTGATGTCGTTATTTTTGAAGGATTTTATTTTCTGTCAGATGTTTTATTTTCTTTGGAATTAAGGAGGAATAAAATTCCATATATAATAATACCACGTTGTTCGTTTACTTATGATGCAATCCATAACCAAAGTTATTTAAAAAAAAGAATAGCGAATACCTTGTTCTTTAATAATTTTGTCAAACATGCATCCTCAATACAGTTTTTAACAAAAAACGAAAGTGAAACATCTATTGGTAATTTCGATATAAATAATTTTTTTGTAATTCCAAATGGTGTAAATATTCCAAAGTCAAAAAAATGCATATTTAACAAATCATCAATAAAAGCTTCGTTTATTGGTCGTTTAGATATTGTCCATAAGGGGTTAGATTTACTGTTATATGCGATAAGTGATATTGCAGAAGAGCTCAAACAGAACAATTTTACCTTAGATATTTTTGGGCCAGAGTCGTTTGATTACAAAACATTACAGAAAATAATAGAAGATAATAATTTAGGAGGAATTGTTTCACTAAAAGGTGAAGTTTCTGGTGAGAAAAAAGAGAAAGTTCTTTTGGATACAGATATATTTATTATGACCTCTCGTTTTGAAGGGCATCCTATGGGACTTATAGAAGCGTTGGCTTATGGTATCCCTTGTTTGATAACAAGAGGGACAAACATGAAAGATGAAGTAGAAAGTTGTTCCGCAGGATGGACTTGTGAAAACGATTTGAGCAGTATAAAAGAAGCGTTACTAAGAGTTATTGCTGAAAAAGATACACTTTCTGATAGAGGGTTGAATGCAAGGAATCTCTCAAGGAATTATGAATGGCAAAAATTCGCAACGGATTTACATTACGAACTTCAAAATATGGTGGATAACCATAAATAAGGATGGTGATATTCGAAAGATATTGGAATAATTTACTATATCATGTTCCCGATGAGTTTCTTGTTGCCTCAATCTCCTTTCTTACGATAGGTGTTATTGTAAGCTTTATTTGGAATAGATGGAGGGAGGCTTTGATGGTCATTGCTAAATTATTGCTAATAGATATGCTTTTTATTCTGTATAGTTCTACATTAGTTTTCAGAAAGGCAAGCATTAATTATGACTTTAACTTTACTCCACTTTGGAGTTATAAAGCCATCTTGGAAGGAAAAACAGAGTTGCTCTTGGAGAATGTCATGAATATACTTGTTTTTGTTCCAATTGGACTCCTTTTATCATTATCTATTAATAAAAGGACATGGATTCGTGTAATTGGGGGAGGGGGCGCAATCTCTGTGAGTATAGAGACGATGCAATTCCTATTTAAACGAGGTTTTTCTGAACTAGATGATGTAATTCATAATTTAATAGGATGCATATTTGGATATATTATTTTTTTGCTTATTTGCAAAAGTAAGAAATATTTAACTAACATTGTCAGGGTTAAAACGACATAAACTTCGTATCTGCGCGAAGCATCATATGAGGATAAGGAGCAGGTGTCTCAACTCGTTTACTTAGCATTTATTATCGTTGTTATAAAAAAATTTGATTATGGCATTGAAATTAATGTATATCACCAACAAACCAGTAGTAGCGGAGATTGCAGAGGAGGCTGGTGTTGATTGGATTTTCCTTGATATGGAATTCATAGGCAAGGATGCCAGACAGGGTGGATTGGATACAGTCCAAAACCACCATACGGTGAAAGACGTGAAGAACATAAAAGCCTCTGTAAAAAAAGCAAAGGTGCTGGTAAGAGTGAATCCTATTCACGATGCATTGCCCAACTATCCTTCTTCGAAAGATGAAATAGATGAGGTAATTAATGCCGGTGCGGATATACTTATGCTTCCATTCTTCAAATCTGTGAAGGAGGTTAAGAGGTTTGTTGAATATGTTGGAGGACGTGCTAAAACGTGTTTGCTACTTGAAACTGCGGAGGCGGCAGTCCTTATAGACGAGATACTGAAATTGCCTGGAATTGACATGATTCACATTGGCTTGAATGACCTGCATCTTGAATTAGGGATGAAGTTTATGTTTGAGCTTTTGGCAGATGGAACAGTAGAGCGTCTTGGTAGTAAGATTAAGGCTAAAGGTATCCCATTTGGCTTTGGTGGTATTGCTCGTTTGGATTCTGGATCCTTGCCTGGAGCTGATGTATTGAAGGAACATGTGCGCCTTGGTTCTAGTATGGTAATTGTTAGCCGTAGTTTCTGCAATACAGATGTAATAACTGACCTCGATGAGGTAAGAAAGATTTTCATTGAAGGGATTGGAGAAATAAGGCGACTGGAAGCAGAGGCGGACGAAGCGGCTAACTATTTTAAGAGAAATCAGAATGAGGTAAAAGAGGCCGTCAAGAATATTGTAGAACAAATAGAGAAAAAAGAGAATGGAAATTAATAAAAGTATTATTAGCGGGCTACAGGCAGAGTATGGCGAGGCCTTCTACCTGTTAGACAGTGCGCAATTCCGCAAGAACTATGCTGAACTGAAAGCAGCTTTCAACGACATATATCCCAATTGGAATATTGCCTATTCGTATAAAACCAACTATACTCCCAAACTCTGTAAGATAGTCAACGAACTTGGCGGTTATGCGGAGGTCGTGAGTGAAATGGAGTTGGAGATTGCCAAACGAATTGGTTGCAAGGCAAATCGTGTTATCTGGAATGGCCCCATCAAGAATGTGCCTATCATGGAGCAGTTCTTGTTGGATGGTGGTACCATAAACATTGACTGCATCGAGGAACTGGAGCAGGTGAAGGATATTCACAACCGTCATGTCGATAAGCTGATTCATGTTGGTATCCGTTGCAACTATGATGTAAATGATGGTGTGGTGTCTCGCTTTGGCTTTGATATTGACGGAGAGGACTTCATGGAGGCAGTGAAGTTTGCCACAACCACCAAAAATGTGAAGTTCATCAATTTCCAGTGCCACTTTGCCAAACGTCAGATAGCCTACTGGCCTGCACGTGCCAAAGGTATGGTGGATTTGATCGACCGTTTGGGTATCATTCCTGAGCGTATTGATATTGGTGGCGGTTTGTATGGTAAGATGGCAGACTCACTGAAGGCTCAGTTCTCTTCTGAGATACCTGACTATGAGGCATACGCCAAGGCAGCTGCACAGGTATTTGCAGACTACTTCAAGGATAAGGATGTGAAGCCTGAATTGTTGATTGAGCCTGGAAGTGCTGTTGTGGGTGACTGTATGAAGTTCATTGGAACCGTGAAGACCATCAAGAACGTTCGTGGCAAGTGGATTGCAACGGTACTTGGTAGCCAGAAGAATATCAGTATGACAGGCATCAATCCTCCGATGGAAGTGATTGCTATGGGTGGAGAGCAGAAAGAGTACAAGGATTTGGACTTTGTGGGATTCACCTGTATTGAGGGTGATGTGCTCTATCATAACTACACTGGTAGGCTTGCTCATCAGGATGTGATAGTTATCAGTAATTGTGGTAGCTACTCGTTAGTGATGAAACCACCGTTTATTCTGCCTAACTTCCCTGTGCTGGACATCAGCGAAGGTAAAACGGAGGTGATTAAGCGAGCAGAGAACTTTGATGACTTGTTCCATACATTCAACTTTTAAGCATGTATAAACTAAATTTGTTTATCAAGCGATGCTTTGATTTTGTGAGCTGCTTGATAGCTGTTATATTGCTCACACCAGTTTGGATAATAGTGGCTATTGCCATTAAGTTGGACTCCAAAGGGCCGGTATTCTTTAAACAGGGACGTAGAACCAAGGATGGTCGCATTTTCCAGATGCTGAAGTTCCGTTCGATGGTGGTGAATGCAGAGAACCTTGGTACGGGATTGTTCTCATACGACAATGATCCACGAGTTACCAAGGTTGGAGCTTTCCTTAGGAAGACCAGTATAGATGAATTCCCGCAGTTCTTTAATGTGCTGATGGGCGATATTTCAGTAGTTGGCCCTCGTCCTTGTGTGACCTACGAACTTGGTGACTTTGATACGTTGAACAAGAAGTATAAGAAGCGTTTCCAAGTGAAGGGCGGTATTACGGGTTTGGCTCAGTGTAAGGGTCGTAATGAGAACTCTTGGGATGAGAAAGTGACCTTGGATGGTGAGTATGTTGACCTATTCAAGAAAGAGGGCGTTTGGATTGACATCAAGATCCTCTGGTGGTCAGTACTGAAAGTGTTCCAAAGTGCGAACATCAATGAAGACCAGCGTGAAGGTATGAGTGCAGAGGAATCTGCAATGCTTGATGATGAAGAAGTGAAGAGAATCGCTCATCTTCCGGATGAAGAATGAGTCGAAGTTTCAAGTTACAAGATTCAAGTTTCAAGAATAAAAGAATAAATTAAATCATAAGATAATATGGCAAAGACAGATGTTGCTAACAGATTTATCTGGTTCAAAGGACAGATAATGAATGTGAACGATGCGATGGTGAACGTGCTTTCACCTACATCACAGTTTGGATTGAACGTGTTTGAGGGTATCCCTTGCTATTGGAATGACGAGCAGAAGCAGCTTTATGCTTTCCGCCTGAGTGACCACTATGACAGACTGATTCGTTCTGCCAAGTTGATCCAGTTGGATTGCAAATATACTAAGGAGGACTTCCAGAAAGCATTGGTAGATACCGTCAAGGCGAATGAATACGATGAGAACTTGAGCGTTCGCCAGACGCTGTTTGTGGATGGCTTTGGCTCATGGGGTAGTGAAGGGCCGGTAGAGATGTTTGTGGCTCCTATTCCCCGTGGACGTACTGCTGCAGAATACAACAAGAAGGGCTTGAACTGTTGTTTTACCTCTTGGCGAAGAATCAGCGATGAGAACCTGAGCCCACGAATCAAGTGTGGTGCTAATTATATCAACAGTCGTGTGGGGCAAAGAGAGGCTTTGCGCAATGGTTATGATACTTGCCTGTTTCTGAATGAAGTGGGTAAAGTGGCAGAAGGCCCTGGAAGTTGTTTCTTTATGATAAGAGGTAATCAGCTGATTACTCCTCGTTTGACTGATAGCGTTTTGGAGAGTATTACCCGTGATACCGTTATCAAGCTCGCTACTGAAGAGCTGGGTATGGTGTTCGTGGAGCGTACCATTGACCGTACCGAGGTGTATATGGCTGATGAGGCATTCCTTTGTGGCTCTGCTATGGAGGTGACACCAATCTATACTGTTGACCGCTATGCTATCGGAACAGGTGAGCAAGGCTCCAAGACAAAGGCTATCCACTTGAAATATCTGGAGGCTGCACAAGGAAAGTTGGAGAAGTATAAGAATTGGTTGACTTCAATCTACTAAGAGATGAGCGACATAACTGTTTTGATGTCGGTGTACAAATCCGAAAAACCTGATTTTCTAAATAAATCATTGCAGAGTATTTGGGATGATCAGGAATTGAAACCCTGTAAGATTGTTCTAGTCCAGGACGGCCCGATAAGTGACGAGTTGTACCAAGTGATTTTCAAATGGCAATCAGCTGTTGGGGACAGATTTGTTCTCATTCGTAACGAAAAAAATATTGGTTTAACTAAATCACTTATAGAGGGGTTGCAGGTAATTGACACAAAGTATGTCGCAAGAATGGATAGTGATGACATCTCCTACCCGGGGCGGTTTAAAAAGCAGATGGAATTTCTTGAAAGTCATCCAGAAATCGCAGTAGTAGGATGCTCTATTCAAGAGTTTTCGGAGTCACAAGGTGATATGGGAATACGTAGATTTCCACTGTCAACCAAAGATACAAAAAAGTGTATATATAAGGCAAATCCATTGGCTCATCCTGCGGTAATGATGAGGAGAAGAATGTTTGATGAAGGCATATCTTATAATTCTAATTATCGAACAACCCAAGATTTGGCCTTGTGGTTTGATGTCTTGTCGGCAGGTTATGAGGTGGCTAATCTCGAAGAGGTATTATTACGCTTTAGGAGAGAAGATAATATTTATCATAGAAGGTCGAATTGGAAAGACAGTTGGCTAGAATTTAAGATACACGAAAAAGGTATTTATAAATTATACGGTTTTTCGCCATATAAATCACTATTTCCCGTTGCTCGTTTTATGGTTAGATTTCTACCATCTTCAATTTTGAAGAAATTGTATAACGGTAAGCTAAGGGAAAAAGTGACCAAATCGTAACTGGCAATTGTATTGCATGAATAATAATGTAGCGGCTTTATTTGCCTTGATTAAATCTGGACTCTGGGGTACTGAAGCCCGACTTTTTGAGTATAGGGAAATAGATTTTTCAGAGGTGTTCCGACTGTCAGATGAACAATCAGTGGTAGGAATAGTAACATTAGGTATAGACCATGTTAAAGATGTAATTGTTCCACAAGAGGATGTTTTGCAATTTATTGGCTCGACACTCCAATTAGAGGAACAAAACAAAGCGATGAATGGGTTTATTGAAGAACTCATTGGTAAATTGCGAGAAAAGGATGTATATTCTTTACTTGTGAAAGGGCAAGGAATAGCTCAGTGTTATGAGAGACCTTTGTGGAGAGCATGTGGTGATATTGATCTTTTAGTCGGTGATAATGATTATGACAAGGCTAAACAAATGTTATGCTGTTTATCTAGTTCAGTAAACTCGGAGAGTAAGTATGACAAGCAATTGGGACTAACAATTGACTCATGGGCAGTTGAACTTCATGGCAACCTTAGGAGTGGATTGTCAAGAAGGGTTGATAAGGGCTTGGATGATATTAAAAGAAGCTTGTTCAATGATGGTAAGGTTCGTTCGTGGGTAAATGGTAAGACGATAGTTTTCTTGCCTGGTGAAGACGAGGATGTGGTTTATGTGTTTACTCATATACTGCAACATTTCTATAAAGGTGGTATTGGATTGCGGCAAATATGCGATTGGTGCAGATTACTGTTTACTAAAAAAGATTCGTTGAATCAAAAATTGTTGGAAAACCGGATTTGTAAAATGGGGCTGATGACAGAATGGAGGGCGTTTGGAGCCTTTGCTGTAGAGTATCTTGGAATGCCGCCTGAGGCAATGCCGCTATTCAACGAAAACGATAATCAATGCCATAATCTGCATAGGAAGGCAAAATTGATAAAGGACTTTGTTTTGGAAGTAGGTAATATGGGACATAACCGAGATATGAGTTATTACAATACCAAACCGTATGTGGTACGAAAATTAAAGTCTATGGGTATGCGAGTAAATGACCTTATAAAACATGCAATGATATTTCCAATTGACACTCTACGGTTCTTTCCCCATATTATATTAAATGGCCTGAGCTCTGCGATGCGAGGCGAATAAATTTTGATTAAAATGTCTTTCAATAGTTTTTATTTTTGGTTCATATTCCCTATAATCTTTGTTTTCTACTGGTTAATCCCAGTAAAAAGGAAAATATGGCGAAATGTATTGCTTCTTATAGTAAGCTACTTGCTCTATATGAATTGGAAGCCGAGCTTCGCTTTGGTGCTTCTGGGAGTTACGTTAGTGACGTACTGGGGGGGGCAGATTTTAGAGTGTAGAGATAATAGTGCTGAGATAAAAGTAAAAAAAAGAAAACACTTAGTATGGCTGTGTGCACTATTAGGGCTTTTGCCATTGCTGGTGTTTAAATACTACAATTTCCTCAATGATAGCTTGAGTGTAGGTCTCGCCTCTGTAGGATTACAGTTCGCATTACCAGGATTAAACTGGGCTATACCCGTAGGAATCTCGTTCTTTACCTTCCAAGCTGTTGGCTATATGCTGGATGTGTATCATGGACGGGTTAAGGCTGAAAAGAACTTGTTGGATTATGTGCTATTTGTGTCCTTCTTCCCGCAGGTAATGTCAGGCCCTATCAGCAAGGCTGATGAACTGTTACCGCAGATAAAGACTGCACATAAGTTTAACTACGAGCAAGGCAAGCAAGGATTGAAATACCTCCTATGGGGTATGTTTGTTAAATTGGTCATTGCTGACCGCTTGGGACTATTTGTTGATACAGTATATGCCAATTACACCAATTTTAACGGTACGACCTGCTTTGTGGCTAGTATCTTCTATACCTTACAGATCTATTGCGACTTTGCAGGATATTCTTTGATGGCTATTGGTATTGCAAGGACGCTTGGATTTAATCTGATAAACAATTTCCGTAGGCCCTACCTTGCTGTCAGTATTACTGATTTCTGGCGCAGATGGCATATCTCGCTTACCAGATGGCTCACTCAACAGGTATATATACCACTTGGTGGTAGCCGTTGCAGCAAGGGCAGAACCTATTGGAATATTTTCGTAACTTTCCTTGTGAGCGGTATCTGGCATGGAGCTAATTGGACATTCATAGTCTGGGGGATTATGCATGGCTTTTTTCAGATAATTGAGAAAGCGGTAGGGTGGCAAAAGTATGAAGGAACAAATGGGGTGGTAAAAGCCGTGAGAATATGTGTTACTTTTTTGCTTGTTAATTTTGCATGGATTTTCTTCCGTATGCCAACTATTGGGGATGCATGGGGTGCAATCAGCAAAATATTCACTGACTATGGAACCCCAAAACTTTCAAATATGGGTAGTTCTATTCTATTAATTATAGTGATAGGTGTGGGTATCCTACTTTTCAAAGATTTTCGCGATGAGTATTTTTGTGATAAGATGCGTTTCTTGGAGGCAAAACCCATCCGATGGGCAATTTATGTAGGGTTGTTCTGTATGGTGCTGATGTTTGGCGCTTTGGATGGTGGCTCGTTTATCTATGTGAATTTTTAACTTATGAAGAAGTATATTACCAATATATTGTTTTTCTTTGTTATTGTTGCAGGGATTGATTTTTGTGTGGGTTATATTGGGGAGTATCTTCAATCTCATGCAATGGGTGGCATGACTCGCAAGACGAATGATCTCGTAATGAAAGATCAGCACGACATCCTAATTTTTGGATCTAGCCGGGCATACCATCATTACGACGCTCCTTTTATGAGTGATTCATTGGGGTTGGATGTTTTCAATGCAGGCTACGATGGCAATGGTGTGATACTTTCATATGGTTTACTTTCCATGATTTTAGAACGTTATCACCCCAAATTGATCTTATTTGATATTGAGCCTGCATTTGACATATTTGAATATGCTGCGGATAATGGGAACAAACGGTATATAACACCTTTGAAACCATATTATCGTAACACAGAAGTAAGCATGGTTATTAAGGGCGTGTCTGAAGAAGAATATTTGAAATGCTATTCTGGAATGATGCGGTATAACACTTCTATTATCTCAAAAGCACTTGATTTTGTGCAAGTCAGTGAAGAATCGAATAAGGGTTACATCCCGTTAAAAGGGGCGTTTACAGGAGAACCCAAAATGAAGCAGGATAATGCTTCGAATATTGATACCGTAAAGTTGGCCTATGTGGAGAATTTGCTGGTACTTGCAGAGTCAAAGAATATTCCAATAGCAGTTGTGGCATCGCCTAAGTATGGACAAAAGAACGCAAACGATCTTCAACCTGTGATAGATATTTGTGGAAAATACCATGTCCCATTTATTGACTTTTATGCAAATCAGAAATTCATGCAGCATAAAGAATGGTTTAAAGAACCAATGCATCTTAATGACAAAGGTGCAAAGGCTTTTTCAAGAGAGATTGTAGCTCAAATAAAAAGATTGTTAAGGACTAATGAATAATGATATAATGTGTGGCATAAAGAATATCGATAGAACCGTTTGGCTGTTCTGTTCATATTTGTTTTGGCCACAACGAAAGCCTAAAGTATGAATCTAACGAAATATGAATCGGTAAGCCATCATTTTAGCGTAAGGCCATTCAAAATATAATATTTACCTTTGTCGCCAAATTCAAATTTCAGTTGATTATGGAGACAAGAGAGTATTTTGAAAAAGTAATGCAGGACTATAATCAGAACCGTAATGGAAGGAGCCTGCGCAAGTACTGTAAAGATGAAGCCGTGGATTACAACTGGCTCATGGAGTTCAAGAAAACCTATACGGCTAGTAAGCCGGTAGAGCAACAGTCTTTCATTTCCCTCTCTTTGGAGGAGGAAACTCCGAAGCAGATGACCTGGGAGGTGAAGGTGCTGCAGTTGCAGAATCCTGATGGTGACAGTATTGAGATCAAGAGTAATAACCTGTATGGTAACTGTTCGGTGAACCCCGTCATTGCCGTATAAAATTATGTACGTACCTTTGTCGCTGATAATTTCACTTTAAAATTTTAGCGACAATGAAGCATTACAAATAGTTGAGAGTAGATTATGGTAATAGATAAAATATTATTGGACGATCTTACGGAAAAGGCAAAAGCTTCTCCGAGGTTGCGTTGTAATTTTGACTTGCGTAATTCTGCTGACGACCAGTCGCAACGGATGCTAAATGCACTGGAGCCAGGGACAGTGATGCCAATACACAGGCATAAAACTACTTCAGAGACGTGTATTTGTATTCGTGGGCATTTTGAGGAGTATTTCTATGATGAGCAAGGAAGCCTCACTGATACCATAGATATGGTGCCAGGGGAAGTTGTATTGAACATTGAGAAGGGGCAGTGGCATAGCTTGAAGTGTCTGGAGAGCGGAACTGTGCTTTTTGAGGCGAAGGATGGGCCCTATCATCCGCTGGAGGAGGATGAAGTATGGAACGGGTAAAAGAGATCCTGAAAGGTATATGGCAGTTTTGTTCATACATCTTTTGGCCGCAATGGGGAAAACATAAAGAGTAAATCAATGGAAAAGTATCAATATCATATTTTTAGCCCGTATAGGGTTTGCCCATTAGGGGCACATGTAGATCATCAGCATGGATTGGTGACAGGTTTCGCTATAGACAAAGGCGTTGACCTATACTTCGATGTAAATGACATTCAAAAGTCAAAGGTCGAAGGTCAAAGGTCGTGGCCGGAGAGTCATGTG
>JAEEGJ010024417.1_pt1 | contig 12536 bp, 12 predicted proteins | sample 8958761 | NCBI WGS metagenome assembly JAEEGJ01 (sample SAMN16246546, study PRJNA631951) | gut metagenome | biome: gut microbiome; feature: rumen; material: RS-attached | host: Bos | place: Iran: Karaj | collected 2018-10 | reverse complement strand
CCCTGGAATGCTCCGTGAGCGTGATTTTACCGTCAATGTCCTCGGTCGTACTCCGATGACGGTCCACTACACGGGCAAACGGGTGCAGGCAAAGCCGTAGGAGATCCTCGGTCAAGCCGGGAATGACGGATGGCGGTTTTTTGCATAGTCGCGGTTTTATTCGTATATTCGCTTGACTAACCACACACACGAACGATAACCTGGACCGCCATGGATGATGTAAAGATCATCGAGATCAAAAAGAGCGTTTTCGCGGACAATGACGAAGATGCCGGCAGATTAAGGAAAGAACTGAAAGACAAGGGAGTTTATCTCCTGAACCTTATGTCGTCGCCCGGCGCGGGAAAAACTACCACGCTCATCGGCACACTGCAGCGCATCAAGGACAAGGTGCGCGTGGCCGTGATGGAAGCGGACATCGACAGCGACGTGGACGCCGTCAAAATCAAGAAAGCCACGGGAATTCCCACCATCCAGCTCCATACGGGCGGCATGTGCCACCTGGACGCGGAAATGACACGTCAGGGATTGGACAACGTCGCCCTGGCCGATGTGGACCTCGTCATCCTGGAGAACGTCGGCAACCTCGTGTGTCCGGCCGAGTTCGATACCGGCGCCGTACGCAATGCGATGATCCTTTCCGTCCCGGAAGGGGACGACAAGCCGCTGAAATACCCCCTGATGTTCTCGGTCTGCGATCTCGTCCTGGTGAACAAGGTCGATGTGATGCCATACTTCGACTTTGATCTGGACAAGTGCCGCGAATATGTCCGCATGCGCAACCCCAAGGCCCGCATCATTCCCATCTGCGCCAAGACGGGCGAGGGGCTCGACGACTTCGCCGACTGGTTGCTGGACGAGGTGAAAACCTGGAAACAAAACTAATATCCTATACGTATGCCTGAGATGTCCAAGAAATTTGTCCCCAAGCACAAAGGGGACAAGAATCCCAATCCCAAGCTTCTGAAATTCGTCCGCCACGTCACGGACCGCATCCCCGGAAAGATCAAGATGGACACCGACGCCCCCGAGTACTGGGGCCTCGCGTGCATCTTCGAGGACGAGATGGATCCCGTGACCCGCGAAGCGTCCCTGGACCTCCTGCTGGACATGCTGCCCGGCAATTTCTTCCGGGTGCGCGAGCACCACACCTATGCGAAACTGCATCAGATGAATGCGGAGAAACACTACACCCCGGACGACAAGTCCTTCGACGACCTGCTGGACAAGTTGGCGTATTTCGGGATGCTGGAGTACGATTACGGGGACAAGTACACGAAGGACGGACCCGTTCCCGGGACGGGCTTCGACCGTCAGGACCGCATTTACTGGGTGCCGATGTTCGTTCCCGGATCGGCCGAGTACACGAATATGAACGTGGAACTCATGGACAAGCATCCGGAACTGGCGATGTTCTTCGAGCGGATGACGTTCCTCCCGCTGGAGAAGATCACGCCGATGGTACCCCTGGGCGGCTCCGGTATCGGCATGCACGTCATTCCGGTGGAGAAGGCGATTTCGATGGAGAACGAGTCCGTGGACATCGAGCACATTTCCTACTGGCTCAAGCGCTATGAGGGGCATCTCGCCGTGGGTATCTGTTCGTGCCGGTACGGCCGGAAGAAACTGGACGAAGGCTGCGCCGACGATTACCGCGACTGGTGCATCGGCGTGGGCGACATGGCCGAATACCTGGCTGAGACGGGCCGCGGCCACTATATCACCTACGACGAGGCGATGGCCATTCTCCGGAAGGCCGAGGACCACGGATTCGTGCACCAGGTGACCAACATCGACGGTGAAGGGAAAATCTTCGCCATCTGCAACTGCAACGTGAAGATCTGCAATGCGCTCCGCACGTCCCAACTGTTCAATACGCCCAACATGTCCCGCAGCGCCTATGTGGCCGAGGTGGACCCGAAGAACTGTGTCGCCTGCGGCCGCTGCGTGGAATACTGCCCCGCCGGCGCAGTGAGACTGGGCCAGAAACTGTGCACTTCGCACGGGGCCATCGATTATCCCCGGCAGGAACTGCCCGATGCGGCCAAGTGGGGCGAACACAAGTGGACCGAGGACTATCGCGACAAGAACCGCATCAACTGCTATCCTACCGGCACCTCGCCCTGCAAGACCGCCTGCCCGGCGCACATCGCCGTCCAGGGCTACCTGAAGAAAGCCGCGGAAGGCAAGTACCGGGAGGCGCTGGAACTCATCAAGCGGGAGAATCCGTTCCCGGCCGTGTGCGGCCGTGTCTGCAACCGCCGCTGTGAGGATGCCTGCACCCGCGGCACCATCGACCAGCCCATCGCCATCGACGCGGTGAAGAAGTTCATCGCCGAGCAGGACCTGCAGGCGGAGCACCGCTTCGTCCCGGAGGTGAACATCTGCTCGAACGTACAGGACCGCTGGGAGGAGAAGATCGCCGTCATCGGCGGCGGCCCGGCCGGCCTGAGTTGCGCCTACTACCTCGCGACCATGGGCTACAAGCCGACGGTGTTCGAGCGCAATCCCGAGCCCGGCGGCATGCTCCGTTACGGCATCCCTTCCTACAAGTTGGAGAAGGACGTTATCCAGGCCGAGATTGACATCATGAAGGAAATCGGCGTGGACATCCGGTGCGGCGTGGAGGTGGGGAAGGACGTGACCATCGCCGGTCTCCGCGAAGAAGGCTACAAGGGTTTCTACGTGGCCATCGGCTGTCAGGGCGGTAAACTGCCCGGGATTCCGGGAGAGACGCTGCCCGGCACGACCACGGCCATCGACTTCCTCCATGAGGCCAATACCGGTAAGGTTCCGGTGTCCGGCAAGGTGGTTGTCGTGGGCGGCGGCAACGTCGCCATCGACGCGGCCCGCGTGGCGAAGCGCAGCGGGGCGTCGGAGGTGACGATGCTCTCGCTGGAGACCGAGGATATCATGCCCGCCTCGCCGGAAGAGCGCCGCGAGGCCCGTGAGGACGGCGTCGTGATCAACCCCGGCTGGGGCCCGAAGGAGGTCCTCGGTACGGACAAGGTTACCGGCATCGTGTTCAAGAAGTGCACTTCCGTCTTTGACGAGAACAAACGGTTCGCCCCGACCTATGACGAGACTGAACTCATTACTCTCGAGGCCGACCAGGTCATCTTCGCCATCGGGCAGACCGTAGTCCTGAAGGACCTGCTGAAGGATACGAAGGTGGAGTTCTTCCGCGGTGTGTACCCCGTGGCCGACAAACTCACCTACCAGACGGCGGAACCGGACATCTTCGTGGGCGGCGACGTGTTCACCGGCCCGAAGTTCGCCATCGACGCCATCGCCGCCGGCAAGGAAGCCGCGGAGTCCCTGCACCGCTTCGTGCAGCACGGACACATGACCATCGGCCGTAACCGGCGCTATTTCATCGAACTGGACAAGGGCGACATCGTCGTGGAATCCTATGACAACGGTTCCCGCCAGGTGGAAGGCACGGTCGCGCGCGAAGATCTGTTCCACGAGTACCACGGCACGCTCACCGAGGAGCAGGTGCGGAAGGAAACCGCCCGCTGCCTGGGCTGCGGCGCCTCCGTCGTGGACCCGAACAAGTGCATCGGCTGCGGCGTCTGCACCACGAAGTGCGGCTTCGACGCCATCCATCTGCACCGGGTCCATCCCGAGGCATCGGTGATGCGCACCTCCGAGGACAAGTTCTCCGGCATTCTCCCGTATATGCTCAAGCGGACGGGGAAAATCCTCTTCAAAAAGAAATAATGCACGAACTGGGCATCGTATTCTACATCATCAAGGACGTCAAAAAGGCGGCCCTCGAGAACGCCGTGGAGCACGTTTCCGCCGTGGTGATGAACATCGGCGAAGTGTCCACGGTCGTTCCCGGACTGCTGGCCGACTGCTGGCGCTGGGCGGCAGACCGGGAGCCTTTGCTCAAGGGCTGCGAACTCAAGGTCAATACCGTCCCGGCGGTAACGCATTGCGACGGTTGCGGCAGGGAGTACGAAACGGTCCGGTATGGAAGGACGTGCCCGCACTGCAACAGCATGAACACCTGGCTCCTGCAAGGGAACGAGGTGGAAATCAAGGAAATTGAAGTAACTTAAAGATATGGCTTGTTTTATTGTTCCCCTGGTACAGGCGGTCGCTACGACCGCGTACCGCAAGCGTCACGCGGCGGCGATAGCCGCGCCGGACGCCCCGGCCCTCCGGCACCGTCTTCCCGACCTGGAGAAGATGCTCTGGGGCGGCACCCTGATGCTCATCGTCGACCACGTCATCAATGGCGAACTCACGTGGCGCTTCCCGTTCTTCACCGCCCTGGGACAGGCGGGCGGCGGCAACGTGATGCTCCGGGAGATGCTTACCGTGGGTGTCCCGATGTCCCTGGTCCTCACCGCCGCCTGGCTGGTCTGGGCGCTGGTGCGGGAGAGACAGCGTCTTTCACTTCGCTCAGAATGATTTATACTTTATAACTAAATCCTGAATTATGTTCTTCCAAGTCTATGGCGAACATGCGTTCGCCCAGTGGGGAATGCTGCTGGTCGTCCTTCTCGGCCTGATCCTCCTCAATGAATTCGCCCGCCGCACGAAACTCGGCGGCTGTGTCATGTTCTTCCTCGTCCCGCTCGCGCTCACCGCGTACTTCGTGGCCATTGCCATCGGTGTCCGGACGGGGGCGGAATGGGCCCTGAACAACCAGACGCACATCTACATGAACGGCTGGTTCCATTATGCCAAACTCTATGCGGCCCTCACCGGCTGCATCGGCTTCATGATGATCAAGTACAAGTGGGGCATCGGTGCCAGGCACTGGTTCAAGCCCTTCCCGTTCATCATCGTCGCCATCAACATCCTCATCGCCGTGGCGTCCGACTTCGAGTCGGCCATCAACGGCTGGCACAAGTGGTGGCTCTCCAGCGAGGGCGTCTGGCTGTACGGCGGCTGGCACAACGTGTTCAACGGCGTGGCCGGCATCCTGAACATCTTCTGCATGACCGCGTGGTGGAACGTGTTCCCGTCCAAGGACAAGAAGGACATGATCTGGGCCGACATGACCTGGGTGTACATCCTCGTCTATGACATCTGGAACTTCGCCTACACCTACAACTGCCTGCCTACGCACAGTTGGTACTGCGGCATCGCCCTGCTCCTCGCCCCGACCGTGGCCGCCCTCCTGTGGAACCGCGGCGGCTGGATCCAGAACCGCGCCAACACCCTGGCCATCTGGTGCATGTTCGCCCAGGTGTTCCCGCTCTTCCAGGAGACCTTCAAGGATGGCCGCCAGTGGTTCGACTGGGCCGTCCTGCCCGTGCAGTACCCGAACGGGGTGGAGACCGTCAAGCAACTCTATGTGGCCGCCGGCGGAGACGCCGCGCCCGTGGGCACGGTCGTGGACACCGTCGCCGCGAACCCGACGATGATGCTCGTCATCAGCGTCCTCGCCCTCGTGACGAACGCCGTCGCCCTCGGTTACATCCTCTACCAGGCCAAGACTCGCCACATCAACCCCTACAAGGAAGACGTCTTCGTGGACCAGCAGTACTACAAGGACGCCATGGCCCGCGCCGACCTGAACTAGTTTCCATCGGCCCATACACGGATAACCCCGGCTTCATGACGAGGCCGGGGTTACTCGTATCGGAGGCAAGTCGCTACTCTTTCACTTCGACGCGCATCTGGCGGGACCTGGCGGAGGGGCCGGCGGAGGGGTCTTCCTTGTCGTTGAGGAAGGGGAAGAATTCACCCTTGACGATCCAGGCGAAACCGAACAGATGCAGGAGCAGGATCTCCAGGATCATCACCCAGTAGCCGGGTGCGCCCAGGAGGCTGAGGACCACGAGGAGGGCTTCCAGGCCGATCATGCCCCAGCCGCAGATGCGGTAGATGACATTGCGGATCTTCTTCCGCTGGGTCATCTCCGTCCCTCCGTGCCTGGTGAACTGGCAGAGTGTGTTGATGGCGGCACACAGGAAGAACAGGGCGGCGCAGGCGGTATGGATTTTATGGGAGAATTCGATGGGGAGTTGGAAGAAACCCACGGCGGTGCCGTCCGGAATCCAACTGACCTTGCAGGGGAACAGGACGATGCCCAGTCCGAAAAGGCCAGTGACGGTGGTGATGAGGTTGTCCCTGAGGTCATAGCCGATGTAGGACATCATCACGATGCAGGCGGGGACGAGGACGCCGACCAGGGCGTCGCTTTGGTAATAGGTGGCCGAGATGCTCCACCACCATCCATCCGGCTTGTCCAACTTGATGCCGGCCGAGAACAAGGCGATCCAGGGGAGGATGATGCCCAGCAGTCCGCAGAGATTCCGGATACGGAGGTACATCCGGACTTCCTTGGTCGATTTCAGCGCCATAGTTTTCAGGTTTTTTGATTGCGTGCTTTACAAAGGTACTTCTTTTTTCTATCTTTGTAAACAGTAAAAAGTAAAACGAATGAAACACACAACACTTCTCGTGGCGGTCCTTCTCGCCGTGATGCCCCTGCAGGCGCAGGACAAAGTGACGAAGTCGGTCCTGGAACTGGGCCGGACGGACAACCGGACGATGGAACATGCCGACTACATCGCCCGCAACATCGGCGGCCGCATCGTCGGCTCGCACATGCTCAACCATGCCGAGGACTGGGTCGCGGAGCAGTTCCGCTCCTGGGGCCTGGAGGTGCGGGTCCAGGAAGCCATTACCATCAACGTGGGCTTCGACCGCGGTCCCTGGTTCGGCCGGATGCTCTCCGAGGACGGCATGACCCTGCATTTCGGCACGCCCGCCTACACGGCAGGCACCCGCGGCCCGCAGAAGGGCCGGGTGTACCTGGAGCCCAAGAACGAGCGGGAGTTCGAGCGTGTCAAGGGCGCCCTCAAGGGCTCCTGGGTGCTGCTGGAAACCGGTCCCACGAGCGGCCTCGCCATCGACGCGAGCCCGGCTGCGGATTCCACCCGCGCCGCGCAACTCGCCAAGGGTGAGCAGGCTTCCATCCCCATGTACCGCCAGATGGTCGATGCCGGCGTCCTGGGCTTCATCCGCCCGGCGAAACTTCCGATGCAGGTCCTCTATAACCGGGCCATGTGCTTCGAACTCACGATGGACACCCTGCCCAAGGCCTGCGACATCCTCCTGGACGAGCACCAGTTCGAGATCATCAAGCAGAAGGTCGTGGACCGGCAGGACTTCCAACTGGAGTTCGACATCCGCAACCATTTCTTCCCCGGGCCGATGAAGTACCATAACATCCTGGGCGTCATCAAGGGGACCAAGTATCCGGACGAATACGTGATGATGGGCAGCCACCTGGACGCCTATGACATCGCCACCGGCTCCACCGACGACGGCCAGGGCGTGTGCGTGACGATGGAAGCGGCCCGCCTGCTCGCCGCCTCCGGCGCGAAGCCCAAGCGTTCCATCATGTTCTGCATCTGGACCGGCGAGGAGTATGGCCTGCTTGGCTCCAAGTATTTCGTGGAGCATAAGACCGTTCCGTGGGACAAGATTTCCAACTACTTCAACCGCGACGGCGGCCCGCTCGCGGCCACGTCCCTCATGGTCCCGCCGGCGATGTACGACGACTTTGCGAAGGCCACCGAACCCTTGAAGGACTACAATCCCGAGATTCCGTTCGAACTGATCAGGCGGGAAGGGGAGCCGCAGCCGCGTCCCACGCGGGCCGGCGGCTCGGACCACGCCTATTTCGCGATGAACGGCATCCCCGCCATCTCTTTCCGCGAGCGTGACGTGTTCGGCTATGACTTCATCTACCGGGATATCTGGCACACGGAGGACGACCTGTACGACAAGTTGATCCCCGCCTACATGGAGCACTCCGCCGTCGTCCAGGCCGTGACTGCCTATGGCCTCGCGAACCTGGACCACCTCCTCTCCCGCGAGGGACTGTACAAGTAACCCGCGCATGGTCAGGGCGGTTGTATTCGATCTGGGCGGCGTCCTCATCGACCTGGACTATGACAGCAGCGTCCGGGCGTTCCGGGAGATCCTCGGCTATGAGAAGATCACGGAACTGCTGGACCTGTACCACCAGAAGGGCATTTACGGGGAACTGGAGGCCGGACAGGTGACGGCCGACGAGTTCCGCGCGGAAATCCTCCGGGAGTCGCGGCCGGGATGCACCGCCGCCGATGTGGACCGGGCGATGGGAGGCCTTCTGGTCGGCATGGACCCGCGGAAGGTGCCGCTCCTGCATCGGCTTGCGGAGAAGTATCCCGTGTACGGGCTCTCCAACAACAACGAGATATCCGTCATCCGGATGCATGAGATCTACGAGGAGAACGGACTGGACTGGCAGCGGGTGTTCCGCAAGGAATTCCTTTCCTGCCGGATGAAACTCATGAAGCCCGAACGGGCGATCTTCGAGGCGGCGGCCGCCGAGATCGGCTTCCCGCCGGCGGAGATCCTGTTCGTGGACGATTCCCAGAAGAACGTGGACGGGGCCGCCGCGGCCGGCTGGACGGCGGTCCTGTACACGCAGGGGACCGACCTCGGCGCATGTATCGCAAATTATTTGTAACTTCGCCCCTGTATGTCGCTGTTCAGTTATTTCCGCATCAGCAAGCCTTCGCCGGAGAAGGTTCCCGCCCCTGAGGTGGATGAAGAATACAAGCGGCTCAGGACCAAGACGTTCTGGGGTGTCACGACGGCCTATATCTTCTACTATGTGTGCCGGATGACCCTCGGCGTGGTGAAGCAGCCGATCATCGACGGCGGGGTGCTCTCCGCCGCGGAACTGGGTATCATCGGCTCCATCTTCTATTTCGTGTATGCGGCGGGAAAGTTCACCAACGGCTTTATCGCGGACTACTGCAACATCCGCCGCTTCATGGCCTGGGGCCTCGGCGTATCGGCCGTCATCAACGTGACGCTCGGCGTCCTCGGGCTGCTGCATGGGCCTTTGGGCATCGGCTCCGTCGTGATGCTGGTGTGTTTCGGCCTCCTGTGGGGCGTGAACGGATGGGCCCAGTCGATGGGCGCGCCTCCCGGCACCATCAGCCTGTCTCGCTGGTTCCCGCTGAACAAGCGGGGAACGATGTACAGCATCTTCAGTTCCACCCCTTCCTTCGGAAAGGCCGTCACGATGATTGCGACGGGCTTCATCGTGGCCTGGGCCGGCTGGCAGTGGGGGTTCATCGCCGCGGCTGCGGCGGGCGTCATCGGCACCGTCATCGCCCTGGTGTTCATTTCGGACACCCCCGAGAGCAAGGGCCTTCCTTCCGTGCAGGAACTTGCGGGCGAACCGCTCCGGACCCTGGACCAAAAGCCTACGAGGGATCTCCAGAAGTGGGTTTTCCGCCATCCCGGCATCTGGGTCATCGCCATCTCCAGCGCCTTCATCTACATCACCCAGCATGCGGTGAGTGACTGGGGCGTGCTGTTCCTCCAGAAGCAGAAAACCTTCTCGCTGGAAAGCGCGACGCAGATCATCGGCATTTCCGAAGCCTTCGGCGTGGTGGGCAATCTCCTCGCCGGCTGGCTGTCGGACCGCGTGTTCCACGGGAACCGCGCCCGTCCGGTCGTCATAGCCGGCGCGCTCACCGTCGTCACCTTGGGCCTCTTCCTGTTCACAGGGGGGACTTATTGGATGAACATCCTGTACATCGCCATCTTCAGCATGGCGTTCAGCGTGGTGTTCTGCATCGTCGCCGGCCTCATGGCGCTGGACTTCGTCCCGCGCAAGGCTACCGGCGCCGCCCTCGGCATCGTGGGCATTTCCAGTTATGCCGCCGCGGGTGCGCAGTCCATCGTTTCCGGTTTCCTGATCGAGGGCAACGCCGCGGACGGCGTGTACAACTTCGGCCCGGTGTCCATCTTCTGGATCGTCGCCTGCCTCATCGCCTTCATCCTCCCGGTCATCGGGTGGAAGTATCTGCGGGTCAGCGAGTAGCCGGGAGTTTCACGGGCGCCACTCCTTCGAACGTAATCTTCACCGGCAGGATCGTCCCGTCCGGCGCGAACTCCATCCTGTCGATGCACGTGACCCGGTGCGGGCCCTTGTCATCCCCGAGCGGATGCCGGTGATAGACGATGTACCACTCGTCCCTTCCGGGAATCTGGAGGACGGAGTGGTGGCCGGCGCCGGTTCCCACGTCCGGATCCTGCTGCAGGATCGTCGCGACCCGCTTGAAGGGGCCGAAAGGGGAGTCCGCCATGGCATACGCGACCCGGTAGTCAGGCCCCGTCCAGCCGCCTTCGCTCCACATGAAATAGTACTTCCCGTTCCGTTTGAACATGAACGGCCCTTCCACGTAGTCCTCCGGCGTGACTTCCTTGTACAGCGAGCCGTCGTCGAAGGGGATGACCCGGTCCAGTCCGTCCGACAGCCGGACCATGTTGCAGTGCCGCCAGCCGCCATAGTACATGTAGATGTTCCCGTCGTCATCGCGGAAAACGAACTGGTCGATGGGCTGCGCGCCGTTATGGAACTTGTCGATGAGCGGCTTCCCCAGCGCATCCCGGTAAGGCCCGCCCGGATGGTCCGCCACCGCTACGCCGATGCCGCCGTACTGTTCGTCATTCTGGATGTCGTTCCCGCTGAAAAACAGGTAGTACTTCCCTTTGTGCGGGAACACGGCAGGCGCCCACATCGCATACTCCACCCACGGGATGATCTCCGTGGTAAGCACGCGGGGATGCTTGGTCCAATGGACCAGGTCCTTGGACGAAAAGGCGTCCATGAAAGTCTGCACGTTATACTGCTGGCTGTACGCGGCCGTCCGCTTGTCGGGATACACTGGATCGGAACCGTCCTCCGTCCAGATGTCCGAATAAGTGGGGAATATCCAATATTCCCCCTCCAGCACCGCTACTTCTGGATCGGCATACCAGCCCTCGAAGAGGGGATTCCCGGACATGACCTTGTGCTCTCCGCATGAGAGACACAGAAGGGCCGCAGCCCACAACACTGTAAGACGTTTGACCATAAGGGATTCAGATTTGTACAAAGATAAAAAAAACCGGCGAGACGCCGGCCTCCGTGTTTTGTCCGTCCTCGTCCAGGTACTTTGTCAGTCCTCGTCCAGGGCGGCCGAAATCTCCGTCCGGGATTGCTGCCGGGCGGCTTTATGGACATTCCTGCGCCCGCCCCTCAGGCGTGAACTCTTCTCTTCCGCCCACCCGAACCGGTCTCTGGGAAACCAGGCGGCGGAAACCTTCATCCTGGTCCGAAGCACCTTCCGCAATCCTTTCGCCTTTGTCCCTTTCGGATTCCGGGACAATTCATAATCTTCCAAACCCTTCCGGGCGTCATGCTTGGTATGAAAGGCTTTTCCCATCGTGTGCGTTTCTGGCACAAAGATACAAAAACATACCGGACAACCCTTTTTTTTGCAAACTTTGGGAACACTTTCAAAACCGAACTGAGCGACGAAACGCCCACCCGTTCCATCATCTATGATGACAACCATGACAACAAGGGCGTCGCCACCAAGACGATGGCGGAGGCGTTCAAGGAGACCGATACGCACTTGAAAGCGATCGTCTGGTTCGCTTGTCTGATGGGCCAGTTGGAAGTGCTCACGGAGATGGCTCCCTACTGCGACTTCAGTTGCTGGCGTTCCGACAAGTTGGCGGCCATCCGGTGATGGCATATACGCGGGCGGCTATGCCCCGCAGGACGGCCGAAACGGCATCGGGAAAGACATGCATCTTATCTTTTGGCCGGGGCTGATTGTGTTTAATCCGAAAATGACTATCTTTATACGGATCAATCGCGAAATAAAGAAATGAAAAAGTTCATCGCACTGCTGGCATTTGCATCCGTGCTGGCGAGTTGCGGGGTGGCCGGGTTATCCGGCTTCGAGTCCGCTTCGGAGCCTGTAAGTTATATCGACTACCGTCCGTTCCTGGACGATGATTTCTATTTCATCCCCAACCTGCCCTGGACCAGAGGGTTCACCCCCATCGCCGAACTGAAGGTGGTGCTCACCCCTTCAACCTATCACCACGAAGGTTTCAACGAGGGAAGGCCTCCTTTCGAAGAACTTGATTATGAGGGATTCCTGCGGATCGTCGAGGAAAAGGCGCGCGAACTCGGTGCCGACGCCATCGTCGATTTCAAGTCCTCGCTGAAGAAGGACGTCACCGGCAAACCGACCAGATTCACGGCTTCCGGCTTCTGCATCCTCCGCGATTAGGTCGGTTCCGCCCCCTCTTCCTCTTCGGTATAGGTGCAAAAAGTAGTTGGTGAAACACATCCTAACTATTTGATATTTATACGATTATGAGTAGTTTGATGAAACGCGTTTCTTCAAACTACTTTTTCTATGGCAAAAACGAGGCATGAAAGATGCCCGTATTGTGGCTTGCCAAAACTGTATTCCGCCCGTCACGCCGATTATTCTCGCTACGATATCGGGACTTCGGCGTGGCGGGTTTTATCAAAGATTTTGTTCCACTAACCCCCATGTTCCACTTTAAGTCCTATGGTGGCCTTCACGGGGGTATCTGGAACGACCAATCTAAATCAAACACTTATTATGGACACACCACCACCCCGTACTGCCGTCATCTATGCGCGCGTCAGCTCAGAGAATGACCGGCAGGACACAACTCGTCAAATCACA
>JAEEGJ010024415.1_pt1 | contig 12538 bp, 7 predicted proteins | sample 8958761 | NCBI WGS metagenome assembly JAEEGJ01 (sample SAMN16246546, study PRJNA631951) | gut metagenome | biome: gut microbiome; feature: rumen; material: RS-attached | host: Bos | place: Iran: Karaj | collected 2018-10 | reverse complement strand
TAGCGGATTGTTGTAGTACGTTGGATAATAAGCTTCGCCGCCTGTAAGGTAATACGGATATCCCGCTCTTTGTCCGTATGCGACTGAATCGCAAATACCCATAAGTTCAAGCTCTCTTGTGGCAAGACTGTCGAACCAGCGTATGCTTTTTTCTATTGCCGTTGGGTATTTTAATCTGAAAGTTGCTGTCTTAAAATGGAAAAGCGTCCGCTCTCCTTTGACTGTAAAGCGCGGGTAAGTCGCATTTGTTAAAAGAGCCACGTAGTCGCGGTCTGTATGGCGGCTCACGTCAAAATATCCGTTTACAACTCCGCCCTCAATGTGGATTTTAATCTCCGGCCAGGCACTTACAGGCTTTGTCATGCTTTGCGTGTCAGCAGTGTACAATACGTAATAAATAGAATCTTTCTTTCCGTCGATTATGTTAAGGCCTTTAGAAAGCTTTTGTCCGGTTTTTGAGTTGAAGATAATCTTTCTTTCTTCAGTGCCTGCAAAATAAAGCGTCGCGTCATCCGGGATGTCCTGATCCACGAAAACATAAATCGGGCTTTCATCTTTTGAATAGATGCCCGTCGGGTTTCCCATGTAGGAGCCGCCTGTCGCCTTGAGCTTGCTGTTCCAGTAGCCCGGATCGCTATATGCTTTGTAGCTGTGGATACGGAACTCTTTTTCATACGCTGCCCAGTTGTTATTTTTCACTTTCAGCGCAATATCTATCATGTACTGCGGCATTCCTGCGTCAGCCATTGTTTTTGTGAGCGTCTTGTCGTTCATCCGCGCGTATTCACTTTTGAGCGTCGTACATGCGTTGTCTATGAAAAACTGGTCCAGTCCTGCTCTTGTCGTAAGAAGCGGATCGATATCATCAGGATAGAATTCTTCAAGGTCGCCGACAAGCGTTCCGAACTTTGCCCAATCGCTTTTTTGATACTCGTCTAAGGCTGCCGTGTAAACGTGAATTGTCGGTTTTGACGAAAAAAGATATGCGGCAATTTTAGCCGGAACAGGAGCTTTTACGTAGGCATCCTTTACTTTTGTGCTGTAGAACGCGCCTTGGTCAATTTTCTTTACGCCGCGTCCTATTACGACAGTTTTTAGCGAGTTGATGTATGAAAATGAGTCGTATCCCAAAGATTGCACGGCATCTGGAATCTCGATTTCTGTAAGCCCTGTGCGCTTTAATGCACGCTGTCCGATTGCCGTGACCGATGCTGGTAAGTCTATGTGCGTCAACTTTGCGCATTCTAGGAACATATAGTCGCCGAATACGTTGTCCGTAGTTGTGTAAAGCTTTCCGTCTTTTTCGTAGTAGGCTTCGCCACCACTCACGATTGTTGCGTCAGAAAGGTTGAGAGAAGTCACTTTTCCAGCGCTTACAAGCTCGCGAAGATATTTTACGTCCGTTCCGTTGACAGGGCCTGATATTTTAAGCTCTTTGTCCGTGTTTTTAAGCAACGTGGACAAAGTGCCGGCCTGCCTCATGGTGACGCTACTTTCCGCGTACAGTAATAATGCGCCGGCGTTTTTTGTGTTTCTTGCGTTAGGCGCGTCACCCATGTCGCCGTTCCAGAAGTGCGCGCCACCTGTGCTGCTTGAGTTCCAGAAGTGCGCGCCGTCTGTGCCACAAACCCCGGCGAAAATTATGATGGCAACAGCCGCCAGAACTTTTCCAAAACGAGTTTTCATATCTCTCTCCTATATGTTTCGAGCTTAGTAAAAAGTATAGACCATAACTAGTGTAAAAACAAATATTTTTGAGGGAATGTAACGATCATCGGGGCGCGTTTATGTCGATTTTTGGGCGCGTTTTGATCGCCCGCCGCGTTGCGTCTGCCTACTCCCCAGACAGCTCGTACAGCTCGATGTTCTGATCCTGAAAGTTCGAGAAGCACAGATACTTGCCGTTGTTCGAGACATCAAGTCCGGTCGGCTGGTTGCCGCCCTGAATCTTCGCGACGACGCTCATGTCTTTTGTGTCAATGACCGTGATAATGCCGTCCTTCGGGCTTCTGAGCGTGTAGTCCTCCGGATTGTTCGGACCGCGCGACGACACAAAAAGATACCTTCCTTTCCAAAGATCAATTGTGTTCGGGTTGTTGAAAACCTTTAATTTGTCAGTAATCTCAAATTTATCCAATTTGACAGCAAGAACCTGCGCGTGGTACATGTCACTGATGTAAGCTGTCTTTTCATCAGGGCTAAGGACGACGTGGCGCATGGCTGCTTTGTCAATCTCGATGACCCCGGTGCGGTTGCCGTTTGATGTGTCGAACTGCTCAATAACGCCGCTGTCAAACGAAAGCGATATTATGCTTTTTCCGCCGTTCGTGAAAGCCAGTCCGCGCGGTGCAAGCTTTGTCTTTATTTTGCGGACGACTTTGCCTGTTTCATAGTCGATAAGGCTTACATCGTTTGATGTCCAGTTCGACACCGCAATAAGCGATTTCTCGCTGCTCCACACCATGAACTTTGACCATGTGCCGCCAGTTGATATCGAACGGCGGTACTCAAAACCAGGATACGAATACTCGTGTATCTTTCCAGTCGTCATTTGCGAGACGAAAAACGCATCTTTCTCCGGGATAAAAAGTCCTTCAACAAAGCCGAGCTTACTGCTTTCTGGTGGATTTATGCGCTTTATTACTTTTTTTTCGGCGAGGCTGAAAATGTCAAAGCCGTCTTCGTCAAGGAGCGGCATCACGATATACTCGTCATCCGGCGTGAAAAGCACTTGTTTTGGCTGTTTGCCGCACGGAAAAGTCCCGATTTTTGTGATGCGGACTTCGCCGGACGCTCCCTGAAAACTGTAAACTTGGGTCTGCGCGGAGCCCGCCACTACCGTAAAAACCGCGAACAATGCGGCGCACATCAAAATCGAAACTTTTTTCATCATATAACCTCCAGTTTTGCCTTGTAACTTATACGGCGCGGCTAAGAGAACGCGTCGAGCTGTGTTTAAATCATTTCCAGTTTTGCCTTGTAGCTTATGCGGCGTGTCGTAGAAAGCGTGTCGAACTGTATAATGAACATCCGCTTTGTGTCGTCTTTGTCAACGACCGTTCCGTCGCCTTGTATCTTATGGCGGACGCGCTGCCCAACCGCAATTGCCGATGCCGCCGCGACCTCTTCCATAGACTTTTCGCTCGCGTCTATAAACGCCATTGCCGATTTCCGCAAAGACGCTTCCGGTGCGTTCGATATTTCAAGCTTGCCGCCCGCATTAAGCACATCGAATAAAAAGCGCGACGGAAATCGGAATGAGCCGTCAAGGTTTTCTCCCTCAGCGTCCGTCAAAGAAAGCGACTGTTTTGCGCGCGTAAAAGCGACGAACGCAAGCCGCCGCTCCTCTTCCATTTCAGGTTTTGTCTGCACTTTGCGGCTCGGAAAAATAAACTCGTTAAAGCCGCACAGAATGACGTGCGGAAACTCCAATCCCTTCGCCGTGTGAACTGTCATAAGTTTGACCGCGTTCTGCACCGACGCGGTGTCCATAGAGCTCATCAGCGCGGCGTGCGCAAGGTAATACTCTATTGAACATTCTTCGCCGCAGCTTATCTCAAACTCGTGCACCGACTGCTTTAGTTCCGCCAAATTATCAAGCCGTGTCTGGCTTCCCTCGGTGCGAAGAGCCCTTTCGTAGCCTGACTCGTCGATTATCTTTCCCAAAAGCTCCGATGCGCTCTTTTCTTTTGAAAGCTCCTTAAACTTCGCCATCAGAGCGATAAAATCAGCCGCGCCTGTACCAGCAAAAACATCTGTCTCCACAAGAGCCTGCAACGCCCGGTACAAAGTGCAGCCGTTTTCCTCGGCGTATTCTTCCAATGCTTTTATGCGCGTCTTCCCGATATTCCTGTGCGGCTTGTTGATGACGCGGCGGAACGAAAAATCATCCTCACTAGAAATCATTCGCAAGTAAGAGAGCGCGTCTTTAATTTCTTCTCTGTCAAAGAATTGAATGCCGGAATACATCGTGAACGGTATCTTTTTATCGGCGAGCACTTCCTCTATCGTCCGCGAAATATAATGCGCCCTGTACAAAATCGTTATGTCCCGATACTCCGTCCGAGCTTTCGCCCCCGCCGAACTGACTTCATCCGCGCCTTGCTCCACAAGAGATGTAATCCGCTCTGCTATCCACTCCGCTTCTTCCTGCGTAGTCTTCGCGTGGTGCCAGTGAACAGCCTTCCCTGACGTAAGCGTTGGCACAAGCGACTTTTTCATGCGCTGACTGTTCACGCTTATAAGCGCGTTCGCCGTGTCCAGTATCTCCGGCGTGGAACGATAATTCGTATTCATCAGGATTGTTTTCGTATCCGGGAAAACCTTGTCAAAATCGAGCAAAAAGCGGATATTCGCGCCGCGCCAAGTGTAAATCGTCTGGTCAGGATCGCCCACGACGAAAAGATTCTTGTGGTACGCGCACAAAGCCTGCATCAGTTCGTACTGAATCGTATCGATATCTTGGAACTCGTCAATCATTATGTATTCAAGCCGTTCCTGCCATTTGTGACGTATTTCTTCATTCTGGCTGAAAATATAAAGCGTGAACTTAAGCAGGTCGTTGTAGTCGAGCGCAAAGCATTTCTTTTCCTGATAAAGATATCCGTAAAAAATGATGTCCTTTGCGTTGTCTGCGTCCATATATTTTTGATGCAACGCTTCAAGCGACATTCCAATCATGTCGTTGTAGTAATCAGGTTTCTCAAAAAGCTTTATTATCTCTATCATGTCGCGCGCGTTGCCGAAAGTCATGTCGCGCAAAGTCAGTCCGCGCTCGTCGTAAACACGCTGCAGCATATCGTCTATGTCGTGATTGTCGAGCACGAAAAAACTCTTGGGATACTGGACCGCGTGCGAATCTTCCTGCAGCACCGTGACGCAAAAACTGTGGAAAGTCGAGATATAGCCTGTGTCGTTGTCGCCGGTGAGCTTGCGGATTCGCTGCTTCATCTCTGCGGAAGCTTTGTTCGTGAAAGTGACGCACAAAATGTTGCCCGGCGGAACCCCGATTTCATTCACAAGATACGCGAAACGCTGCGAAAGCACTTGCGTCTTGCCAGAACCGGCTCCGGCGATAATGCGGACAAATCCTTCTGTTGTGGTGACAGCTTCCTGCTGCTCCTTGTTCAGCGAAAAATCACTCATAAAACTCGACTTTGCGGAACGCTCCGCGAAACAAATTATAAGGGAAAAAACTTTAATCATCAATCTAGGGACGGGGAAAGCATTCCCCGCGCTCCCAAGTCCTCGCGCACCGCACAGAAGTTCGGCGCGCTCCGGTCTTGTCCGCTACCCCTTCTGCGGGGGCTCAAACGCCGCCCCCGCAACGCCCCGCGAGCTTTCCGCGACTTTTGCGTAGCAAAATGTCGATAGCAAGCGGCAGCTTGCGTCCAACGCCCCCGCGAACTTTCCGCGACTTTTGAGATGCCTGCAATTTTTTTTGCTTGACAAAAACACAAAATGTGTAATACTGTACATATATAAGAATGACAAAACTGTTAAAAATGTCATTCTAAGGCGCGGATATCGAAAAACCCCGCAGAAAAGCCAAGGAGACTACCTTATGAACAACGTGAAAATCCCATCTTCCCATAATATATTCAAAAAAGCCTGGTGCAGAGCGTTCCAAAAAGTGTTCAAGCTTGCAATTCCGCTTATGCCATACAGAAAGCCATGCGTCATCGGAAGCATAGAGTCCGTGCCGGAGACTCTTAAAAACGAAGGAAGCCGCAGCGTCGTTATCGTGACAGACAAATCAATGCTTCTTCTTGGTTTTATGGACAGACTCCGAAACCTCTTGCTCAACGCTGGTTTCAAAGTGTGCGTGTTTTACGGCACGGACGCAAACCCGACTGTAAAAAACATAAAGACCGCTTACCGCATTTACAAGTGGAACTACTGCGACTCAATCGTAGCGTTGGGGGGCGGCAGCGTCATGGACTGCGCAAAGGCTCTTGGAATATGCGCCGCTTACCCGAACCGGAAAATCAGTTCGTTCCGTGGAATCCTTAAAGTACATAGAAAACTTCCGCCTCTTATAGCAATTCCGACTACAGCCGGTACGGGTAGTGAGACGACTCTTGCCGCAGTTATCCGCGACGAAAAAAAGAAAGAAAAATATGCTATTTCAAGTTTCCCGCTTATACCAAAGTATGCTGTTCTTGATTCGACCCTTACCATGACGCTGCCGCCCGCTGTGACCGCCGCGACCGGTATGGATGCGCTTACTCACGCTGTAGAGGCTTATATCGGCGGCTCAACCACCAAAGAGACTAGAGGCCATGCGCTCAACGCGGTTAAGCTTGTTTTTGAAAACTTGGAAAAAGCCTGGGCAGACGGAAAAAACATCGAAGCGCGGCGCAACATGCTCCAAGCCGCGTTCGAAGCAGGCTATGCTTTCACGGTGTCTTATGTCGGTTATGTACACGCAATGGCGCACGCGCTCGGCGGCATGTACAATATCGCGCATGGCGTCGCGAATGCCGCCATTTTGCCTGTTGTTCTTAAAGCGTATGGCAAATCTGCTGAAAAGAAGCTCGCAGAACTTGCGGTCGCGGCGGGCATCGCCACTGAAAAAACTCCCGTTTCAGAAGCTGCCTCTTCATTTATTGCCGCAATTGAAGCTAAAAACAGAACATTCGGCATAAAATCAGAGTTTCAGGAGCTTCGTCTTTGCGACATCCCGCATCTAAGCAAACTGGCAGAAAAAGAAGCGAATCCGCTTTATCCTGTTCCAGTTATCTGGAGCCGCTGGAGTTTGCAAAAAGCGTTCATGCGCCTTTTGCCGGAGACTGCTGCTGAAAACTCGCGCATAGCTGAAAAATCCGCCGAACCTGCAGACGAATCGCTTATTGCGTAGGAAGAAATTTTGTAAAACATAAGATATTTTATCTATTTGCAAAAGTAAAATGATTGAAAGATAATTATACAGTAGATATTATAGTGCGCTGCTTTTAATTAAACGCTGTATATCTATAAGGAGGTTACTATGAAAAAATGCTTTTGGAAAACCGTATGTATGTTCTTAATCGTTTTTACTGCTTTGGTTCTTTCTGGATGTGGTCTGACAGGCCCTACATCAACCGATGTTACTGTTATTAATGAAACAGGTAATAGCTATAAAATTTGGTTGTCTTATAATGGTGGCGATATGCAGAGCCGAAGTCTTGATGCTCCTGTTATTACAGGCGGTGCTACAGGTCAGTTCCATATAGACGGAACTCTTAGCGCATTTGCGGCTAAAGATGCTAGTCTGTGGGTTGACCTTTGCGAAACAAGCACATTTGGTACATTGAAAGCACAAAATCCTTCTAAATCCGATTGGGAAATTTTTGTTGCTAACGCTTATTCCAATGGTGTTTGTACAAAAGCTTCTGGCTGGTCGGCAGAAAGATTCACTGTCAGAATAAAAGCTAGTAACAATATCGTATTCGAATAAAAAACCTTTTTTTTATGAATTGCGCACCGCGCGAGTTCAACCCTTTACACAGTAAATGAGACAATGTATCATGTTGTTACGCAACCGAATATGCCTGGCACAAATGCGTGTTTTATGCATAAAGTCGTATCGAGCTGTTGGAGGAACGATGAAACATCATTTCTTTAAGATTGTTTTTTTTATTCTTTGTGCTCTGACGCTAATTTCATGCACAGAAAACCAGCAGGCGAGTGCTTCTGGCACGACATCACGGCAGGAAGCTTCTGGCACGGCATCTGCGTCCACAGTCGATACTGCGCAAGTTTCAGACGTTTCCGCAAATCCTTTCGGTGAAAATGGGTATTATTATTACTGCGCTAAATACAATTCAGTTTACCATGTTCAGTTAAAAGATAACAAAGTCCAATATACGGGCTACTCAATCCGGAATAATATCGCCACGTTCGGTTCTTTATGGTCAGATGAGTTTGATTCATTTTATTATGAAATAAAGAATAATAAAGTCGTATCCATAATTTATCAGGATACAAAGATGGTCGTTACGGACATAAAAAGCGATTCAGAAATCCTGCGATTCTTAAAAGACGCTGCCACCGAAAAAATCAGGAAAATCTGCGGAAATTACCGTGACGAAAAACATAAACAGAATATTTTGCTTTCTGAATCTGATGGTAAGTTCTTGTTGCATATAGAAAAAGATGATGGTTCAATAATTGAGGACGTTTTTGCCACACTCGAAGATAATGGCGCACGCGGCAATCTTTATTATCTGGCTTTCAATTATTCCGAGATAAGCCTTATCAACTTAAAAGAAGAAGAACAACAAGAAATGTATTATGAGAGTGAATTCAGTTTTCCTCTGCCTTATGAAAAGGTTTCGTATTTCTTTACGCCTTCAAAAATTACATCAAGCTCAACTCTTGTAGAGAAAAACAAGGACAGCAATTTTTACAGTGCGGAAAATTTGGCGGATAACACTTGGAAAAGCTGGTGCGAAGGTACAGACGGCGACGGAATTGGCGAAAAACTGACATTCGACTTTGAAAAGCCGATTAACTTGGACTCTGTTTGTTTCAGAAACGGATACGGCGATTTGCGCTTTTATTTTACGAACAACAGAGTGAAAACAATATCTCTTTATATCAACGGAAATTATCGCAAAGATTACACTCTGAAAGATATGTGGAACTGGCAGGAAATCAGAATCGACGCAAAAGAAGTTTCGCAAGTGGAATTAGTGATTAAAGATGTTTATCCTGGAACAAAATACAAAGATACATGTATCTCTGAAATTTATTTTTACAGGGAAACGGTGAATGATTATGATGTTCCTGTTTTTACTTTTGATGACATGACGACAGAATGTCTTGAGAAATTTCCTTATCCTATATATAAATATAGACGAGGTTTGCCAGATTCTTTGTTTTATACGAACGATGGAATACCTTTGCTGCTATATCTTTCGAATCCGACGAGCAACTGGGATATCTATATTTTTTATGACCTTGATTTTTATGTTTACAATCCTAGTAGCAAAACGTGGAAAAAAGATAACGACAACCCGATTTTTGCGGAAATAAAAACAAAGTCGGACATAGCGAAGCAGGAAAAAAAGCCGCAGATGCTTCAAATAAGCGATAATTCAGATTCGTGGTTTTATTTGTCGGAATCAGGCGAATTTGTTTTTGATGGATTCAAGTTCACGGAGTATGTTGAGGAGCCGGTGGTTTACGCAAACGAACGGTAGTTGTCCACGCGACTCAAAAATCGCATTACGCGACATTTAATCCGCGCTACGCCTTTGACAAATTAGAGATATTAGTTTTATAATCGCCCCATGTTTGGTGTTTTGAAAAGACTAATTGATACATACCGTACTCGCTATTCTATCTCACCTATCGATTTGGCTGATTTTTCAGAAACGAACAGGCTTCATAGCAAAGTTGCAAGTATCATCTTGTTTGTTTTTGGCTTAAGCGCTTTAATTACCCTTTTTGTAATGCATTTCAACAATCTGCGTGATTATCTTAATCGTTTCATTTATTTTGGGATATTCACGCTTGTCAGCATTCTGGCTTTTATTATTACTACCAAGGTTAAGAATGTTACGCGCAGAAAAGCTTATATCCATAAGAATGTCGCTTTCTATATGTGCCTGCTTTGGGGAATAATAGCCTCTGTATATAATTTCTATATTCTTGGCCAGCCGTTTAACGGGGTTGTAACTTTATTCCTTACTGTTTCCATCGTTCTTAGTATGTTTTATATACCGCCGATTCTCTTTTTGGCGGCTTTTCTGCTCGGCCTTTGTCCCATGATTCCCGGCATTTACAAAGAATTCGGTGTTTCCGGAGTGGCAGATTCTGTCCTTGTTGTTGTTATCATGTTTTATTTTTCGCTTTATAAAAGGCGCGTGGAAAAACAATACCTGATACTTCTGAAAAAGCAGAAAAAAAACCTTGTGGCAAAGACTTTCGGCAATTTTACGCTTTTGTACGATAACAAGGTTATTAAGTTTTCAAGAACAAAGTCAACGGAGCTTGTGGCTTACCTTATCTACAAAAACGGAAGCTCTGCACAGACAAAGGAACTTATTTCCGTGCTTTATGGCGAACATGCTGATTCCGCGCAATACGGAGCAAGCCTGCGCCTTTTAATTTCAGATATTAAGCACACTTTTGCCGAGTTGGAGATTCAGAATTTCTTTGTCACAGAATACAATAATTTCCGTATAAACCCGGAGATTATAAAATGCGATTACTACGATTTTTTGGCGGGTGACAGGCAATCCGTGAAAGATTATTCCGGCGAGTTCATGAGCCAGTACAGCTGGGCAGAGGAAGTTTCAGCATTCTTGGAACGCAAGGCGCTTAAGTAAGCAAAAAAACACCCAGAGTTGCATTACTGAAACTCCGGGCAAAGGAAGATTTATGATAGCTTCCCGCACCGTAGCTAAACAACGGAAGATACGCGGAGCGGGAAGAACCGGTCAACTAATTACACTGGAATTGGCGGATAACAAGAATAGGACGCAAATCTTTTTTGCTACCGCAGTTCCCCGTGTATCCGCTGTTCAAATCAACCAAATATACCTCATGTGGATCGTTTGGACTTTGAGAAACAGTAAGATAGTATGTATTACTGGAATTAACAAATGGACTAGCATACTGGCTTCCAATTTTGCTGATTGCGGCTAAAATAGCTGATTTTCCGCCGTAAACCAAGCTTAGTTCAGCCTTTGTTGGAATGAACCAGTCGTTATTAATACTTCCAAGATTACCAAAACCTGTATAATTTTGTGCCCAGTATATAGCTGGATAATTTGACTGACTATAATCTGAAATAATTCCACCTTCAGCGTAACAGATAGCTTGACGGGTTGCTTCTGCATCTCCATCATGGCTGAAAACTTGCGTGTTTGTGTAACCTTGTGATGTGTTTGAGCAAATTGGCAGATACTCTTGTTTCAGACCAACTGTAATAGCGTAATCTGGTACACCATTAAACGAAGCTACGAAGCCTACGACCGCAATTGCATTTTGTTTTTCTCTGTCAGTCAGTTCACGGTTTTGGTATTCAGATGCAGGAAGTGCCGTTTCGTCATTGAATACAATGTCTCCAACAGCGTTCGGTCTGTTCTTTGTTCCGATCTTAATCGTTACAAAACTTGCAGTTACATTTACATCCGCCGCTGGCATTGTGAAAGTCCTTGTCGTTCCGCTTCCGTTTAATGTAACACCAGATGCAGAAATTGAATCAAGTTTGTAGCCGTCTGAAGGAGTAATCGTAAGAGTTACGGTGTCACCAATGTGTGCTGTTTGTTTGTCTGTTGTTACTGTTCCGTTTGAAATTGAACTTGGTATAGATACAGAATAATTTATTGGAGTGAATGTAACATTTACCGTTACGTTACTGGCTGGCATTGTAAATGTTCTTGTGGAGCCTGTTCCGCTTACACTTACCGCGCCGTTGTTAACAAATACGCAGTCAACTTCGTAGCCTGTGTCTGGCGTGTTTGCCGTTATCGTTACTGTTGTTCCTGCTGTTGCGCTTGTTACTGTGGTTCCGTTAACAGATGCTGTTCCGCCTGTAACTGAAATAGAGTATGTTGTCGGCGGCAATTCCGTAAAGGTTGCGCTCACCGTTACATTATGTGCTGGCATTGTGAAAGAACCGCCTGCGACTGTTACGGTTTCGTTTCCTCCGGCGGTTACATTCCATGTGCTGAACTGATATCCGTTTGCCGGCGTTGCTGTAAGAGTAACTGTTTCGCCTTCTGTCGCGCTTGTCTTGTTCGCAGTTACGGAGCCGTGAGCAATGTTTTCTGCTATAGATATGGAGTAAGTCGTTGGTGGAATTAAAGTGAATTGTGCGTTTACAGTTACGTTTTGCGCCGGCATTGTAAATGTTCTTATATTACCGGTTCCGTTTACAGTAACGGGATTGCCGCCGACAGCAGCTGTAATAGAAGTAAGTTCGTAGCCGTTGCCAGGTGTGGCTGTAAGGACGACAGTTTCTCCGGCACAAGCCGATGTCTTATTACAAGTAACACTTCCGTTCGTTATTCCTTGTGCTATAGAAACTGAATAAGATTGAGGGTTGTTCCCGTTGTTCCCGTCATTACCGCTTCCGCGGATGAAATTAGCGATGTTAGAGCAACCGCTAAGAAATACGGCTGCAACTACTGCGCACAATAAAAGTGTGGCAAATCTTCTCGTTTTCTTCATTATACTATCCCCTTCTTGTATTCAAGTTGCCTCTGCCCATTCGGGCTTGTTGATACATCAATTCTAAATTCCCCACAGTTCAGAATCAGAACAAAATTCAGTACGCTATCAGTACAAAGATGAAAAAATACAGTACGCTATCAGTACAAAGTTGAAAAAAAACAGTACGAAATCAGTACATAGAATTTTTTTTGTGGAAGGGCGGCAGAATTGCGAACGCGAATGAAAGTAAAAAAGTCTAAAATCTCTTATTTGACAAAAAGCTTAGTTCCGATATAATTCATATTGTGCGTAACGTTATAAAGAAACTCAAAGAAATCTACAAAAAGTATTATTATATTTCACCTCTTGATTTGGCAGATTCCGCAGAATC
>JAEEGJ010024413.1_pt1 | contig 12539 bp, 9 predicted proteins | sample 8958761 | NCBI WGS metagenome assembly JAEEGJ01 (sample SAMN16246546, study PRJNA631951) | gut metagenome | biome: gut microbiome; feature: rumen; material: RS-attached | host: Bos | place: Iran: Karaj | collected 2018-10 | reverse complement strand
GGAAGGTGAAAGCTCTGCGTCCGCCATCGCCTTGCGCGTCGGCTCCATCGTCGCCTCGACGAGGTCGTTGGTCAGCTCGTCGAACTTCGCGCGGGTCAACGTCAAGTCGAGATGCAGAGGGCCGTTGGGACCCGCCGTGATGAACGGCAGGTTGATGTTCGTGGAAAGCATGCTCGAAAGCTCGATCTTCGCCTTCTCGGCGGCCTCCACGAGACGCTGGGCGCTCATCTTGTCCGCCGCAAGGTCGATGCCGTTGTCCTTCTTGAACTCGGCCACCATCCAGTCGACGATGCGATGATCGAAATCGTCGCCGCCGAGGTGCGTGTTGCCGTTGGTCGCCTTGACCTCGAAGACGCCGTCGCCGAGCTCGAGGATGGACACGTCGAAAGTGCCGCCGCCGAGGTCGAAGACGAGGATCGTCTCGTCGTTGTCCTTGTCAAGGCCGTAGGCCAGCGCCGCCGCCGTCGGCTCGTTGATGATGCGGAGCACGTCGAGGCCCGCGATCTTGCCGGCGTCTTTCGTCGCCTGACGCTGGCTGTCGTTGAAGTACGCCGGAACAGTGATGACGGCCTGAGTGACCGTCTCGCCGAGATATGCTTCCGCGTCGGCTTTCAGCTTCTGCAGTACCATCGCGGAGATTTCCGGCGGCGTATAGCTCTTGTCGTCAATCGTTACCTTGTAATCCTTCTCGCCCATGTGGCGCTTGATCGAAGCGATGGTGCGGTCCGGGTTCGAGACGGCCTGCCGCTTCGCAAGCTGGCCGATCAGACGCTGACCGTCCTTCGTGAAGCCGACCACCGACGGAGTCAGGCGGCTGCCTTCCGGATTCGTGATAACGGTGGGCTCGCCGCCCTCCATAACGGAAACGACGGAGTTCGTCGTACCTAAGTCAATACCAATTACCTTTGCCATGATGATTTCCTCCTGTCAACATATAGATTAAAAATTTTATCTTTTATATTTTATACAGCATGCGCTGTGGGTTGCCTTTCAATAGGGACTCATCCCTGTCGGGAGATTTTTTCGCAGGCGAGGAAAATCGTGCGAAGTCGTAGTCTTGGACCTACGTCGAGCGCGATTTGACAACGCCTGGCGGAAAAAGATCCGGCAGGGAACTAATTCCCTACTACCTGTACCATGCTCGGGCGAATGACGCGGCCTTTGACCATGTAGCCCTTCTGGAGCTCGGCGACAATCGTGCCGTCCTCTTTCTCCGCGTCCTCGACACGCATGACCGCCTGGTGGAAATTCGGGTCGAAGGGCTTGTCCTTCGTCTCGATATATTCGAGCCCTTCCTTTTTCAGCGCTTCCACCATCTGCTTATACATCATTTCGACGCCCGCGCGGAGCCCGCCTTCGTCGCTGCCTTCCGCCGCCAGCGCGCGCTCGAAATTATCGAGAAACGGCAGCATATCCTTCAAGAGGTTCTGGGTGACGACGGCGGCAAGCTCTTCCTTCTCCTGTCGTGTGCGGCGGCGGAAATTCTCAAAATCCGCCTGCAGGCGCAAATACCGGTTTTCCTTTTCGGCAAGCTCCGCTTCGTATTTTTCGCGAAGTGCGTCCGCGTCTTCCGGCGCCTCTCCTGCCTGCGTCTCCGCGGCGTCCCCTTTGGCGTCTTCGGAAGGCGCTTCCGCCGCGTCCTGATTGAAAGCGCGACGCTCCTCCGTCTCCTTTGCCAAAGCTTCTTCAATCTGTTCTTTCATATCCTCCAAGCTTGCCTCATCCTTTTTCTTCATTTTATCTTTTTCAAACGCCGTCATGACCAATCACCCCTGCCAGCCGAGTTTACGAACCACGTCGGACAAGTGCTCGTTCATATAGCCGAGCAGCGACATCGCCTTGCCGTACTCCATGCGCGTCGGGCCGAGCACCGCGATGGTGCCTAAGAGCTCGCCGTCCAAATGATACGTCGCCGTGACGATGCTGCAATCCTGAATGCCCTTGTAGTCGTTTTCCCTGCCTATGGTAACGCGAAGTCCCTCGCCGAGGTGCGCGTGAAGGATTTCCTTCAACAGCTGTTCTTCCTCCAGCATCAGAAGGATCTCCTTGACCCGCTCCACGTCCCGGAACTCCGGCTGTGAAAGCATCTCCCGCGTGCCGCCGAGGTAAAGCCGCTCCCGTCCCTCGGTATCGTCCAACGCGCGGCTGATAACGTCAATCGCGGCCTCGTAAAGATTCTCGTCGGAAATCTCCGAGCGGATTTTCCGGTACGCGGCTTTCGGTATCGCGTCGAGGGTACAGCCCGCCAGACAATCGTTGACGACCCGCGCCATGCGCTGGAAGTCCTCGAACGTCGCTCCCGACGGCATCGCGACAATGCGGTTCTCGATGAAGCCCGCGTCGGTCATCAGCACCGCCACCGAGCGGCGGTCGTCCAGCGGCAGGAATTGCAGGCAGCGGAACGCGGACTTCGTCATCTGCGGCGCGAGCACCAGCGCGACGTTCTTCGTCACGCGGGAAATCAGCCGCGCCGTCTCCTGAAAGACCTCCTCGATGCGCCTGACCCGGGCCAGGTACCATCGGTCGATCTGCGCTTTCTCCTCGTCGGTCAGCCGCGTGGGCTGCATGAGCCCGTCCACGTAAAAGCGGTACCCCTTCGACGAGGGAATGCGCCCGGAGGACGTATGGATATGCTCAAGATAGCCGAGCATTTCAAGGTCGGCCATCTCGTTTCGGATTGTCGCGGGGCTGACGCCGAGATCGTGCCGCCGCGCGATGGTACGCGACCCGACCGGCTCCGCCGACTCGATATAGTCCTGCACTACCGCCTGCAGGACGCGCTGTTTCCTTTCATCCATACTTCTCGCCCTTTCTGTTAGCACTCAGGGCGAGCGAGTGCTAACTTTCAATTAAACTATAACGCAAATTTGACTTTTTGTCTATATCTTTTTGAAAAGATTTTAGGAAAAGTTTTTCATACGAAAAAATCCCCGGCTGCCGCGCATAATCATGAACGACCTCCGGGAATTTTTGATTATCTTCCTTATTAATATTGGAACCGCTTCAAAGAAGTCTGGAGTTCTTCCGCAAGACGCGACAGAGAATCGCTGGCGCGAGCAATCTCGCTGGCGGACGCAGACTGCTGCTCCGTCGCCGCGCTGACCGTCTGCATTTCGTCGGAAACGCGCTTGCCCTGCTTCGCGATATTGTCGATTTCCTGAGAAATATGGTTCGCGTCTTTTGACGCCTGGTTGACCTCGCCCGCCATGGCCTGCGCCTCTTGACGCACCTCGTTGACAAGACGCTCAATCTCCTCGAACGTCTCCCGAAGAGCGCTGACGGAACGCGCGCCGTCTGCCATAGCCGCCGACCCCGTCTGCATCGAGCTGACTGCGGAACGAGTGTCCTCCTGAATGCTCTTGATCAGGTCGGCAATCTGCTGGGCCGCGTCGCCGGACTGCTCGGCCAGCTTCCTTACCTCTTCCGCGACGACCGCGAAACCGCGGCCGTGCTCGCCTGCGCGCGCCGCCTCGATGGCCGCGTTCAGAGCCAACAGGTTCGTTTGGCTCGCGATTCCGGAAATCGTTTCGACGATCTGCCCGATTTCCTGCGAACGTTCGCCCAGCTTGTCCACCATCGCCGAGGAGTCTTTGACGGTACTCTCGACGCTTTCGATTTGCGCCACGGATTTTTGAATCGCCTCACCGCCCGCCGTCGCGCATTCCGCCGCAGAGTCGGAGCGCTGCGCCACCGTCTCCGCCTTCACGCGGATCGCGTCCACGGACTGCGCCACCTGACCGACGGCCTCGATGCTCGTGGATACGCCGCCCTGCTGCTCGACAACGGCGGCGGCCGCCTCGGTGACGGACTGGGCCACCTGATTCGACGCCTCGGCGGACTGGCCCGAGCTGGCGGTCAATTCCTCGGAGGCTGCAGCAATCTGCTCAGTGGACTCATGGGTCTGCACCATCAGCTGGTTCAGGCCGTCGCGCATGGAGGAAACGACGCCCGCCATGGTGCCGAACTCGTCGCCGCGCTCGATGTTCATCGGGGTCTTGCGGAAGTCGCCGTTCTTCAAATGCTCGCAGACGTCCATCATGACTTCCAGCGGGCTGGTAATCGCCTTCGCGATGCCCATGCCCACGACGAAGAGGATCACGAGACACGCTACGCTCATCATCATCATCGTCGTAGCGGCCGTGGCGGCGCTCGATTCCGTCTCCTCATCGATGGCCTTCGCCGTCTCCTGCGCTTCCTTCTGCAAAGCCTCCAGCGGCTTACGGAGGTCCATCGTGATCTGACCGCCCTTGGAGCTGTAAAGCTTCTGTGCGTCCGCCAGCTTGCCGTCGGCACAGAGTTTCATGATGTCGGACATGGTATCGTAGAAGCTCTTCCAGGCCTTGCGGACGCCCGCGCTCTTCTCCGCGGCGCCCGGCTGCCCCTCGGAAGCCTTCTCGAAAAGGCCCCAATGCTTCTCAAAATTCTTCTGGATTTCGTTGGCGTCGTTTCGGAGGTCGTCATGGCGCTCTTTCGTCGTTGCAACCATCGCCAGGATCGCCCGAGACTGCATATCGCGCATCAGGTATTTTGTCTCGCCGATTTCCTGCACCTGCTGGAGACTCTGATTGTAGATAACCGCCATGCCGTCCTTTGACTGGTTGATGGTCGAGAATCCCTTGTAGCCGATGGCTGCCATGCCAATGGCTGCAATGACCACAAGAATCATGATCTTTCCGAATACCTTGATGTTGTTCAACAATCCCATAATACGCCCCCCTACTGTCACTAACGAAACAATTCCTACTTAAATATTATATCATCTTCCCCTATGGCTGAAAAGGAAAAGATGAAGCGGACAAAAAAATGTCTCATCCGTTATTTGAAGTCCTTGTACTTCTCGCCGTAACCGTACTTCTCGATGACATAGTCAAGATCCTTGTCGCCGCGGCCGCTTAGGTTGACGAGGATTGAGCCTTCGCCCATCTCCTTTGCGCGGCGCATGGCGTAGGCCACCGCATGGGAGCTTTCCAGCGCGGGAATGATACCCTCGTAGCGGGACAGCTTGAAGAACGCGTCCACTGCTTCCTCGTCGGTCGCCGTATCGTACTTCACACGCCCTGTCTCGCGCAGGAACGCGTGCTCGGGGCCGACGGAAGGATAGTCGAGGCCGCTGGCAATCGAATAGACCGGCGCGGGCTCGCCCTTCTCGTCCTTCAGCATGATGCTGTTGAATCCGTGCATGACGCCCTCGGAGCCGTAGGTCATCGACGCCGCGTGGTCGCCCATCTTCTCGCCGCGTCCCATCGGCTCCACGCCGACGATCTCCACCGGATCGTTCAGGAACGGCACGAACATGCCGATGGAATTGCTGCCGCCGCCGACGCAGGCCGTCACCACGTCGGGCAGGAAGCCCATCATCTCCTGGAACTGCTCTCGGGCTTCGACGCCGACCACCATCTGGAAGTCGCGGACCATCATCGGGAACGGGTGCGGCCCGACCACCGAGCCGATGCAGTAAATCGTTTCCTTATAATTCGCGAGGTAATCCTCAAAGGCGGCGTCCACCGCTTCTTTCAAGGTCTTGGCGCCCCGTGAAACCGACACGACGTTCGCGCCAAGGACTTTCATGCGCGCCACGTTCGGCGCCTGCTTCGCGATATCGACCTCGCCCATGTAAATCGTGCATTCCAGCCCGAAGAACGCCGCCGCCGTCGCCAGCGCCACGCCGTGCTGCCCAGCGCCGGTCTCCGCGATGATGCGCTTCTTGCCCATGAATTTCGCAAGCAGTCCCTCGCCCATGCAGTGATTCAGCTTGTGCGCGCCGGAATGGTTCAGGTCTTCGCGCTTCAAATAGATCTGGCAGTTGCCGATCATACGGGAAAGCCGCTCGCAATGGTAAACCGGCGTCGGACGGCCCTGAAACTCCTTGCGGATGCGCCGCAGCTCGTTGACGAACTGCGAGGAGTGGCAGATCGTCAGATACGCCTGCTCGATCTCCTTCATCGCCGGCACCAGCTGTTCGGGCAGATACGCGCCGCCGTACGAGCCGAACTTTCCTTCCGCGTCGGGGTATTCCTTCAGATACTTCGTGAAATCCATCTTCATCTTCCTCCTGCACTTTCTTTGTTTCTTTTTATATTGTCTGCCCGCTCTCGACATACACGCGCGGGATGCGCGGCGAGAACATGCAGACGACCTCGTAGTTGATCGTGCCGATCCATCCGGCCAGCGCGTCCGCCGACAGCGCGTCACCGCCCATGATCGTCACCGTGTCGCCGACGGAGACATTATTAACACCGGTTAGCTCGACCATGCACTGGTCCATGCAGATGCGCCCGATGACGGGCAGTAAATGCCCGCGCAAGTCCACCTTCGCCTTTCCGGCGTAAAGCCGCGTATATCCGTCCTCGTAACCCAGCGGCAGCGTGCCGACGAGGATGTCCTTCGGCGCGCGGAAGGTGCAGCCGTAGCTGACCGTCTCGCCTTCATGCAGCGTCTTGACATGGGTGAGCCGCGCCTTGACGCTCATGACCGGCTGGAGCCCCACGTCGTGGCCGACCTCGTCCGACGGCGCAAGCCCGTACAGGATGATGCCCGCCCGCACCATGTCGAGATGGGTTTCCGGCATTTCCAGGATTGCAGCGGAATTTGCGATATGGCAAATCGGGATCTCGATTCCCTTTGCTTTCACGCCGTTCATCGCAATCTGGAAACCCGCGAATTGCTTGAATGCGAAAGACTTGTCCGTCGCGTCGGCAAGGGCGAAATGGGAAAACATGCCTTCCAATTCGACGTTGGGAAGTCCCGCGATAAACGCCGCCATTTCCCCGGCGTCCTCGGGGCGAACGCCGATTCGTCCCATGCCCGTATCGACGGCCAAATGCACCTTCGCCCGGCGGCGGCGACGCTGTGCTGCCGCCGAGATGGCCGCCGCCACGTCGCGGGAAAAAACCGCCTGCGTCACGCCGAAATCGACGACCGAATCCGCCTCCTCAATCTGCGTCGCACCCAGCACCAGGATCGGCGTCGTGAAGCCCGCCCGCCGAAGCTTTTCCGCCTCGGACAACACGGCCACCGCCAGATAGTCCGCCCCCATGGCCACGGCCTCCCGCGCCACGGCAATCGAACCGTGCCCGTAGGCGTCCGCCTTTACCACCGCGCAAAACCGCGCTTTGCCCATGATATGATCTTTTATGACCGAAATATTATGCCTAAGGGCGGAAAGGTCGATTTCCGCCCAGACGCCGCGATCCGCCATCAAATATCGCCTCACAAACATTGTAATCTTATTTATTTTAGCATGAAATTTTTCCTTTTTATAGACTGTCGAACCTATTTTTTTGCGTTTTGTGTCGAAACAAAACATCCAAATGAAAAGCCGGCCGCGAAAAATCGCAGCCGGCTTTTCGGGAGTAGGGGCAGTCCATCAGATCATATTCTTCGAATAAGCGTCGTAGAGGCTCTTGAGTTCCTCCACCTTGTCGTACATCTCCACCTGCAAGCCCGACGCCGTGGCGTAGTCGCCGCCCAGCAGCGCGTTGGTCAGCAGCGTGAACAGCGATTTCTCGTCGATGCTGTCCTTTGCGAGGTAGCTGCGGATGCCGCTGATCTTCGTCCAGTTGTAAGCGTCCTGGTCCGTGACAAAGTCGCTGACGATCTCCTGCGCGGCACGAACGATGGCGCGGTTCTCCGGGATGATGCGGCTCGCCAGCTCGGTCTTCCAGCGGAGCAGCGCGCCCTCGACGAAGGCGTGCAGGATCTTGTCGTCCAGCGCTCCGCCCGCCGTGATGACGGCCTTCTTCTCCGGGTAGTTGTTCAGGTTTTCCATGTTCTCCCAGACCGTCGCAGGCGGCGCGCCAAACATGCGGTCGCGCTCTTCCGCCGTGTAGTCCTCGAACACGTCCTGCTCGCTCCGATAAGCGCGCTCCGTCTCGAGATAGAAGCCCTTCTCGCCGGGCTTCTTGGAAAGCTCCGCCAGAAGCTCCTTCGTCGTATGCGTCGACGCCATTTTCACGCCGTCCAGCATCGCCGAATAAATCGCCGCCAATACGATGTAGGTGTTCGTGTACGGATTGCAGGCGCGAAGCTCGAAACGCGTCGCCAGCGGGTTCTGCGCGTCACGGACAAGACCCGCAAGAATCGTACGGTTTCTCGACGGGATTTCCGGCGAATGGCCCAGCGACGTGACAATGCAGACCGGCGCCTCGAAGCCTGGTTTCAGACGGTTCAGCGAATCGTTGGTCGCGGAAACCAGCGGGTTGATGACTTCGTAATTCTTCAGCAGGCCCATGATGGCGCCGTAGCCCACCGCGCTCAGGAAGTCCTTCTTCAAGTCCTTCGGTGCGAACAGGTTCACGATGGAGCCGTCCTTCATGACCGCCGCCATGCCGATATGGGTGTGCTCGCCGTTGCCCGCGAGGCCGATCATCGGCTTCGCCTTGAAATTGACCTCGAGGCCGTTCTCACGGAACACTTCCTTGACCAGCGTGCGGACGAGGAGCTCGTTGTCCGCCGCCTGCAGCGCGTCGGCAAACTGCCAGTCCATTTCCAGCTGCTCGCAGACATGGGACATGGCACCGGCCTCGTTGATATGGCCTTTGAGTCCGCCGACTTCCTTGTGCCCCATCTCCATCTTCAGCCCGTACTTGTCCACCAGCAGCACGGCCTGCTCAAGGGCCGTGCGCACCGCGCCGCGCGTCCTCTGCCAATACTGCTCCTGCATGACCTGCGAGGCGCTCATCTCAGCGATGTCCGCTTCCTCTAAGGGAGTCTTGACCCAAAATTCCAGTTCCGTAGCCGAAGTGAACTTGATATCGGAAACCTCCGCGCCGTTGACGTGCTCAAGGCCGGACATTTTCGGATGCTTCTTGAACAGCGCCAGGAGTTCCTTTTTGACGAAGTTCAGCGTGTCCGCCAATACCGCGCGGGAATCGACGCGCCGCCCCTCGTGAATCAGGAACGCGGGAATCCTCAGCGTGCCCACGGGGCGCTCCGTCTCCTCGTCGTAATGCTCGTAGTTATAATCGACGAACCAGTTGACGTCCGGATCGATCGGCATATCGACCTTCGCGTTGTTCAGCGTGGCGATGCCCGGCAGCACCACCGACGAGCCGTCGGTCTGCACCGCCGTGCCGGCATAGAATTCGTCCATGTCCTTCAGGAATATCCGCATTGGGATCTTCTCGTCCGTATCGTTGCCGGCGAGGTCAATGCCGACCAGCGAGACGAACTTGATTTCCGGGTGGGATTTCAACATGCTCGCAATCTTGTTTTTCGGCGTCTTTGCGGGAATTACATACAACAGGTCGTCCATTTTCAATACCGCCTTTCAGAATCACCCTGCCGAGCCAACAAAAAAACGCCACACAAACAAATCGCGAAACCGCGTCCGTCGTATGGCTTCATTGCCGGGCAGTCTTTTTTATTCACGCGGACAGTATAGCACAGGTATTTTTTGAATGCAAGCGAAAAAATGATGAATACAAAATGCGCCGGCCTATGATTTCCCTTGATTGACAGAATCCCCCGCTTTTATCTATAATGTATCAAAGACGGCGCACAGCGCCGTGTACGCTGGAGGAATATTCAGATGATGAACCGTATGATGGCGGAATGCCGCGCTGCGGGGCTGTCCGCCTCGGACGTCAGCAGCCGCTTCAAGATACCGGCGGGCGTCGTGTCCCGGTGGGAGCGCGGCGAGCTTCGCCCGCCCGCATGGGTGGAAAGCATGGTCCGCAATTTCCTCGCCGACGAGCGCAGGAAAAATTATATAAAAAGCCATCGAGGGCAGAACATCGGCGCGCAGCGGGGCTGGAAGAGATGACCCGCCGCAAGAAGTCTGCGGTGCGAAAGGCGCGGCATACGCCCCTGTGGCGAAAGATTTCACGGGGATTGCGCATAATCGCTTCTTTCGCCGCCTGCGCCCTCAGCCTCGCGCCCCCGTCCATGGACGCCCACGGCGCGACGGTCACGCAGCCGGCGCCTGAAATCCTGACGCGGACGTCGGCACAGGCGCCCGTTTCCTATTCTCCGATACTGGCATGGACGAAAGAGTCCAACGCCGTGGCCTACCAGCTGGAATTCTTTCCCACCGCCGTCTCCGGCCTCGACCCGCAGGCGGAAGACGCGCGGGCGATTTTCCGCACTTCGGAAGTCTTCGAGAACGCAGTGAATTTGCCGCTGGACGAGATGCGGGCAGGGCTTCCCGACAGCCAGCCGCTTTGGTGGCGGGTCCGCGCCCTTGATTTGGACGGCGCGGCCATCAGCCCTTTCAGTCTTCCGGAACCGCTTTACACGAACGCGGCGCTGCCGCGCATGGAGACGCCGGTTCTGCATCCCGTTCCGGCGCAGGGGCGCGGTTCGGCGATGCTGTTTCCCGTATACAGCTGGGTGCGTCCCCATGACGCCAAGCAGTTTGAAATCGCGCTTTACGACGAGGACCCGGAGCGAAACGCGGAGGCCCAGCCCGTCGCAAAATGGCGCTCCTCCATCGCCGAGCAATACGACGACGCGCCCCGTTCCGGCGACGCGACCTATTTTTGGCGTGTGCGCACGCTGGACAAGAAAGGAAGGCCCGGCGCATGGTCCGCGCCCTCGTCTTTCCGCATGGAAGAGAAGCACTGGGAGGTGGCGGTGCTGGGCGACAGCATCAGCCACGGCGGCGGTCATGTATCCCACGGACCGGAGGATTTGGAATACAGTTGGCTCGCCTATCTCGATTTTCCCGCGGTGAATCTTTCCCAGAGCGGAGACCTGACCAAGATGATGGCAGACCGCTTTGAACGGGATGTGCTTCCCTTCTCGCCGGACTATCTTTTGATCATGTGCGGCACCAATGACCTCCGGGCCGGGGAATTCACCGTAGCCGAAGCTATAAAGAACATGGAACGCATCAAGGAAAAATGCGTTTCTTACGGCATCCGCCCGATTTTCCTGACGCTGCCGCCCATCAACCCGTCGAATATCGGACGGGTTTTCGGCGAAGCGATTACCGACGAATGGCAGGCACGCTTCGCCGCGTTCAACGACTATCTGCGGCAGCAGCCGCATATCGACACGGCGGCGGCGTTCACTCCCTATGCGGCGAACGGCAATCTACCGGAATGGCTGGGGTACGACGGTCTCCACGAGGACGTCATCGGCAAGCAGCTGATCGCCGCCAGAGTCAATACGGGCTTTGAAGCCGCGAAACAGGCGGCGGACGAATTTTTGCAAACGCAAGCGCAAATCAATGAGACTCGAAAGGAGACAATGACCGATGCTGAAAGCAATTGAAATGAGAAAAGGAATCTACTGGGTCGGGGCCGTCGACTGGTCGATGCGGAGCTTCCACGGCTATTCGACGCGCCGCGGCTCCTCGTACAACGCCTATTTAATCCTCGACGAGAAAATCACGCTGATCGACACGGTGAAGGCGCCCTTCGTCACGGAGCTTTTGGAGCGCGTCTCTTCCGTCGTCGACCCGAAAAAAATCGACTATATCATCTCGAACCATGTGGAGCCGGACCACTCCGGCAGCCTGCCCATCATGGCGAAATGCTGTCCGAACGCGAAAATCGTCACCAGCGCGCCGAACGGCCTCAAAGGACTGACCGGGCGCTACGGCGAGCTCCCGTATCAGGCGGTCAAAACAGGCGAGACGCTGTCCCTCGGCAGCCGCAGCCTGTCCTTCGTCGCGACGCCGATGCTCCACTGGCCCGACAGCATGGTCACTTACTGCCCGGAGGAAAAGATCCTGTTCTCCAACGACGCCTTCGGCCAGCACCTGGCCGCGAACCGCCGCTTCGACGACGAGAACGACATGCATATTATAATGGAAGAAGCGAAGAAGTATTACGCGAACATCCTGATGCTGTACGGCAAGCAGGCGCAGACCGCGCTCTCCGCTCTCGGCGGCCTGCCCATCGAAATGATCCTGACCGGCCACGGCGTCTCGTGGCGTGCGCACATCCCCGAAATCCTCGACGCTTATAAGAAATGGAGCGCGGGCGAGTTAGAGGAAAAGGCCGTCGTCGTCTTCGACAGCATGTGGGGCTCCACGGAGCGGCTGGCGAAAGCCATCACAGACGCCTTCACCGCCAAGGGCGTCCCCGTCGCGTACTTCGACCTGCGCGCCGACCATATCTCCGACGTCATCACTGAAGTGCTGACCGCGAAATACCTCGCCGTCGGCTCGCCCACCATCAACAACCAGATGATGCCGCCGGTGGCGTCCTTCCTCTGCTATCTGAAAGGCTTCGTGCCGAAAGGCCGGCAGGCCTTCGCCTTCGGCTCCTTCGGCTGGGGCGGGCAGAGCGTCGGCCTCGTGGAGGACGAGCTGAAGGCCGCCGGCTGCGAGATCTGCCTCGAAAAGATCCGCGTCAAGGACGTGCCGACGCAGGACGACCTCGCCGCGCTGCGGGAAAAAATCCTGGCGCTGTAACGACGCCGAAAAAAATCCCATGTCTCCGCACAACAACGGAAACATGGGATTTTTTGCTGTCGTTTTTTACTCCGCCCGCTTCTCTTCCATGTACGCCTTCAAGTCAAAGGGCGGCTCGATGGAGTACTGTGCTTCGAACATCCGGTTCCACGGGAAATGCACTTCCACATACTGCATA
>JAEEGJ010024410.1_pt1 | contig 12539 bp, 6 predicted proteins | sample 8958761 | NCBI WGS metagenome assembly JAEEGJ01 (sample SAMN16246546, study PRJNA631951) | gut metagenome | biome: gut microbiome; feature: rumen; material: RS-attached | host: Bos | place: Iran: Karaj | collected 2018-10 | reverse complement strand
TTCTGAATAGCAAGGATTTCAGGCACATCGCCTATTGGTGTTGATGTGGCGTGGGCATTTATGTAGTCAATCTTTTCGGGTGCGATACCTGCGTTCTTCAGAGCATTGGTCATAGCTATCATGCCGCCAAGTCCATCTGGATGAGGAGCAGTAATGTGATATGCGTCGGCAGAAAGTCCAACGCCAGCCACTTCGGCATAGATTTTTGCGCCTCGGTTTACTGCATGTTCGTATTCCTCAAGCACCAGCGAGCAACCGCCCTCACCCATCACAAAACCGTCGCGGGTAGCGCAGAAAGGACGGGAAGCGGTCTGATATTCCTCGTTATTCTTCGAAATAGCCTGCATCGACTGGAACCCTTCCATACCAACTTCGTTTATCGAAGCCTCGGAACCGCCAATGACAATCATGTCGGCCATATCAAGACGGATAAGGTTAGTGGCATCAATTATGGCATTCGCCGACGATGCACAAGCCGAAACGGTGTTGTAGTTCGGTCCCATCAATCCATATTTTATGGATATTGTTCCAGCGGCTATATCAGATATTATCTTAGGGATGAAGAATGGTGAAAACCTAGATACAGCACTGCTTGTGTAGTCTATGATTTCACCAAAAATTGTGTTTGAGCCACCGATTCCCGATGCCCAGACAACTCCTACCCTAGTCCTGTCAACCTTGTCGAAATCTACTCCGCAGTCTTTTATAGCTTCATCGGAAGCAATAATAGCAAACTGGCTGAACTTGTCGAGCTTGCGGAGCTCCTTCCTGTCGAAATACAGTTCAGGAGAATAATTCTTTACAGTGCAGGCAAATTTTGTTTTAGAAGAAGAGGTGTCGTAGGTGTCAATAAGGGCAGAGCCACTAACCCCGTCCCGAACATTTTTCCATGTTTCAGCACAAGTCAGCCCTACGGGCGATATTGCGCCCATACCAGTTACGACAACCCTCTTAAGCTCCATAGAATTATTTCATGTGTGCTTCTATGTAGGCAATTGCAGCTCCTACTGTAGTAAGATTTTCTGCCTCTGTGTCAGGAATTTCAACACCGAATTCCTTTTCAAATTCCATTGTCAACTCTACAGTATCCAATGAATCAGCACCCAAATCCTGAATGAAACTTGCTTCTGGTGTAACTTCTGCTTCGTCAACACCCAATTTTTCTACTATAATACTTTTTACTCTAGATGCAATGTCTGACATAATTCTTTAATTTTAGTTAATAAAAATACATTAAAAAAAAATCGCCGCAAAATAACAAAAATCATTTCAGATAGTCAAACTTTTTTTAATTCTTTTTGCCCATGACATTTTTTTTTATGTTCTTTGCATTGATAATCAAAACATAAAGAACGAAACTATGGACAAACCCGTAAAAATAGCCTTATTTGCCTCAGGCTCAGGCACTAACGTCGAAAATATAGCAAAATACTTTGATGGCAGGACCACCGCAAAACCGGTGTGCGTACTCTGTAATAAGCCCGATGCCTTCGTGCTGGAGCGCGCAAAACGTCTCGGACTCGACTCCATGACCTTCAATCGAGCCGATTTCAACGACGGAAAACGAATAATGGAATACCTTAATAAATATAAGGTAGACATGATAGTCCTCGCAGGCTTCCTCTGGCTGGTTCCGCAGTACCTCATCGACGCCTATCCCAGTCGCATAGTCAACATCCACCCTGCACTGCTGCCCAAGTTCGGCGGAAAAGGCATGTGGGGGCATCACGTCCACGAAGCCGTGAAGGCAGCCGGCGAGACAGAGACAGGCATGACCGTCCACTATGTCACGCCCGTTTGCGACGGCGGTGAAATCATTGCACAGTATCGCGTGGCAATCTCTGCGGACGACACCGTGGATGACATCGCCGAGAAGGAGCACCGGCTTGAGATGGAATACTTCCCGCAGGTCGTGGAGCAAGTGCTTTGCTCAGGAACGGACTGAGCCTTTTGGTGGAGAAATCCGGCTCTGCAAGTTGCTGATTTTCAGATAGCCAGCAAGTGTTAAAAACGCCGCGTGCGGCGATGGCAAATTCCGCGTGCGGCGATGGGCATTTCCGCGTGCGGCGTTGGTCATCGCCGCACGCGGCGTTTGCAACCCCCTCATGGAGGGTCAACCGACAGCCCTGAAACCCCTCATCCAAACCACTAAGGGGGAAATAACTTTTTCTGTGCTTTATGGCATTTTTTCTGTTTTTATTATTCAAATTCCATTTTATAATCGTAACTTTGCGGCACAGATAAGTACAAACTAAACCAACAAAAGCATTCTGTTATGGCTAGAACACTTACCCTCAGCACATGCAAGCACATGCTGCTTCTTGTTGCCCTTTTTCTTTTGCCCCTCGCAGCAAAGGCCTGGTTCATCGATCCCGGTTCCGGCCTCTATTTCGAGAGAATGAATAATAGTGGTCTGGCCGTTGTAATAGCCAACCCCTCGGGGAATAAATACAAAGGCGACATCACCATCCCGGGTTTAACCACTGACTTCTATGCCGGCGGCTACACATATTTAGTGACAAGTATTGCCGACGAAGCTTTCAAGGACTGCACCGAGCTGACCAGCATAAACATGGCTGGAATGAACCCGGCTTTAAGCATCGGCAACAGGACATTCTTGGGTTGCTCCAACCTGAAGACGGTAATCCTCCCCATGAACGGCACGTACAGCATCGGAAGTCTAGTCTTTGGCAAATGCTCCGGCCTGACATCTCTTACCATCCCGGGCAGCGTGACAAGCATAGGAGACTATGCATTCGCTTATTGCCAGGGGCTGAAAGAGATTTATTGCGAGGCAGTTACTCCCCCCGACTCTGAAGGCGAGCCTTTCTATAATGTAGAGACAAGCAAAGTCCTGCTCGTTGTCCCCGACGGCTCCTTGGCTCAGTACAAGGCTCATGATGTCTGGAAACAGTTCTGGATAGAGACACCGACGGGAATCAGCCTCACCCCGGACATCTCCAAAGGTGGAGAAACAATCTACGACCTCTCGGGCAAGCGGCTCCAGAAGATGCAACGCGGCATCAACATCGTTGGCGGCAAAAAGGTTGCTGTGAAGTGAGGGCGGAGCAACATACTCGGGGTCATAGTCAGATAGCCCATCATCCATAAAAGCAAGAGCCGGGAGCATCACCAGTCTGTGTTGCTCTCGGCTCTTTTTGTTATTGTGTCAGTCAGAAAAAACTCCAGTTTCCGGAGTTATTTCTGAGTAGAGTTTGATATTTTTTCCCCCTTTCTCTTGCGCGGTTCAACAGAAAAAAGTAAATTTGCGTGCGAAAAACAATAAAACTGGCAATATTATGAATCGGAAAATCTACTCTAATTTGTTGAGGCTGTTCGTGGCAGCCGTGCTTTGTCTTGTCCAGCAGAATGTGTGGGCAATTACCGAAGTCAATGTCGAGACAGCAGGAACGCTGTCCACATTGCTGACCTCTACCGACAAGGAACTTAAGGTGACGGGCGTCATCAACGGCACCGACATCAAGTACATTCGCGGGCTGGTTGTGGCAGGAACGGTGACGAGCCTCGACTGGTCGGGCGTCCGCATCGTCAGTGGCGGCGAGGCTTACACGGGAAGCTTCAAGACGTCCGACGACGTCATCGGCGAACAGATGTTCTACGAATGCTCCAAGCTTCAGGCTATGGTCTTGCCTTCTACAATAACGGCCATCCAGACCAACGCCTTCTCAAGGACAGGAATCAAGCAAATCGACATCCCAAACTCTGTGACGACGCTCGGCGGCGATGCTTTTGCCTATAACGACGCGCTGGTTTCTGTGGTCATCGGCAAGAAGGTGCGCAACCTGAATCAAGGCGTCTTCTACAGCTGCAACAACCTCAAGACTGCGTATGTGAAGCCTCTCACGCCTCCAGGTGTGCCGGCTTATCTCTTCTCTTCCAGCGGTCTCAGGATATATGTCTATTCAGAAGTGCTGGCAGACTATAAAGCAACCGGTTGGAAAAGCCTGGGCACTCTCTATGGCGGTTTGGAGAACACTCATCCGCAAGAGATGGATCCCAATGACATCATCCGAACGCTGTGCGGCAACTTCTTCGAGGACGCTGCCTGCACCGTGCTCAAGGCTGACTATCAGGCCATGAGCGACGAAGAGCTGACAGCGGCCTTTAACGAGGCGGGCATGCCGGAGTACATGGTGAACATCGCCCTCAAGGTGAAGAATGAAAGCTGGGCTGCTTACGAGAAAGGCTTCCGCATCCACAGCTACGGAGCATATAGCGATGCGAACTATTGGAACGATAAGATGATGGCCAGCGGCGGCTCCTACATGGGCAACCCCACCGGCATCTATGCAGAGAAGGATGGCGACGAGATCTATGTCTTCGTGGATGAAGATGTGCCAAGCGACGCAACACTCTACTTCGCAGGCTGTGTGGACAACCAGCTCATCACGGATGCCAAGACAGGCACAAGGCTCGTGAAAGGCCTCAATGTCATCGAGGGCACAAAGAATGCGCTCTACTACATCGTCTATACTGCCGACACAAAGTCCATGGAGAAGACGCTTGCAGAGTGGCCGGCGCTGAAGATTCATGTGGAAGGCGGCAAGGTGAACGGCTATTATGATGTCAACCTCCATGCTTCAACCGACTATGTGAAGATTCGAAACGCTTCCAAACTGGGCCGCTTCACCGTCAGAGGCGCACACTCGCTCTTCCACCTCAAGACGACTTCTTACAGGCAGGTGTTCAGTACCTCCACAAAGATGGACAAGAGCATTTGCTGGTTCGACAGCGTGGCTGTATGGGAAAAGAACCTGATGGGCATGACAGAAGAGGTGGCAACCGGCAAGAAGGCTGGCTATCCGTGGTACCTGACAGGCGGCGAGGCCATTTATCCTCTGTACTACAACAACCCGAACTTCGCCATCGAAGGTGAGCCGGAAGATGCCGGCTATGCCAACTCAACGGCCTACAGAACCAGCTACAACGGTCTGGACTGCATCAGGAACTGCCTCGATGCCACCAACAAGAACATGGACGACTGGTGCGCAGGCCACGAATGCGGTCACAACAACCAAAGGGCCATCAATGTGGAAGGTTGCACAGAGGCATCGAACAACGTCTTCTCCAACCTCGTCCGCTATCTTGGCGGCCTCAACTCGTCCGGCGGCTCAACGCTTTCCACCGTGATGGAGGAGTACGCACGCCATGAGCCCTTCTACTACAGAGATGTCAACAGCCGCTTGCGCATGTATTGGGACCTCTACCTTTACTATCACCTCGGCCAGAAGAACACCTCCTTCTACCCTGAACTCTTCAAGGCATTGCGCAAAGACCCCTTGGTTTTGTATAACACTAACAACAACAACAACGGTGGCCTGAAGTTTGTCCGCAAGGTCTGCGAAGTGGCACAAGAAGACCTTACCGACTTCTTTACCATTTGGGGCTTCTTTGAACCGATAAAGAAAACAACCCTTGAGGATTATGGCATCCATCCTATTGCCGTCACCTCTTCAGGCATCAAAACCACGAAAACCAACATCTCCAACTATCCGGTAAAGAACCGCGAGATAATCTTCGTGGAAGACCGTGCGGACTATGTCCTCTCCACAGGCTTCCTTCAGGCAGCAGGCAAGAAGCGCAACGGCTCCGACCAAGTGGGCCAGTGCGGCGAGCTTGGCCAGTTCACCAGCTATTGGCCTGATGGATGCGAGCCCTCGAGCTATGTCTATTACCGGTCCGACTCCCTTTATGCGATGGAAGGCACAGGTGGTTTGGGCTTCTTCATGCTCGATGCCGACAACAACATCATGTATGCTTCCAACGCCAAGAACTTCTGCATCCCGTCGAGCGTCGGCTACGGCTTCACCATCTACTCTTATGATGCCGACGGGACCTTGCACAAAGTGACTAAGGCAGGCAACGGCACCGAGTATGTGGAGCTTGCTTCTGCAGGAACGCTCAAGACAGAGCTGAAGAACAATCAAGTCATCAAGCTGATTGTAAGCGGCCCGATAAATTCGTTGGACATAAACTACATGAAACAGCTCGTCAACAAAGAGAACCTCCAGTCCATCGACCTCGAGCAGGCAAAGGCCACTTCGATAGCTGCCAACGCCTTCCAAAACTACAAGAAGCTCGTGGCGATAAAGTTGCCGGCAAGCCTTACATCTATCGGTTCGGCTGCCTTCTCCGGCTCGGGCATCAGGTCTATTATCATCCCCGACAATGTGACCTTTGTAGGTGGTGATGCCTTTGCCTATTGCAGCGGCCTTGTCTCTGTGGTTATCGGAGCGAAGGTCAACACAATGGAACAAGGCGTCTTCTACAGCTCGAACGTCAAAGAGGCATACGTCAAGCCACTTACTCCGCCAACACTCAATGGCGTCAGCGACTACCTCTTCAGCGGCAAGAACCGCATCATCCATGTCTATCCCAGTGCTGTGGCGGCATACAAGGCAGCTAATTGGGAAAGGTTCGGCACAATTGTGGGCGACCTTACGGAGGACATGATAGACGGCATCGAAGCAGTCCAGGAAGAGGCACTCACCCAAAAGGGGAGCGTGGAGGGGGCCGTTGTCTTCGACCTCATGGGCCGCAAGGTTAGCGACCTCAAGCCTGGCACCATTTATATCCGGAACGGAAAGAAGTTCATGTTCAGCAAGTAAGCAGGTTATGATTAGCAACTAGGCATGTTTAGTTTGTCAACTAAGCGTGCCTAGTTTGCCAACTAAGCGTGCCTAGTTTACCAACGACACGCGTGTGGTTGTCGAGGCACACCAACAAGAAAGATATGAAAGGCATGGAATTCCCCAAGATACTTCGCGTGATGCAGGTCGGCGTGGCCTGTCTCTTCGCTTTGCAGGGCTGGTCGGCCGACACGATTCATGTGGCGACGGCCGGCACGCTGTCGTCCGTCTTCGGTTCGGCAGGCAGTACATTGAAGCTGACAGGCTCCATCAATGGCACTGACGTCAAGTTCCTTCGAGAGAAGATAGAAGCAAGGAAGTTGCGGACGCTCGACCTTTCGGATGTCCGCATCGTCAGCGGAGGCGAGGCTTACTTCACTTCGCACCGTACAGAGAACGATGTCATCGGCGACTCCATGTTCTACAATTGCGGCAGGCTCCTTTCCGTCACTTTGCCCACCTCCGTCAAGGACATACGCAAGTCGGCTTTTCAGCTGACAGGCATCAGCAAGGTGGAGATACCCGATGGCGTCACGCATTTGGGCGGCGCTGCGTTTGCCAACTGCAATTCCCTCAAGACGGTTGTCATTGGCAAGAAGGTGTCGCAGCTCGACCAGGCAGTCTTCTACAACTCGTCGGCCATTACGCTGGTTTCCGCAAAGCCGAAGACTCCGCCGGCATTGGCTGCCTACATCTTCACGGCCAGCCCGAGGGTGCGTGTCTATTCCAGTGTCTTGGCAGAGTACAAGGCATCCTCCTGGGGTCAGTACGGCACTCTTGAGGGGAACCTGGAGAAGTATTATCCTGAGGAGGCGGACTCGAGCGATGTGGCCAATGCCTTGATGGGCAGCTTCTTCGAGGATGCGGCCTGCACAGAGTTGAAAGCCGCATACAAGGCGATGAGCGATGAGGAACTGACGCAGAGCCTCGTCGCAGCAGGCATGCCCTCCTACATGATTCCCATTGCGCTCAAGCTGAAGAACGAAGGCTGGGCGTCCTATGAGAAGGATTTCCGCATCCACAGCTACAAGGCCTACAGCGATGCCGGCTACTGGAACAGCAAGCTGAAGACTACCGGAGGCTCCTTCATGGGCAATCCTACCGGCATCTATGTGTCAGACGGCGACCCCTTGTATGTCTTCGTGGACAGCGATGTCCCGTCCGATGCCACGCTCTACATGGCAGGTTGTGCTGGCAACGACCTCGTCACCTCTGCCAAACAAGGCAAGATGCTCAGGAAGGGGCTGAATGTGGTGGACGGCAGAACGAATGCGCTCTACTATATAATATATACGGCCGACACGAAGTCGATGACCAAGACCCTCGGCGAGTGGCCCGAGATGAAGATTCACATCGAGGGAGGCAAGGTGAATGGATACTATGATGTGGCACGCAAGAGCGATGCCGACTACAAGGCAATCCTCGCCAAAGCCACGCACGAACGGTTCACCGTCAAGGGCGGTCAGGCGCTCTTCCACTTCAAGACGAGCACATACAGGTCGGTCTGGCCAAATACCATCGACAAGAGCATCTGCTGGTTCGACAGCCTGACTGTCTGGGAGAAGGAGCTTGCGGGCATCAGCGAGTCTGTAGCCTCCGGCCAGCGTGGCGGCGCTCCCTTCTACCTGACGGGCGGCGAGTCGTTCTTCCCCCAGTACTACAACAACCCGAACTTCGCTGTCGAGGGGGAGGCGTCGGACGGCGGCTTTGCCAATTCCTCGTCCTTCCGAACCATGTACAACACGTCGGGTTGTGTGGAAAGCTCTTTCGATGTGAGCAAGACGGCCACCTTCGACGACTGGTGTTCCGCTCATGAGTGCGGTCACAACAATCAGGGGCCTATCACTGTGGAAGGCGGGACTGAGGTCTCGAACAACCTCTTCTCGAACTACATACGCTTCCACACGGGCCTCGTCACAACGAGCGGTGCATCGCTTGCCACAGTCATGGACGAATATGCGCGTCACGAACCTTTCTTCTCCCGTCCGCTCGACAGCCAGATGCGCATGTATTGGCAGCTCTACCTCTACTATCATCTGGCGCAACACAACACATCCTTCTATCCCACGCTCTTCAATGCGCTTCGCAACGACCCGCTGTCTCTCTACCAGTCCAACACAGGTTGCCTGAAGTTTGTACGCAAGGTGTGTGAAATCGTGCAAGAGGACCTCACCGACTTCTTCAGGATATGGGGCTTCTTCGAACCGCTCACGAACTATACCGTCAATGATTACGGCGCTCACTCTATGACGGTGACGCAGTCCGACATCAACAGGACATTGGCAGAGATAGCGAAGTATCCGGTGAAGAATCGCGAGATAATCTTCATCGAAGACCGTGCCGACTATGTGCTCACCACAGACTTCCTTACGACTGCCGGGCAGCATCGCCGAGAGTCGGAGAAGGTGGGGCAATGCGGCGACGTAGGGCAGTTCACCAGTTATCTGCCTGGTGCCTGTGCTCCTTCGGAATACACCTATCTGCAGTCCGACTCCCTCTATGCATTGGAGGGCAGCGGAGGATTGGGCTTCATGGCACTCGACGAGTTCGACAACCTCCTGTTTGCAGCCAATGCGAAGAACTTCTGCATCCCCTCCTCTCAACTCTCAGCTCTCAACTCTCAACTTTATTCCCTCGATGCCGACGGCTCGCTGCACAAAATCACAAGGACCGGCAGCGGCACCGAGTATGTGGAGATGCCAAAGGCAGGCGTCCTGGCCGACCTCTTGACCGAGAAAGCCATAAAGGCAGTCATCAGCGGCAGCATCAACGGCAAGGACATCAAGTACATGCGCCAGCTCGTCGGCTCGGGAAATCTGGCATCGATCGACCTTACAGATGCCAAAATCATCAAGGGCTATGTGCCTTATTACCAGAATTATACGACCTCGCTCAACGTGATGGGTGCCTATGCCTTTGAGAGTTTCAAGAAACTCGTCTCGATGAAACTGCCTCTCACGATAGCCCAGATAGGCGACAGAGCCTTCAAGTTCTCCGGACTCAAGATGATAGCCGTCCCCGACAAGGTAACCTCGATAGGCCTCGAGGCCTTCGGCGGTTGCGAACGGCTCACGACAGTCATCATCGGCAAGAAGGTTTCGAGCATAGCCCAAGGCGCCTTCTACAACTCCCCCGTCAAGGATGTCTATGTCAAAGCACTCACCCCGCCGACCCTCTCGGACTATATCTTCAACAGCAATCCCACGATACACGTCTATGCGAGTGCGCTTTCGAAGTATCAGGCATCGAGCTGGGCCAAGTTCGGCACCATCGTAGGCGACCTCACGGACGATATGATAGACGGCATCGAAGCAGTCCGCGAAGAAGAAATGGTCAATGGTCAATGGCCAATGGTCAATGAAACATACGACCTCCTGGGCCGCCGCGTCACCGACCTCAAGCCGGGAAACATCTACATCCGGAACGGCAAGAAGTTCATCCTTCCCTGACCCTCCCGTTTAGACAGAAGGCATCTTTTTCCATTTTCTAACGTGCTATATGGCATTTTTCTGTTTTTATTATTCAAATTCCAATTTATAATCGTAACTTTGTGGCACAGATAAGTATATTCTAAACCAACAAAAGCATTCTGTTATGGCAAGAACATTTACCCTCAGCACATGCAAGCACATGCTGCTTCTTGTTGCTCTTTGGCTTTTCTCATTGGCAGCCCAGGCCTCGTTCTTCGATCCCGTTTCCGGCCTCTTTTTCGAGAAATCTGGCAATCTGGCCATGGTAATAGCCAACCCCTCGGGGAATAAATACAAAGGCGACATCACCATCCCGGGTTTAGCCACTGACATCTATACCGGCTACACATGTTTAGTTACAGGTATTGCCGACGAAGCTTTCAGGGACTGCACCGAGCTGACCAGCATAAACATGGCTGGAATGAACCCGGCTTTAAGCATCGGCAACATGACATTCTTGGGTTGCTCCAACCTGAAGACGGTAATCCTCCCCATGAACGGCACGTACAGCATCGGTAGCTATGCCTTCTATGATTGCACAAGCTTGACTTCTATCACCATCCCAAACGTCGTGACCAGTATCGACAAATATGCCTTTTATGGTTGTTCCGCTTTAACATCGGTGACATTGAACAGCAATGCCATCGTGTCGAGCGGGACACAAATGCGCTCTATCTTCGGCGACCAGGTGCAGTCATATATAATAGGCGGAGACGTGACCAGCATCGGTAGCTATGCCTTCAAAGGATGCACAAGCTTGACCTCCATCACCATTCCCAGTAGCGTGACCAGCATAGAAAGCTTAGCCTTCTGGAATTGCACAAGCTTGACCTCCATCACCATTCCCAGCAATGTGACCAGCATCAGCGAAGGTGCCTTCAAGGATTGTTCCGCTTTAACATCGGTGACATTGAACAGCAATGCCATCGTGTCGAGCGGGACACAAATGCGCCTTATCTTCGGCGACCAGGTGCAGTCATATATAATAGGCGGAGACGTGACCAGCATCGGTAGCGAAGCATTCAGGTTCTGCTCCAACCTGACCTCTATTACCATCCCAAACAGCGTAACCAGCATCGGAAATAAAACATTCCGTGATTGCAGTGGTCTGACCTCCATCACCATCCCAAATAGCGTGACCAGCATTGGAGACGATGCCTTCTATGATTGCACAAGCTTGACCTCCATCACCATTCCCAGTAGCGTGACCAGCATCGGTTACAGTGCTTTCTTAGGCACTGGCCAACTAAATGGCGTGTATATTACAGACTTAGCAGCGTGGTGTAATATATCTTTTTCTGGTGGTTTAAGCAATCCACTTTATTTTGCTCACCACTTATATCTGAATGGTCAGGAAATCACAGACCTAGTCATTCCCAGTAGCGTGACCAGCATAGGTAGCTATGCCTTCGAAGAATGCACAAGCTTGACCTCCATCACCATTCCCGGTAGCGTGACCAGCATCGGAGACAATGCATTCTGGCGCTGCTGCCGCCTGACATCAATTACCATCCCAAACAGCGTGACAAGCATAGGAGACGGTGCATTCTATGCTTGTGAAACCTTAGCCTCGGTTACCATCCCGGACGGCGTGACAAGCATCGGAGACAATGCATTCGATGCTTGCTCGGGCCTGACATCTATAACCATCCCGAACAGCGTGACCAGCATAGGAAACTATGCATTCGCGGATTGCAAAGGCCTGACATCTATAACCATCCCGAACAGCGTGACAAGCATAAGAGCCTATGTATTCTATCGTTGCTCCGGGCTGACATCTATTACCATCCCGGACGGCGTGATAAGCATAGGACGCCAAGCATTCTATGGCTGCAAAGGCCTGACATCTATAACCATCCCGAACAGCGTGACCTACATAGGACACCTTGCATTCGCGGATTGCATAGGCCTGACATCTGTTACCATTCTAGGCAACGTGACAAGCATAGGTGACGGTGCATTCGCTTACTGCCAGGGGCTGAAATCCATTACCATCCCTGGCAGCGTGACAAGCATCGGTAATGGGGCCTTCAATGGCTGCCAGGGGCTTAAAGAGATTTATTGCGAGGCAGTTACTCCCCCCGACTCTGAAGGCGATCCTTTCAGTGATCTCGGGAGAAGCAACATCCTGCTCGTTGTGCCCGACGGCTCCGAGGATTTGTACAAGGCTCACTACATCTGGGATCAGTTCTGGATAGAGACACCGACGGGGATCAGCCCCCTCCTAACCTCCCCCGAGGAGGGACCAATTTACGACCTCTCGGGCAAGCGGCTCCAGAAGATGCAACGCGGCATCAACATCGTTGGCGGCAAAAAGGTTGCTGTGAAGTGAGGGCGGAGCAACATACTCGGGGTCATAGTCAGATAGCCCATCATCCATAAAAGCAAGAGCCGGGAGCATCACCAGTCTATGTTTCTC
>JAEEGJ010024400.1_pt1 | contig 12542 bp, 11 predicted proteins | sample 8958761 | NCBI WGS metagenome assembly JAEEGJ01 (sample SAMN16246546, study PRJNA631951) | gut metagenome | biome: gut microbiome; feature: rumen; material: RS-attached | host: Bos | place: Iran: Karaj | collected 2018-10 | reverse complement strand
ACCATCTCATAAGCAGAATAATGCCCCATCTCCGCCGTCATCAGTTCGCCCACAAACACAGCCACGACAGAGCCTATGGTCCACATCAGCAAGGTACGGAAATTGACTGCCATCACCCAACGGAGCGTCTTTCCAAATCTATTGAAACTAAACGAATTCATATCTTTACACATTTACATATTTACCTATCACCTGCTGGCGACAGAAGAACTTGTAAGACAGCCAGTAGTTAAACGCAATCAAGAAGATATAGATTACATCCCACAGACGTAGCAGGCTGATGGCCGTATGACTGCTAATGCTTCTAGAGATCTCATCATGCGGCCACAGAGAACCCAAGATGATGCCAAAGGCAATCAGCGCGACACTCGTCAAGATCCAACTGTGTTTGTGGGAACGGAAGAAGGTGGCACCAACGGCATAGCACGAGTGAAGCCATACGAAAGTGAGTACGATGCAGACAATCAGGGATCGGGGTACGACATTGGAAGGCGGGAAGACAATGTTAAAATCAAGACTCATCAAATACTGCATAACCAACATCCTACCCTCATGCCCCGACAGCCAATTCACCAGATACTGCAACAAGTCGGCTACTATAAACGAACCTACAAAACTGGGCAGCAACAGAAGCCAATAGCTATAGCGCACCAGGTATTTCTCAAGATTCGAGGCTGGCAGCATCAGCAGCCGCTGGTCGTCGTGCTTTCCTTGCATGCTATTGAACATCATCGTGGGACCCAGCACCAGAATGGCGATGGTCGTGCATAACAACATAGATGCACACGCATGATAAGCAGCCAATGAATCATTAAACTTCGTCACACAAGTGAAGAACAGAAACACCAGCGTAAAGACCACCAGCCAACTCAGCGTGTTCTTCACGAACCAGCGACGATCCATCGTCAGCGACCAGCGCACCAACTTCCAAAACCTATTTACATTAAATTGTATCATAGTCAGTCCTCCTCTCTTTGTTAGATCTTGCCCTGTGTCACAGCATTAAAGAGCAGTTCGAGATTAATCTGAGTCTCTGCGCTGTCGGCCTTGCGAGGAGCGATGACGGCATTACCCTGCAACGAAGGCTCAGCATAGAGTACATCGTCCATCTCGGCTGGCGTACGATATTCGAAGACATACTTCTCTGTGATCTCAGCCACCGAAGCATCGAGCAGCAGCTTCTGCGGTGTAAGTATCAGGATATGATCCAGCAAGCTCTCTACATCGTGAACCTGATGGGTAGAGATGATTAGCGTGCGATCTTCCGTCATGTACTGGGCTACGACCTTGCGGAACTGCGACTTTGATGGGATATCGAGACCGTTTGTAGGTTCGTCCATCAAGAGCAGTCTGGTATTGGCAGCGAGGGCAAATGACATAAACACCTTCTTCTTCTGTCCCATCGAGAGGGCATTGAGTTTCAGGTCTGTCGTGAGTTCAAAGTCCTTCAGACAATTCTCAAGTACTTCGCGAGAGAAACGAGGATAGAACGGCTCGTTGATCTTCACATACTGCTCCAGTGACATGCTGGGTAGGTCGAACTCCTCAGGCACGATGAAAATCTCACTCAACGTCTCAGGACGGCGCAATCTGGTCTCGACACCATCGAAAGCCACACTACCCTTCTTGGGTCTCAGCAGGCCGCTGATGAGATACAGCAGCGTGCTCTTACCCGTACCATTCTTACCCAGCAGACCGTAGATATTGTTTTGCTCCAGCGTCAGACTGAAATCATCGAATACCAGACCCTTCTGGCCTGCATACTTGAAACTGATGTTGTTTACCTCTATCATAATTCCTGTATTTATTATTGATTTGACCTCTGTAATAGTGTACCACTTTAATAGTACACCGCAAAAGTACAACAAAAAAGTGATTCCCTCCAAACTTTTTGGAAGGAATCTTCATTTTCTTAACATTCTTTAAGCTATTTAGTCTCGCGCGAACCTAAATTAATTAGCGCGTATCGGCGCCCCACATCATCTTCTCACGGAGAGCATCAAAATAACGATGACCTGGGCGCTTCACCACTTGAACGTCGTAAGGTGCTCTGCTCAGGGTCAGTCGAGTGCCTTCCTTGCATTTCTCCGAACGACCGTCGATAGCAACCAGGAAGTTATGACTGCGGCTCTCGACTTCCAGTTCTATGACAGATGAATCGGCAAGGACTATCGGACGCACATTGAGCGAATGAGGTGCAACAGCCGTCATCGAGAACACCTTCGTACCCGGCACAATGATCGGACCTCCGTTTGACAGTGAATAGGCCGTAGAACCCGTCGGTGTGGATATCACCAGACCGTCGGCCTGATAGGTATTCAGATACTGGCCATTGACATGAGCCTTGATGGAAATCATGGCAGCAGTATCCCGTTTCAGGATGGCCACATCGTTCAGTGCACAGTTGAAGCCCTCGAAGGCCTCACCATTGGTAGTCACCTCTATCAGGGCACGCGACTCTACGGAGAAATCGTCATGATAGAGCGCATCCAGACATCGCCCGATATCCTCAGGACATACATCAGCCAGGAAACCCAGGCGCCCCATGTTCACACCCAGGATAGGAATCTGCTTCTCCCTCACCCTGCTGGCAGCCTTGAGGAACGTACCGTCGCCACCCATAGAGATCACGAAATCGGCATCGAAGTCATCACCCTCGAACACCTTGGCAGTGTCCAAGTCGTGAAGATGATGGTCGCACAGGAATCCATAATAGTCTTTATCCACGTACAACTCGGCACCGAAGACAGAGAGCATGGTCAACACTTGCTGAATCGCTGCCGACTTCTTCATCTGATAGCTATTGCCAAAGATGGCAAATTTCAATTTACGATGCTCCATCATTATGTCTTTTGGGTGCAAAGATACGAAGAAGTTAAGAATTATGAGTTAAGAATTAAGAAAAATTACAATGGCGGCAGCAGATTATTCATTTTTCACTTTTCACTTTTCACTTTTTTATGTATCTTTGCATTCAGAAATCCTAAAAACAAAAGATTATGGCAAAAGTTTATGTGTTTCTGGCTAACGGCTTCGAGGATGTCGAGGCCCTGATTCCCATCGATGTGCTACGCAGAGGCAACGTAGAGGTGATAACAGTGAGTACGACGGATACGGACATCGTTGAGTCTGCCCACGGCGTAGGTATCCGTGCAGACGTGATGTTCGACGACTGCGACTTTGCTGATGCCGACCTGCTGATGCTACCTGGCGGCATGCCGGGAGCCAGCAACCTCTTTGCCCATGAAGGTGTTTGCAAGGCACTGCTGTCCCAGCAGGAGCAGGGAAAGAAGATTGCCGCCATCTGTGCCTCACCTGCCGTAGTGCTCGCGCAGCTAGGCATCCTCGACGGCAAGAAGGCTACTTGCTATCCAGGCTTCGAGCGGATGCTGACAACTGCCGACTACACCGGTGAACTGGTAACGGTGGATGGCAACATCACCACTGGCGAAGGTCCTGCTGCCGCCTTCCCCTATGCCTACACGATCCTGGCAGACCTTGTCGATGAACAGACCGCCAGTCAGATAGCCGAAGGCATGCGCTTCAAGCACTTAATGGAGGCATAATGGACTACGTGATTATTGTAGCAGGGGGTAAAGGACTGCGCATGGGCAGCGATATCCCCAAGCAGTTTCTACCCATCGGCGGCAAACCGGTATTGATGCGCACACTGGAGCGCTTCAGGGCCTACTCCAGCGACTTACAGATCATCCTCGTATTGCCAGAAGCCCAACAGGACTATTGGAGGCAGCTCTGCGAGGAGTATCATTTCGATGTCGAATACCAACTGGCAAATGGCGGACAGACGCGTTTCCACTCCGTACAGAACGGCATGGCATTAGTGCCCGACGATGCCGAGGGTGTGGTGGGTGTGCACGATGGCGTGCGCCCCTTCCCGAGCATCGAGGTGATCCGTAACTGTTACGAGACTGCAAGAGAGAAAAAAGCCGTCATCCCCGTGATTCCCGTCGTCGAGACCGTGCGTCATCTCGAAAACAAGGGTTCTGTGACGGTGCCACGCAGCGACTACCGTCTGGTGCAGACGCCGCAGACCTTCGATATACAACTCTTAAAGGCGGCCAACCATCAGCCTTATAACGACGGTTTCACCGATGACGCCTCCGTGGTGGAGAGCTACGGACACACCATCACCCTCGTCGAGGGCAACCGCGAGAACATCAAGATCACCACCCCCTACGACATGAAGATCGCAGAAGTGCTTATCTGATGGATATCCTCGAGCAAGACATACAGTACCTGCCGGGAGTAGGTCCCAACAGGAAGAAGTTACTGGGTGAAGAACTCGGTATCCACACTTATGGCGACCTGCTCGAGAACTATCCTTATAAATATGTAGACCGCTCCAAGGTCTATACCATCCACGAACTGACGGGCGATATGCCCTTCGTGCAGATTGTTGGTCATATCCTCAGCTTCGAAACATTCTCGATGGGACCGCGAAAAGAGCGTGTCGTGGCCCATTTCAGCGACGGCACAGGCATCGCAGACCTCGTATGGTTCCAAGGGGGCAAATATGCGAAACAGACTTATAAGATAGGTACGGAATATGTCGTATTCGGCAAACCCACCATCTTCAACAACCGCATCAACATCACCCATCCAGACCTGGACCGTGCCGACGAACTGGAACTCTCCAACATGGGACTGCAACCCTACTATACCACCACAGAGAAGATGAAGAAACGCGGGCTCACATCGCGTTCGCTCGAGAAGCTCACGAGAGCCATGATCGAGAAACTGCCACCACAGCCCGAGACCATCCCCGACTTCATCACTGCCCCACTCCACCTCATGGAGCGTGACGAGGCACTGCGTATCATCCACTATCCCAAGAACGCCAAAGACTTGGAGCGTGCCCGTGTACGTCTGAAATTCGAGGAACTGTTCTTCGTGCAACTCAACATTGTCAGATATGCCAGCGACCATCGCCGCAAGTACCGGGGCTACGTTTTCTCGCGTGTCGGTGAAAGTTTTAATTCCTTCTACCACAACAACTTACCTTTTCCACTGACGGAGGCACAGAAACGTGTCATCCGAGAGATCAGGAAAGACACTGGCTCCGGACGCCAGATGAACCGTCTGCTGCAAGGTGACGTTGGTTCCGGTAAGACACTGGTAGCACTGATGACGATGCTCATTGCCATCGATAATGGTTATCAAGCCTGTATCATGGCTCCCACGGAAATACTCGCCGAACAGCATCTGGCTACCATCATGGGGTTCTTGAAAGACATGGACCTACGGGTGGCTCTGCTGACGGGTATCGTCAAAGGCAAGCGTCGAGAAGAGGTCCTTGAGGGCCTACTCGACGGCACCATCAACATCCTTGTGGGCACGCATGCCGTCATCGAGGACACCGTACAGTTTGCACGTCTGGGAATGGTTGTCGTCGATGAACAGCACCGCTTCGGTGTGGCCCAGCGTGCCAAGTTGTGGAGCAAGAGTGAGAATCCGCCCCACGTCTTGGTGATGACAGCCACCCCAATCCCTCGCACTTTGGCAATGACGCTCTATGGCGACTTGGACGTCAGCGTCATCGACGAATTGCCACCGGGTCGTAAACCTGTGAGAACCACTCACGTCTTCGACACCCGCATGACGTCACTCTACGACGGCATCCGTCAGCAGATCCGCTCGGGCCGTCAGGTATATATCGTATTCCCCCTGATAGAAGAGAGTGCCAAGAGCGACCTCAAGAATCTTGAAGACGGTTTCGAGGTACTGAAACAGGCCTTCCCGGAATTCCGTCTCAGCAAGGTGCATGGCCGCATGAAGCCGAAAGACAAGGAAGAAGAGATGCAACGCTTCGTCAGCGGTGAGACCCAGATTCTCGTCGCTACCACCGTCATCGAGGTAGGCGTCAACGTGCCCAACGCCTCCGTGATGGTCATCCTCGACGCCCAGCGCTTCGGTCTCTCTCAGCTTCACCAGCTCAGAGGACGAGTAGGACGAGGTGCCGATCAGAGTTTCTGCATCCTCGTCACCCCTTACAAACTCAGTGAGGAGACCCGGAAACGCATCGATATCATGTGCGACACCAACGATGGTTTCCGCATCGCAGAGGCCGACTTGAAACTGCGCGGCCCTGGCGACCTTGAGGGAACCCAACAGAGCGGCATGGCCTTCGACTTGAAAATTGCAGACATCGCTCGTGACGGACAACTCGTGCAGATGGCCCGCGACGAGGCACAGAAAATCATTGAGGACGACCCGGATTGTGCCTCTCCCCGCTATCAGTTGTTATGGAACAGACTGCGCCAATTACGTAAAACAAATATTAATTGGGCGGCTATTTCATGACATTAAGTGTTAAAAGACCACAAAAGATTGTTAACGCAAACAAGTTCCTGCATATTTTAGGAATTAATTTTCTACCTTTGCACCGAAATCGTCAATAACGACGCTTGCGACATGCAAGAAAATACTCTAACAAGTAAAACCAAAACCCAATGATATCAATTAAGAATTTTAAAAAGACAGCTTTTTTATTCTTCTTGACACTTACCACAACATCAGCTGCAGGACAGGATCTTCTGGCCCGTCAGGCTCCCGTTGACCGTAAGATGAAAGCCGTAGACTCCATAGTACTCAACAAACTGATCGAGCAGGAGATGCTTGAGAATCCCTCAGGTGACCTTTATGACGAGTGGGACAATGAGCTGACTCACTACTCTGGTAGCGTTCTGCCCAATGAGACCACCATCGACCTGCGCGGTTTCTGCATGCCTACAACCAGTCGTGTCATCACCTCAAACTTCGGTGCCCGTTGGGGACGCCAGCACAAGGGACTCGACATCAAGGTCTATATCGGTGATACCATCCGCGCTGCCTTCAGTGGTAAGGTACGTATCGTGAAATATGAGCCAAGAGGCTATGGTAAATATGTTGTGATTCGTCACTACAACGGATTAGAGACCTACTACGGTCACATGTCCAAGCAGCTTGTCACTGAGAATGAAGAGGTGAAGGCTGGCGATCCTATCGGACTGGGGGGTAACACAGGTCGTAGCACCGGTTCTCACCTTCACTTCGAGACACGCCTCTGTGGTGTAGCCCTGAACCCCGCACTGATGTTTGACTTCCGCAATCAGGATGTTACAGGCGACTCCTACACCTTCCGCCGCAGCCGCTATGCTGCTGAGTCGGCTCAGGCTACTCGTCTGCGCGGTGCTAACGCCAATGGTGGTACCGGCCGTTTCGACAACGATTCTGACGACGACTCAGAATTGGCTATCGCAGCTCCATCGGCATCTTTCGCACCTGAGACTCACTTCCATAAGGTGAAGAAAGGCGAGACACTTCAGTCTGTTGCCCGCAAGTGCCACACGACTGTTGATGCCCTCTGCCGCTTGAATCGTATCGGCAAGAACATCCGCCTGATGCCAGGACAGATCCTGAAGTACAACTAATCCTGGAATTTTATCACTCAACAATAAATCCCACCCTCATCGGGTAGGATTCTTTTTTTATGGTGGAGTCCGACTCCACGAGGATTATTTCAACTGACGTATCAGATACTGGGCTACGATATCCGTAGAGCGGTAGATGTTCTGAGAAAAGCCGTGATCGAAATACTCCTGAAGCACGAACTCACTCTTTGGCCAGATCTGATGAAAACGCTCGCCATAGGTATAAGGCACCACGCGGTCAGCATTACCGTGAATAATCAGAGCCGATCCCTGATACTTGGCAGCCGTCTCATAGATAGGCAGTGAGAAGGCAGTACGGATATAGTTACCACCAAGTTGCTGTGGTCCCCACAACTGCACGAACTCAGGCGGATCCAGCGGGTCATACTGCTTGCCGAACGTACTGCCACGAATCGCATCATCACGAAGCACGGCAGCAGGAGCCATCAATGCCACAGCACGGAAGGCATCGGTACCCAGTTCGCCTGCCGTCATCGCTGCGACGACACCACCCTGAGAATGGCCCACGATAGCCAGATCGCTGACATAGCGCAGGTCGCGCACATACTCCACCACCTTCTTGGCATCCTCAATCTCATTGGGCACCGTCATATCCCTGAACTCACCCTCACTCTCGCCATGACCATTGAAGTCAAAACGTACAGAAGCGATGCCATGAGCCTGTAGTGTGTCGCAGATCAGCTCGAAAAGCGGACCATCCTTCGTACCGCCGAAACCATGACAGAACACCACCATCGGACATTTCTCACCTGCTTTCAGTTCCGGCTTCTGAATGATGGCAGCGAGTTTGCCGTGATCACCGTCGATGCTCACCTTCTCTCCTTTGGCACCAGGCGCATAGGCACCCGTCGTGAGTTCTTTCAGATACTTGTCCACTTTGTAGGTAAGTACGGTAGAAAGATTTACCTGCCCGTCGGGACCAATCACCACCATCGAGGGAATCCAGTTCACGCCATAGGCTTTCGAGATATCAGTCTCCTTAAACTTCTTTAGCTCACTTACCTGAGGATAGGCAATGCCATACTTCTCAATAGCCTTCTTCCATGCCTCCACATCAGTATCCATCGATACACCCAAGAACTCGATGCCATGCTGTTTGTAGGCATTGTACATACGCACCACCTCGGGAGCATCCTTTCGGCAGTCAGGACACCAGGAAGCCCAGAAATCGAGCACCACCGTCTTGCCCTTAGCCCATTTGGCAAACTGGAACTTCTTGCCATCGGGCTTCAGCATCTTGAAGTCAGGTGCTGCCGTCCCAGACTTAATCAGTTCGGTTGCATACTTGCTGTCTGGATCCTGCTTAGGACCAAACTGCGCCTTCGTTTCCACCGCCACTCCCACCAGGAGCGCCATGGCAAATAATCTAATCATCTTCATCGTAAAATAAATGTTCGTACATTTTTCGGCAAAAATACAAAAAATATAAGAATTATTTCCTATCTTTGCAGAAAATTTAAACTATAAATCTTATGTACGACAAGGAAAGAGGACTTTACATTGCCCATTGCGCTAACGGCGTACTCAGCATTACAGGTAAGATGGCAAACCGACATGGACTCATCGCCGGTGCCACAGGTACAGGAAAAACTGTCACCCTGCAGGTCATGGCAGAGACCTTCTGCCAGGCAGGCGTTCCCTGCTTCATGGCCGACATGAAAGGTGACCTCAGCGGTATCTCGCAGGTAGGAAAGATGAGTGGCTTCATCGAGAAGCGCCTCCCCGAATTCGAAATTGCGGACCCGCAGTTCCAGGCTTGTCCTGTACGTTTCTATGACGTCTTCGGTGAACAAGGTCACCCCATGCGCGCCACCATCTCGCAGATGGGACCTCAACTGCTCTCCCGTCTGATGCAACTCAACGAGACACAAGACGGTGTGCTGAACATCGTGTTCCGCATCGCCGACGAACGCGGTCTGTTGCTCATCGACCTCAAGGATCTCCGCTCGATGCTCGACTGGGTGTCGAAGCATGCCAAGGAATACACTACGAAGTATGGCAATATCTCGGTACAGACCGTAGGTGCCATCCAGCGCGCCTTACTCCAGTTGGAGGCTCAAGGTGCCGACAAGTTCTTCGGCGAGCCTTCGTTCGACATCTACGACCTGATGCAGACCGAAGGTGGCAAGGGTGTGATGAGTGTGCTGGCAGCCGACAAGCTGATGATGCAGCCGAAGCTTTACTCTACCTTCCTGTTGTGGCTTCTCTCCGAGCTCTACTCCACCCTGCCGGAAGTCGGTGATATGGAACTGCCGAAGCTTGTCTTCTTCTTCGACGAGGCTCACATGCTGTTCAATGACACATCGAAGGCGCTGCTCGACAAGATTGAGCAAGTCATCCGTCTCATCCGCTCAAAGGGTGTGGGTATCTATTTCATCACCCAGAGTCCGACAGACATCCCGGAGAACATCCTCGGACAACTTGGCAACCGTGTACAGCATGCCCTCCGCGCCTATACGCCGAAAGACCAGAAGGCTGTGAAGACCGCTGCCGACACCTTCCGTGCAAATCCCGGCTTCAAGACCGACGAGGCCATCATGAACCTCGAGACCGGCGAAGCCCTCGTCTCGTTCCTCGACCCGAAGGGTGCTCCCACGGTGGTCGAACGTGCGAAGATTCTCTTCCCACTCAGTCAGATAGGTGCTGTCACCGAAGGTCAGCGTCTGGATATCATCAAGCAGAGTCGCATCTATGGCAAATACGATAATCCCATAGACAGAGAGAGTGCATTCGAAGTGCTGATGGCAGAAGCCGAACAGCAGATGCAGGCCGCAGAGGAAGAAGCCGCTGCTAAGGAAGAAGAAAAGGCTGCTGCAAAGACAGGCAAGGAGAAGCCTGGTATCATGAGCAAGGTGATGAAAGCCATCATCACAGCTGTTACCTCTACGCTAGCTGCCATTCTTGGCACCTACGTCAGCAATAAGGTAACAGGTAAGCAGACGAAGTCAAAGACATCGGGCACTGGCCGCGTGGTAAAGAATGCCACCAGCGCAGCCACCCGTACGATCACCAAGGAGCTCACACGAGACATCCTTGGCAATCTGATTAAATAAGGCAGATCAGGTCGTTGCCCAGATAATCCCACATCTGGGAACGCAGATTCAGACCATACTTCAGGTGATAGAAGTTATCGATCTTCCAGTTTCCATCCTCATACACCAGCTCAATACGGGCTGGTGTATAGGTATCTGAGGCATAGACCGTAAAGTTGACAGTAGCTGTCATCTCGTTGGCATCCATATTCAGATCCTGCACCTCAAACTCGTCGAAACTCACCAGGTCGGAATCGTAGGTCATCGTCCACTTGTTCACTTCGAAGAACAACGTGCCTGTATTGTGCTCTTTGCTGCGCACAGCCATCAGCAACTTGTTCCACGACTTAGAGCAGAATGACTTGTCAAGCATATCGTTATCCACGGATCCTCCCAGATAGATACACTCGTGCTTCACAAGTGTGTACATGGCTCTTACACGCTCCAGCAGAGCTTCACGCTCTAACTGCAAAGCCATCTCTGATTTTACAGAGTCAGGCGTAGCCATCATGCTTACCTGCTCAACGATTTGCTCATCCTCAGTCTCCTGATGATGTGCCATCTGATAGCCCATGGCTAAGACACCGCCAATAAGCATACCAATCACTCCCGAAATACAAACTAAACGTTTCAAAGTAGAAAAAAATTTTAATCATTATAATGGTCGGGTGCAAAGTTACGAAAAAATCCGAAACCAACAAAAAAATATCGATATTTCTTAGCAAAATGTCGAAAAAAAACTATTCGCAGACGGTATATATGTATGAAGGAGCCTCGTGTGTCGTGAAATGGAACTGCGGATTCTCTTGCAGCACGGTCTTGAGGTCGTTGCTGATTCCAGTACCTATCAGCTTCAATGCCGCTTCCTTCATCGTCCACAGACGGATAAACGCGACAGCAGGGTTGGCAGCCTTCTGGATGCGCTGCAGTTCCTCGTCATTCATCGTGTATTGCGCCAGCGAATCCTTATACGAACGGATAGACTCCACGTCGATTCCCACGGGCGCATCACTGATCACGCATGCAGCAGCCTCCTTGCAGTGACTGAGGTTGAAATAAATCTCTGGATGTCCGACGATAGCAGGCTTCCCATGCGTGTTGTATTCAAAGATCGGATTCTCCGTGATACCATAATCCTCGCGGAGGCCCTGCTTCAGCAACTGGTAGGCCAGCACGCAGAGTCGTTGGCCCTGCTCAAACTTGAACTTCAGCGCCTGTTCCCGTCGTTGCGACGAAATCTCCTTCAGTGCCACCGCAAGGTCAAAGTCCCAGATATCCTCACTCAATAGAATCCTCATCCCTATTCACTATTCACTTTTCACTATTCACTTTTACCTATTCACTATTCCAGCCCAAGTTCCGGCATTGGTATTTTTCGGTTGGCATTCTCCTTGGCTCCCAAGGCTATCAACTCCTGCCCCTTCTGCACAACGCTTTGCCTACCCGTTATCAACTTGTTGTTCGTAAAGTCGTAAGCTTTCTGTGCGGCCTGCAACTTCTCACCCAGATCGTTGTAGCGCTTGATGAAATCCCCCAGACGGTCCAAGAGGTCTTCCGCCAGTCCGAACACCTTCTCCTGATTCTCAGCCTGCTGATTCTGCACCCAGGCAATATGAATCATGTGGAGGATGCCCAGCAGGTTCTGTTCCCCTGTGACGAAGACCTTCTTCTCAAAGGCCTCCCGCCAAAGCGTGGGATCGCTGGCAAGCGCCAGCTGCAACGACGATTCGAAGGGTACGAACATAATCACGAAATCCACGGCGTCGCGCCCGTTCTTGATATATTTGGAGTAGTCCTTACGAGCCAGTTCATTCACATGCTGTCGCACGCTCTTAATATGATCCTGCAGATAGCGTTCCTTCTCCTCGGGCGTTTCGGCATTGACATACTTCTCGTAAGCCACAAGAGAGACCTTCGAGTCGACGATGGCATCCTGTCCCTGCGGATAGTGCAGGATCACGTCGGGCTGCATCTCCTTACCAGTCTCGTCATTCTTCAACGGGCGCCCCAGTGCGTCGCGCAGCCTCGCCTGTACCTCATAGTGGATACCCTCCGTCAG
>JAEEGJ010024398.1_pt1 | contig 12543 bp, 9 predicted proteins | sample 8958761 | NCBI WGS metagenome assembly JAEEGJ01 (sample SAMN16246546, study PRJNA631951) | gut metagenome | biome: gut microbiome; feature: rumen; material: RS-attached | host: Bos | place: Iran: Karaj | collected 2018-10 | reverse complement strand
CGAGTCAGACCAGACCATAAAGCTGCTTCCAAAGGGTGCAGAAATTGCCAAAACAATTTACGAACGTCATACTGTTCTTACAGAGTTCTTTGAGCAGATTGGTGTAAAATCTGCAATTGCTTCAGAAGATGCCTGCAAAATTGAACATGATATCAGCCCGGAATCTTTTAAGGCAATTAAAAAGCTGGTTAAGCAGAATAAAGAAGCGAAGAAATAATATTTGCAATTCTAATAAAGAAGCAGTCTCGCGGGACTGCTTTTTTCATTTATAGATATTTTTCTTCATATTCCGAAAGTGGAATCGGTTTACTATAATAATAGCCCTGGATAATTTCACAGCCAAGCTCGCGTAGGCGGTCTACCTGATTTTTACTTTCGGCTCCTTCTGCAAGACAGACAAAACCAAGTTCCTTAGCAAGAGTTATAATGTGTCGCAGAACAATAATATCCTCTTTGCTTTCCATTTCTGTGGCAACTTTATCTACAAAACTTTTGTCGATTTTCAGAGTATTAATCGGCATCTGCGTTAGAAGCGAAAGGGAAGAGTAGCCCGTTCCAAAATCATCCATTGAAATCTTAAAACCACGTTTGCGGAGCTCTTCCAGCACAGAGAGCATATGCTCCGTATTGTCGTAGGTTGCGCTTTCTGTAAGTTCAAAATCAATAAGCTGATGGTCTACCCCGTAATGGTCAATAATGCTTACAAGATTATCAATGAGTCTTGGGTCATCCATGCGGCTGCGCGAAAGGTTTACGGATATCGGATAAAGGGGCTTTCCTTCTTTTTTCCATTTTGCAAGAGCAGTACAAACCTTCTTCAGAACCAGATCATCAATCTTTCCGATAGAGCCGTCCTTTTCAAAGAAAGGAATAAAGCGGTAAGGCGGCAGGAAATCTTTGTTTTTATAGTTCCAGCGGATCAGGGCTTCGGCACCTTTTATGTGTTCGCTCTTTATATCAAATTTTGGCTGAAGATATACAAGAAATTCATCCTGCTCAATTGCGGTTTCTACATAGGCTTTAATGTAGTTACCCCAGGAAAGATTGTCGTGCATTTCGTCAGTATAAATAATGATTTCTGTTTTCTTCTGATTGGTAGCAAGTGCCTGGGCCATTTTTGCAAAGTCAGCAACACGGTTTCCTGAAAGCATGGCACGCTGCATTGGTACTAGACCGCATTTATAATAAATCTTATAGTTGGGATCTTCTTCGAGTACAGAAAGTTTTTCAAAAAAATCCCGGAGCTTTTGAACAAGTTCTTCTTCCGGCATGTCCTTTATGAGGATTGCAAAATTGTCGTTATGACAGCGGCAGCTTGCAAGAATAAAATCAGATTCATTTATTGCTTTTACAATATTAGAGAGAACTTTGTTAGCAGCAATATGGCCATAGGCTTCGTTGATTACACGGAATTCCTTTACATCAAAATGGGCAAAAGCGTAATCTGCAATGCCCTTGTCGGAAGGAACTTCAAGATAGGCTTCTAGATGATTCCAGTTGTAATTACCGGTAATCAAATCTTTAAAAGCAGAGTTATAAAGATTTTCTTTTGGGAATTGAGAAATATCGTCATTCATAACATGAATGGCTCTGTCATTTTCAAGCTTCCATTCATAGAGGAGCCTGTTTTTCTTGTAGTCGTGAAATACGCTTATTACTTTCGGATTTTCTTTAATGTAAAGGTCGCTGTAAGGTCTGTGAGCATTATCTTCCTCAGCAACATCTGCAAAAAGTTTTTGAATAAAAGGGTAATTTATTTTAACATCATCATCAATTTCTACGGAATAAAAAAAAGATGCATCAAGTGCCAGAGTCTTAAGGTCTGCAGGATAAGTGACTCTCTGGTCATTTGCTCTGTATTCAATTCCAATTACTTCTTTCTGAAAATCTTTTATAAAAAAGATGCCCGGATAATCATAAGTTCCAAATGCGTTTGAATATTTTGAAATGCTTTCTGGCAGCTGGCCTTTATAAAAAGCCTGGATTTCTTGGGGGGTAACTTCGGTGTAGTAGAGGATTCTATCTGGCTTAAATAACTGATTAAGTTTATTTACAAACATGTTTTATCCTTGGCTGGCTGGACCATAAAATATATTATACACCAGATTTATGGATAAAGCACCGAAAAAAAAGGAGCTGCCCAGAAGGACAGCTCCGGAGGTATTTAACCAACCAGTGTTTCGGTTGTATTGCTCTTGATATTGTGGAAGGCCCAGCTGTAAAGGATTTCAGCAACATCACGCAAAGGTTTGCGGATTTTCAAGCCCATGTTGTAAGCAAAGGCTGATGAAGTTTTTGTTGCTTCCGGATTCCACAGTCTTGCATTTTCAAGGCTGATAAAGTTTGCTTTTTCAGCAGCGGCAATAGCCTTGATGTGTGCATTCATAAGATTAACTGATTTATCGTTAGCAGGATTTTCGATTGAAACGAGAGCTATACGACAGTTCTTGTTGCAGTTCTTAATGCTCTCAATAAGATTCAGATAGTTTCTGTCAAAGGCAGTTGAATCTGATTTGAAAAGCTGAAGGTCTGATTCTCCAATGTGAAGAAGGATTCCTTCCGGCTCAAGGGAAGCAATGTTCTTCTGGAAGTAGTCGTTAGCATTTGCAACAGAAAGTTTTGCTGCACTCTTGTTGTAGATGTCGAAGTTGAAGTTGAATTCTTTAGCAAGATTGCTTACCGGAATCGCAGTGTCTACGCTGCCACCCATAAGGATAACGGCATTCTTCTTTTCTGCAGTTACTGCAGGCTTGTGAATATATTCGTCCAAAGAATTTGTGTAGTTCATCATAGTTTCCTCCTTTTCTACAACATTCTTAATATCGTTAGCTGTAATTTTGAGGTTATTTTTAGCCTCAACCTTTTTATCCAGTGCTTTGTTTCTGATGTAAACAAAAACATTTGTCATAACAATTGCCAGGTTCAGGAAGTAAACGGCAAGAACATAGTTGAACTGACCGTTGATGATTTTTGCAGTGATTCCTGCGACATAACCGGTGATAATTAAAATAATAAATGGAAGACTTGTTCCCTTTGCTGTACGAGCTCTATAAGCTTTCATTACATTCAAAGGCCAGGAAAAACCAAAACAAACCAGCATAGCTGCTTCAAAAAGATGTGCAAAATTCATTATACAACTCCTAAATATGCCGGCTTCTTACCGGCTCTTTCAAAACTTTATGGTTACATTATAGGCCGGAAAAAATATAAAACAATTTTTCGAAAGTTAAAAAATCATTATGTAAAAAGAAATTTTTTTTACTTTCAAAAGGGTGATATTGGTCACAAATATTGGTAACTTTGGTTACTTTATGGGTTTTTGTATTGACTGATGACAATTTTTGATTTAATAGTTTTTTAAGGAGTAAAAAAATGAATAAAACTATTATTAATTCAAAACCCTTTCAGTTGGCTGTAAGAATCTTTGGACTGTTCACAGCAGTTCTTCTTATCTTAACTACAAGTCTGAAATTTGCTGATTTTGCGAAGAATGATTTCTTTGCAAATAATCCTGAAGAAAAAATCGGTTACATTATTTCGATTTCGGTAAATGTCTTAGTGATTATTATTGGAATCATAATGGCTATTAAACCGTCTGCATATTTTCTTATTGGTGTTGCAAGCTTTATTTATTCTGTTTTGATTGCATCAGCTAATCCTCTTTACTATATGAATATTCCAATGCTCTTTTTGACAATTGGAATTATGCTGTGTTCTGATTTTTACAAAAAACATAAGGCGATTGTAATTGGAACTATCTGTGGTATTTCTTTGTATGAGATATTGATTCCATTGCGTTTTGATGTAGCAACCTTTACAGAATCTCTGATTCAGAAAATCGGCTTCTCATTCACTATCGCAGTTGCAATCTTCTTCTTTATCCAGTTTAAGAAAAACGGAAAAGAAGAATAAAAAACAGAAGAAGGAAATCAAGAAGCTAAAAAAATACCCGGCACTTCACTTAAAATGAAAATGCCGGGTTTATTATTTTAACAGGACAACTTAGTTGCTGCTTCTTGATTCACTTGTATAAATGTATTTACCGTCAGTATCTTTTTTAATTGTGATTTTTGTATTTGCTATCAAAAGATAGTATCCAGAATCAGCAGAAAGTTCATCCTTTGAAACACCTTCATCTGGCATTACCTGTTCATTATTAACTTTAAGCTTGAAATAACCTGCAGCAAAAGCCTTTTCCTTTACAGCATCCTTGTTAAGAGTAAAACTTCCTTTCTGCTGTGTAGCACCTTCTTCAACGTCTTCAGGATCTTGTTCGTAATAAACAGTGATACTTGCATCTGTACCATTAGCTACATAAACTGTGTTATAGTCGCTAATTTCATTAGCAAGATTTTTGAGTGTGTTGAATGCCTGAATGAATTCACAACTTGAAAACATAAATACTGCTGTCAAAAGCAAAGCAATTAAACCAAATCTCTTTTTCATAAATAACTCCTTTTCTTTACATAAAGTGATGTAATTGCTTAAATATATAGGAACACAGACTAGTTTTCAATAGAAACTGAATAAAATATCCTTTTGCGGTGCCTGCCTGTTAAAAAATTTTGAATTATTAACATTTTGTTATATAATATAAATTATCTCTAAAAATCTATTTAAAAACTGAATCAATAATGCATAAAAATGGAGTATGGAATGAAAGGTTTTAAAGGGTCTCTTAGAGTAAGAATTATTGTTACAGTTTTGCTGGTTACTGTACTTTCAAATGTATTTATAAGCTTCGTTGTCAGAAATAAAAGTTCATCGGCTCTTGAGGAAATGATGTATCTGGATCTGCAGCATAATGTAAGTGCTGTTGCAAAAGATATGAGTCTTAATAATCAGGTGCATTTAAAGCTATTAGAGACTCTGTCCACAAATCCTCAAATAAAAGATCCAAATGTTTCCTTAATAGAAAAAACAAAACTTGTTCAGCAGGCTATTCCAAAAGACAGTTCATATATTGATATTTCTATTATTGATCTGGAAGGTAATTCATATAAGTATAAGACAGGCGAGTTGATGAACCTGAAAGATAATGATTATTTTATTCAGGCCTTAAAAGGTTCTTTCCAGATTACCGATCCATTTAGAGCTACAGAAGATATAACTCTCATGGTTTATTCTTATCCTGTATATGATTACAGTGGCAAAATCATCAATGTTCTTTATTGTGTAGTTGATGGATATTTTCTTAGCGATGTTTGTATGCAGTATTCTATTTCACAAAACAGAAAGCCTTATGTTATCAGTGCAAAGACTAAAATTACGCTTGCAAATGAAGATCACTGGAAGGTTGGTGTAGAAGATCTTGCAGAAATTGAAAAGCAGAATGCGGGCACAACTTTAGGTGATCATTTAACTTATATGCTTTCCGGAGAAACCGGCCATGACATTTATACGGACAATGGTCAGAAATGGATGAGTGCCTGGGAAAGAGTTCCAGATACAAACTGGATAGCTGCATGTTCAGTTCCTTTCTCTGATTTTGAAGATAAAGTCCGCTCTCTTACAGTCAGCATTTCGATTATATACATAATACTTACTCTTCTTTCTCTTATTATTTGTGGAATTGTAATTTCTGCTTCCATTAAGCCTTTGAGTTTGCTGAAAAAAGCTATTGTTGAAATTGCCTCAGGAAATGCAGACCTTACAAAACGCTTAAAGGTTGCGTCAAAAGATGAAGTAGGTGATGTTGTTGACGGCTTTAATTTATTTACAGGAAAACTTCATTCTATAATTTCTCAGGTAAAGGGATCTAAAGAAGAACTTGCAGAATCAAAAAAGCAGATGAATGATATTACTCAGGATACGGCTTCTGCAATTACAGAAATCATTGCAAACATCGAGAGTGTAAATAATCAGATTATTTCTCAGTCTGCAAGTGTTGAAGAAACAGCAGGCGCTGTAAATGAGATTGCTTCAAATATTGAGTCTCTGGAAAAGATGATTGAAAATCAGTCTGCCGGGGTAGTGCAGGCTTCTGCAGCGGTTGAAGAGATGATTGGCAATATTAACAGCGTAAATACTTCTGTTGATAAGATGGCAAAATCTTTTGATAAGCTTGAAGAAAATGCAAAGACAGGTACATCTTTGCAGGAAGATGTAAATTCAAAAATTGATGCAATTAAAGATCAGTCTGAAATGCTTCAGGATGCCAACAGTGTTATTGCAAACATTGCGGAACAGACAAATCTTCTTGCTATGAATGCGGCAATTGAAGCGGCTCATGCAGGTGACGCAGGTAAAGGTTTTGCGGTAGTTGCTGATGAAATCAGAAAACTTTCCGAAACTTCTACTGAACAGTCTAAGACAATTGGTGTACAGCTTGGTAAAATCCGTGAGTCTATCGAAAGTGTAGTAGAGGCCTCTGCTGAATCAAGTTCTGCTTTCCAGGAAGTTGTTTCAAATATTAATGATACTAATGAGCTTGTACAGCTTATCAAAAATGCAATGGAAGAACAGACTATTGGAAGTAAGCAGATTAACGAAACCGGTGCTGCTCTCTCAAGTGTTGCAAGCGTAATGAATGATTCAATCGACAAGATTGGAAAAGAGATTGATCTGTTTAAGGTCTAAAAACTATGACAATTATTTCATTGTCGTAATTCCGGCAGTATAGAATTGTGTAAGTTTGATTATATAATCCTTAGCATCTTCAAAAGTCATTTCTTTGATAAAAGGAATGAAAAGATTCTGGTAAAAAGAATAAGTTATGCTTTCGAAAAAGAGTTTGCGGGAAGAGTCGCTGATACCCCAGTTTTTAAGCAAATCAGTTGAAAAATCTTTCTGATTACTTAGAACGCGGGGCAGGTAAGTCTGCAGGAAATCAAGATCCAGCTGGGCAAGCTTTTCTGTAAAGCTTTCGAAGCGACTGCCTTTTGCGCAGGTAAGCAGAAGCTGGAATTGATTTTTGTGCTTATAGGCAAAGTCCAGATATTTTATGTAGTACTCTTCCGGCTTTTCGGGGAGGCGGCCTTTTTCTGCGTTTTCCCAGTAAATTTTTTTGTCATTTTTGAAGAGCTCCATAAAATCTGAGTAGGCGGGATTTATTACCGCTTCGAAGAGAGCTTCTTTATTTTCAAAGCGGGTATAAATGGCACGCGGAGAAGTCTGGGCTTTTTGGGCGATTGTGCGGACGGATGCTCCTTCGAAGCCGTTTTTTAGAAACTCCCGGCCCGCAGCGTCTATTAATCTTTTTGAAACTCCAATAATTCTTTGTGGCATTTTTTCTCCTATTAGAGGAGGGGGAAGTCTCCCCCTCGCTTCAAACGCCTTCGGCGTTTTCCGCTACCCTCTCTACGGGGGCTTCGCCCCCGTAACGCCCCCTGCTTATTCACTCTGTAAAGTATACAACTTCTTATAAACTTCGCAGTTTTTCATCAACTCTTCGTGTGTGCCGTTACCGACAACTCTTCCTTCATCCAGCACAATGATTCTGTCGCAATTTACGATTGAACGCAAGCGGTGCGCAATCATCAAAACCGTACGACCGTTAGTTAGTTTTTCAATTGCGTTTTGAATCTTCGTTTCTGTTTCAGGGTCAATGGAAGCAGTGCTTTCGTCTAATAATACAATAGGCGCATCTTTAAGCAAGGCTCTTGCAATCGAAAGTCTCTGGCGTTCACCACCACTCAAGGTGTGTCCGTTTTCTCCAAGAACTGTATCAATTCCATCAGGAAGCTTTTCGATAAATGGCATACACTGAGCCATTTCAGCTGCTTTCAAAACTTCCTCGCGGCTGGCATTTTTGTTTCCAATCAGAATGTTGTTGTAAATTGTATCATTAAAAAGAGTTACATCCTGGAAGACAATTGAAAAAAGCTTAAAGAGATTTTCCGGTGCGACATTTTTTACATTCTGACCGCCTGCTAAAATCTCGCCTGAATCATTATCCCAGAAGCGGGCAGCAAGACGGCAGATTGTAGATTTACCGCTTCCTGAAGCACCAACAAGAGCTGTGTACTCACCCTGCTTTGCGGTAAAGGAAATATTCTGAAGAACAGGCTTATCATTTTTATTATAAGCAAAACTTACATTTTTAAACTCAATATCATAATTCTTTGCTTCAATATCAGCCGTACCGGTCTGTTCCGGATATTCCCTGATGTTCTTAATTCTTCTTGAAGCAACCTTAGAAGCAATTACCGCTCCAAGATGCTCGCAGGTATAAGAAAGCGGCTCATAAATCCAGACAGAAAAAAGCATGAAAACAATATAAACTGCTGCACTAATTTCTCCTGTGACAAGCAAGCGGGCGCCGACAATTGCAACAACTCCGATCCCCATTCTGAGCATGTTGTAAGCTGTAGAAACTCCCATGCCGGAAAGAAATTCAAAGAGGACTAGATTTGGAACAAGCTTCTTCATCTTTTTTTCAAGACCTTTCTGATATTTTACGATGTTTCCCGAAGCTTTAAGTACCTTTATATTTTCCAGATATTCCTGGATGCCATCTGTAATGGCAAGCTTTAAGGTACGATTTTTCTGATGAGTTCCACCTGAAATAGGATCGCAAAGAGACATTGCAAGAGCAGCCAGTGGCAGTACAGAAAACAAGGCAAGAGTCATCTTTACATTTACAAAAAACAAGGCAGCGACAGTCACCCCAATTCCAATAAAGCCACCGATAAATTCTGTCAGCTGATTTGCAAGAATGCCTTCGATAATTCCGATGTCATCCATGATTGTAGAGGTGAGGTCGCTCAAGTCATGCTTGGAAAGAAAGCTTTCCGGAAGTCGGCGAAGCTTGTCGGCCACTCCCATTCTTAGAGTGAGGTTTTCTTTTGATGCGCTCAAATATTTTTCCTTATACATTTTTCTATAGGCAAAATACAAGGCAAGAACGATAAGGGTTCCAATTCCAAAAATTACAAGATAAGAAAAATCAATTTTATTTCCGCTTGTGCCGGCCGCAAACATTTTACTGATTGTCTGATAAATCAAAATCAAAGGCAGCATTGCAAGAATCTGAAAAATTGCAAGCCAGACAGAAGATTTGTAAATTGCGCGGCGTCCATTTTTTGTAAGGGTTTTTAATATACTAAGCATCCTCTTCCTCCTTTTTCTCTTTGCCGATTTTCCAGCTGACTGCCTTTGAATATTCGCTGACCATGTTTTTATATTTTCCTTTCAGTTTCATAAGGCTGTCGTGATTTCCTTCTTCAATAATCTGACCGTTTTCAATTACGCAGATTTTGTCGGCATTGCGGACAGTAGACATTCGGTGGGCAATCATAATTACAGTTTTATTTTTCAAAAGCTCTTCAAAGGATTTTCGAATCAGGTATTCATTTTCTGCATCTGCAAAGGCTGTTGCTTCATCAAGAATGATTACAGGAGAATCCTTAAGAATGGCACGGGCAATCGCAATTCTCTGAATCTCTCCGCCCGAAAGATAAACTCCCTTTGAGCCGAACATGGTATCAATTCCATCCGGAAGCTTTGCAAGAATGTCATCGCACTGGGCCAGGTGCAGGGCTCGTACAATTTCGTCGCGACTGGCTTCGAGTTTATACAGGGCAACATTATCTGCAATGCTCATTTTTAAAAGGCTGTTCTCTTGAAAGACAATGCTGATATAATCATTCAAATCTTTTTCGTTGATGTCTTTGATGTTAACATCACCCAGAAGCACTTCCCCCTGACTAACATCCCTTAGGCGGACCGCCAGAGACGCAATGGTACTCTTTCCCCCGCCGGAAAGTCCAACAAGAGCCGTAGTTTTTCCTTCAGGAATTTCAAGATTAATTCCATCCAAAGCAAGTGGAAGATTTTCTGCATAGCGGAAGCTTACATCCTTAAAATTAAAAGTGAAGTTTTCAGGTTTTGCATTTCCCTTATATTCCATAGGCTTTTCATCAAAAATCTTTTTGAGACTTTCCATAGCTTCATCAACAATAATCGATTCAGAAGAGTTTCCCATAATGCGCTTCAGAATCGTAACTTCCATTGGAATAATCGAGGCAAAGAAAACAAAAGAGCAGATAAGGTTCATTGTGTTTCCGCCCTTGTTGAAAAGGAAAAGAGCCGTTGGAACCAGAGCGTAAAAAACGCTGTTGATAGCAGTGTTGTAAAGGCTGTCTGCCGTCATCATGGAAATTGCAAATTTGTAAACATAATCACAAAAGCCGTTGACTGCATTCTTGTAGCGGGAAAAAGAATCAGCTGTCTGACCAAAGGTTTTCATAACCGGAATGCCGCGCACATATTCAACTGCCGCATTGGACATATCCTTGGAAGCCTGCTGATATTTATGAACAAACTCGCCGCCGTTTCCCATCATGATTAACATCAAAAGAACAAAACCAATGATTACCGGAATAAGGCAGGCCACTGAAAGCAGAACGCTGTAACGGAACATAAAAACGACAAAGGCAATTGGCAGCACGATGGACATGGTAGTGTTTGGAATCTGATGGGCCATCATTGTTTCGGTTGCGTCTGTATTTTTTTCGATAAGCTTCCGAAGACTTCCGCTCGGGTTAGAATCATGAAAACCACCCGGCAAGGTTCCGATATGTTTAATCAGCTTTCTTTTAAGACGCATGATTGTATTAAATGCAGTGATGTGAGAAAAAAGCAAAGAAATGCCGTAAAGGCCATAGGCGGCACATACGGCAAAAACAATACCTTTGCCGTATTCTGCAAGAAGGCTTGCATTTACGGATTTTATATTGCCCGCATTCAGAATAAGCTCCTGGGCAATTTTATAAACGTAGGTGTAAGCATAAATATTTTCCACAGCGGAAAAGGCTGCAAAAATAATGCTGAATACCATTGTGATTTTGAAGGGCCCCATTGATCGAATCAAAAAGGGCATGTTGGATTTTTGTTTCATTTTTTACTCCTGAAAAAGGTGGTTTCGATACGGCCTTCGGCCTACTCAACCACCGCATAGTTGAAACAGTGTTTCAATATATCTCTTGAAAAGCCTGATACTTTCGTATCAGGCAAAATTCAAGGAGGTATTTATATTATGAATCTTTTTTAGATTCTTTGAGGTGCTTTCTTAAAATCAGCCAGCCGAGGTATACTCCGGCAAAGGCCAGAACAAAAACAATGAGGGTAGAAACTACTCCCATAAAGCCAGATGTAAAGCGAATCATCTGCTCCATAGCTTCTGGTGTCTGGCCACGGCCAATCCATTCAGCTTTATAGCTTTCGAGGAAGAACCAGCTTGGAATCATTGTTCCCCAGGCCTGTCCTACATGGAAAATTCCTGAAGCAATAGCAACCTTCCATACTGCAGGCTTTTCTTCGCGGGAAGCAATGAGGTCTGCAATAATTGCTCCTACCATCGAAGTGATAAACCATGGCAGATATCCGGCTCCCATGATAGAAAAAATCAACATACAGATTGCCTGCATGATTGTAAACTGGAAAAACTTACCAACCTTGCGTGTAACAAAGAACATTACTGCTCCGGTTAATAATCCGCAGATTCCAGGACTGATTGCATGTCCGAATTGTCCAAGTACCATGGTGATACAGCTGGCAATCAGATAGAAGACCATATATAATGCCGTCAGCAAGGCGGTCATTACTACATCTTTGATTTTGAGTTTACGCATAGTTACGCTCCTTTGGCATCAGGTCAGCACCCGCTGAATCCTTTTGCATTTTATTAAATATTTCATTCAGCTCCCCGAGAGTCTGGGAGGATAAAATAAAATCCTTTTCAATTTTTCCGTCATTCAGATAGATGATTCTGTCTGCAACATGACGGATAAATTCATAGTCATGAGAGATTACAAGAACTCCAGCATTTTGACGAAGACTTATAACTTCTTTTGAAACCTTCTGCATGGAAGCAACATCAAGGCCGCTGGTAGGCTCATCAAAAATAATCAGCTGGCGGTTGCAAAGCATTGCCATACCAATCTGAAGTCGTTGCTTTTGCCCGCCACTTAATTCGAATGGATGAGCGTCTTTGTATTCAGCAAGACCAAGATATTCAAGAGTCTCGTTGATTTTGATTGAGCCTTTCCTAACTAACGATAGTTCGTTTTCTGCAGAAGTTCCAAAAAGCTGATAATCAGGATCCTGCATAATAAAGAAAGGTAGGTCATTTGTTTTTACAGAGCCTGAGTCTGGCTTCATACTTTTACACAAAAGCTTTGCAAGTGTCGTCTTTCCGGCTCCATTGTTTCCTACAAGAACTGTAACCTCTCCTTTTTTCAGCTGCAGATTTACATCCTTCAAAATATTTTTCCACTCTGCATTTTCTATGCTTGCGCAAACTGATTTTTCTGAATCAGGGAGTTTTTCAACAAAAGGTACATCAAGAGAAAAAATATCAAAACTTCGGGTATCGTAACCGCTTTTTTTGAAGGCCTCCTCACTGTCGTAAATATGAAGCTTTCCTTTATTCATAAAGAAAACACGATCGATAATTCCGTTCAGATAATAAAAACGGTGGTCTGCAACTATTACAGAAATTCCGCGATCCTTCAGCCAGTTGATAATCTGACCAAGCTTCATTGCATTTCCATAATCAAGATTTGCAGAAGGCTCATCAAAAAGAACAACCTGCTGATCCAT
>JAEEGJ010024397.1_pt1 | contig 12543 bp, 6 predicted proteins | sample 8958761 | NCBI WGS metagenome assembly JAEEGJ01 (sample SAMN16246546, study PRJNA631951) | gut metagenome | biome: gut microbiome; feature: rumen; material: RS-attached | host: Bos | place: Iran: Karaj | collected 2018-10 | reverse complement strand
CAAAAGCTGTTCCGCCAATAAGAGCAAGAACAACAATTGTTGTAATCCAGGCTTTTATAGTTGATTTTTTGTCACTCATTTTTTTTCCTCTATTTCCCCAGAGTACCGTATGGGAGCCCCAAGGTATCTTCTAAAGTTAATATTGATGTCAAAATCGTGTATTTTTGATTTTGAACGTTATATCTTGCCGAATAAAGGTTGTCTTCTGCCTGCTGCAAAGAAAGCAAATCAACAGACCCCATATTGTAGGCATTTTTTGACATGTCGTAAGTTTTTTGTGTAAGCTCCACATTTTTTTCCAGAAGTTCAAGCTGGGTTAGAGCCTGCAGAATTGAGTTATAGCTGTTTTTTACTGCGAGAGTTGTTTGTGTACGGGTTTGTTCAAGGTTCATTTTGAGTTTTTGTAAGGCTTCTTCAGAGGAGGCGACATTAAGTTTGCCAGAAGACCACGGAAAATAACCGTCTAGTGGAACGCGGACAGTTACACCGTAGCTGAGGGATGATGAAGGTTCCCAAGCATCCTTTCCAGCCATAGGATTTTCCTTGCTTGAACCGTTTGTATTTTCTGACACACTGAACGAAACTGTTGGCGCATAGCTTGAAAGCTTGGTTGCCTGAATTGTGTTTTCGGTGCTGATAATCTGCTGTTTTAGAGCTTTAATCTGAGCGTTTTCTTCAATTGAATTAAGCGAAGCTTGCAAAATGGTTTCATCAAAATGAACAGAAACTGCTTCGTCCAGCTTTCCTTCAAGTGTGATTTCATCTTCAAGAGCAAGACCAAGCAAAAGCTTAAAACTGTCTATATTGCTCTGGTAATTACGTTTGAGGTTTTCAACATCGGGAATCTTTTTTTCGTAATTGTACTGTGAGTTTAAAAGCTGGAGTTCAGCAAGACGACCCTGCTTGTATTTTACCTGATTTGCTTCGTAAGTCTGCTTTGCGGTTTCCAGGCTGCGCTGCTGAATCTCAAGATTGTCGTTAAAATAGATAAGGCTGTAAAAGGTTTTTCGTACGCTAAGCTCTATTTTGCGTTTTGTAGTTTCGAGCGATGCCTGACCTGACTGGTAATCCAGGAGGGCTTTTTTCATAGTAGTTCGTAAGGCTGGAGTGAGGGTTAGATTAAGAGAAGCTCCAAGTGAATAGCTGAAAGAAGTATCTCCGTCGCCAAGCGGAGTATTACCGTTAAAACCACCACTGGCACTAATCGAAGGACTTACGCTGTTCCAGGAATACTGATTTTTCTTTGCAAGCAGGTCCAAATCCATTTTGCTCTGCTTGATTTCAAGATTATTCTGTAATGCTAAGTTTACGGCATCGTCAATTGTTATTGTTCGGGCTCCGGTCTGTGCGGTGGAAAAAAAGGAAAGTGAAGCCGCAAGACAGAGAATCAAAATCTGTTTTTTCATTATATTAAACCTTTTACCTTATAAATTTAGTTTATTCTGCTAAAAATTACAATATTTTCTTCAATAAAATACTGTCTTAAACTAGAAATAATTGTTATTTTATAGGTATGAGCAAAAGCGTTATTTTTACATCGGATTACTCAAAACCAGACGATTTACTCGCGGAGTTTTTTACAAGAAACGATTATTTTTCTGCTGATGACAAGGAAAGTATAGGAAGAGCCTGGAAGCTTTTTGTGGAAAACACAAAGGATTCTGTGCGCATTTCGGGCGAACCGGTTTATCTTCATCCTTTGAGAGTTGCAGATATTCTTGCAGAAAACAGGATAGACACCGATACGATTATTGCAGCACTTCTTCATTCCGCGGAAAAATACGGAATCACTGCGGAAACAATTAAGGAAAAGTTTGGCGAAAACGTCTACCGCATGATTAAAACAACCAATAAAATCCTCAATCTTCCTATAAACACAAAGCGTCTGGAACAGTCAGATGCAATAAGAAAAATGTTTTTTGCTCTTGCCGATGATGCCGGAATCATCTTTATAACGCTTGCAGACAGGCTTGACCGAATCCGCAATATCAACAATTACGAAAAAGAATACCAGAAGGTACTTTCGGAAGCGGTGATTGACATTTGGGCGCCGCTTGCAGACAGGCTTGGTATGCAGAAGGAAAAAAATGAGTTTGAAGATTTGAGCTTAAAGTATACAAATCCGGATGCCTTCCAGCAGATTAAGGCCATTGTTGCTCAGAAAAAGGATGAGCGTGCTGATTATCTTAACACGGCGGTTACCAGCATTCAAAAAGAGGCAGATAAGCTTGGCTTAAAGGTTGAAATCATGAGCCGCGCCAAGCACTTTTATTCAATTTACCAGAAGATGAGAAAGCGCAACAAGGAAGCCGGCGAGCTTTTTGACCTGCTGGCACTCCGTATTTTGTGCAATACAACAACTGAATGTTACACAATTCTTGGAATAGTGCATAATCTTTGGAAGCCGCTGGACGGTCGCTTTAAGGATTATATTGCAATGCCAAAATCTAACGGTTACCAGTCGCTGCATACAACGGTTATGTGCCAGGATAAGCCGCTGGAGATTCAGATTCGTACTCACGAAATGCACAATATGGCAGAGCACGGAATTGCTTCCCACTGGCTCTACAAAAAAGGCACAAACAAGGATTTAGTAGAAGCCGACAAGCTGGACATTATAAATAAGCTGCAATCCTTTAAGCAGACCATGCTTACAGACACAAAGGTTTTTTCTACACTTAAAAATGAGCTGCTCGGTGATGAAATCTATGTATTTACGCCAAAGGGTGATGTAAAAAAGCTTCCGGCCGGGGCAACTGCAATAGATTTTGCTTACGCAATTCATTCAGGAATTGGAGAAAAGATTATTGCGGCAAAGGCAAACGGCAAAATTATTCCGCTTACAAAGCCGCTTGAAAATACTCAGATTATAGAAATCATAACTAATCCGCAGGCACATCCAACAGAAAGCCAGCTTAAGGCGGTAAAAACCTCAAAAGCCCACCAGAAGATTCATTCCTGGCTCATGACTAACGACCCTACCTTTAGCGAAAGAATAAATGCCGAAAAGGAAAATGAAGCGGCCGGAACCACAGGAAGCGGAGCTGGCACTGGAACGGGTGCAGGCTCTACTCGCTCAGCAGCTGGAGCGGGAACAGAATCAGGCGGACTTCATCCTCAAAGGAAAAAGCGTATTAAAAACGGTGCCCCACCAGCAGAAGTGGTTTACCCAAAATGCAAGGTTTTAATTGAAGGCGAAAAAAACGTACTCTACAATCTGGCTCAGTGCTGTAATCCTCATTACCCCGACCTGATTATGGGCTACGTAACCCGTAGCAAAGGCGTTTCAATTCATCGTGCTGACTGTCTAATTTACCAGCGCATCCCCAACAAAGAAAAGCGCAGCGTAAACGTACAGTGGCAAAAACCGAATAATTAAGTTTTTTAACATTAATATAGATTCTGAGCTCAAAACACTGGTAAATAATTTGACCGCACTGGAAAAGTGGTGTATTTTTTTGTCATACAGAAGGAACAAGTATCTGCAAAACCTTATACACCTTGTAACAAACCAGGAGGAAAGCATTATGAACGCCGAAACTACACTTTCACGAATCAGTAAAGACGAAGTGGAATGGGTCCGCCAGAGGGCATATTATGATTATATGTCGAATATGGCTTCTGCAAAGGATCATGGTGCACTTTCTGCAAAAATTGAAGCTACGAAAAATCTTCTGAAAATGAAACTTGGTACAATTGAACAAATCGCACAAGCTATAGAACTTTCTGTTAAAGATGTAGAAAAACTAGCTTCAGAATTGTAAATCGTATAATAATTGTTTATCATACAGAAAAAACAAACGCATTTCCGCAATGGTTGAAATAATAAAGGATAACGACAAATTCAGGAGGAGTACGCCGCAATGAATTTACACGACAGAGACATACAGAGAGCCGCAAAAAAAGAAGGTGCACAAGAAAAAGCTGTGGAAACTGCAAGAAATCTCCTCAAAATGAAATTACTCACAACTACTCAAATTGCTCAAGCTACAAGCCTTACTCTAGAAGAAATTGATAAACTTGCAATCACAATTCAGTAGAACACCCCTATGCGACAGTGGGTGCTAATCTGCATTGCGGACTACGCGGAAACCGACGTTCTTGTTAGTGCGGCTGTTCGGCTGGCCTTCACTGCGGCTCGATACAGAATGGCTACTTTCGTAGCTGCTAAAACTGCCGCCACGTAAAACACGGGCAGAGCCGGACGAAGCACCAGTAGCTGGTGTTGTGCTGCCAGGATTACCATTTTTCCAGTCCCAACACCATTCAAACACGTTGCCGCTCAGGTCGTAAAGACCAAGAACATTTCCCTGCTTTGTCTTAATTTCGTGATTTTTATTGTTGCTGTTGTCATGATGCCACGCAACATCACCAACAGTGTTACTGCCGGAATACGTGTACTGCGTTCCTGTCATTCCGCCTCCACCGCGTGCTATGTATTCCCACTCCGCTTCTGTTGGAAGGCGATAGCCGCTGGCGGTAAGGTTCAATTCTATTCCACCATCAGTATCATCGTCGCCTGTATAATTCCAACTATCGGTATTTGAACTTGGTCCGCACCATTTTTCCGTTGCATTGCCATCTATTCCGCTCCATTCTTTAGGATCTGTCTTACCTCCTAAACTATATGCACAATTCAACCCCTCTGCAATACTTCTCAGATTACAGTAAACAATAGCATCATACCAGCTTACATAATATGCAGGGTAATTATCACCATCACCAGATGGCCCGGATGGTGCTGTTCCACCATATTTACAATATGTTTCGTATTCCCCCTGCGTAACTTCGTGGTCACATACCCAAAGATTGTCGATTGCTACAGTGCGACCTGATATAAATACATATGATGTTGTATATCCGGTTCCCGAAATTGCACCTGTTTGAGTTGTTCCCGTTACATGCACAAAATCCCAGACAGCGTAAAGCGTAGTGTCATAGGTAATTGGTGTGTTAAAATCAAACGGGCTGTCAATTGGTGTGACAGGCGTAGCGGATGGGTCTGCAGGATTTTGTGCCGGTCTTTTTTTTGTGTACCAGCCGAGGAAGGTAGCACGCGCAGCATCAGCAGCAGTAGGAGCCGGATTTGTGATTACAGGAGCAGTAGCAGTATCACCAGCCTTTACAGCCTGTGACGAAATGATTCTTGTGTTACCCGGCCAGTTTGTAGTTGTATCAAACTTTACAATGCAAGTTGGAGCCGAAGCATTGCGGACTACGCGGAAACCACTGTGTCGGTCAACTGAACAAGGAGGATCTCCACCCAGCGTATTAACACGAGAATCACCTTCGCTGATATCATAACAACCACTGCGATAAACACGGCCCTGAGCGGTTCTCGCAAAAGCACCTGTTGCAGGAGTATCAGATGATATAGATCCATTATACCAATCCCAACACCACTCATAAACATTTCCACTCATATCGTAAAGGCCAAGCGCATTCATCTGTTTTGTTTTTACCACGTGTGATTGTCCACCACCATTTGTCAGGTACCATGCAACATCGCCTATAGTATCACTTCCAGAATACACGTACTGCGTTCCTGTCATTCCACCTCTGGCAAGGTATTCCCACTCTGCTTCGGTTGGAAGACGGTAACCGTTAGCAGAAAGGTCAAGTCTTATTCCTCCCGAACTATCACCAGTTCCTGTGTCTGAATAATCAAGATATTCGTTATCTGTAGTACCATTAAAATAGTATTTACCTCCATTAACTCCTATTTCCAGATCTTCATTGGTTTCCCAGTCTGCCACATCTCTTCCGTTACCCGTTCCACCCGATTCTGTGCCATCAGCATTTGCAAGGTAGTATGCAGGAGTAAGTCCTTCATCTTTACTTCTTAAATTGCAGTATAAAATTGCATCATACCAGCTAACAAAATATACAGGGTTATTATCTCCCAATCCATGTTCAGAATCAGGAACATCACCACGGAATGAACAATAAGTTTTATACTCTTTCTGTGTAACTTCATGATCGCACACCCACAAGTCACCAATTGTAAGAGAACGACCTTGTATGAACACCTTTGAGTTGTCAGCTTCTGTTCGTGCATCTTCGTCGTCTATAGTCAAGGTCTCCGCTCCGTCAAATGTAAAACCTGGAACATATACAAAATCCCAGACGGCGTAAAGTGTGATATTGGAAGTGATTGTTGTATTAGCAAAATTAAATGCGCTTTCTGAATTAAGTGCAGGTTTTGGCTTTGTGTACCAGCCGATAAAGTTACAGTGTTTTGTTTCCGGAGATGTTACAGCCGGAGCAGGATTACCATTTGATGGTAATGGTGATGTTGCCTTGCCGCCATTTTTTACAATCTGCGGAGATATTTTTGTTGTATTTCCCGGATAGTTTGTAGTTGTGTCGAAGGTAACTATGTATTTTGCAGAAGATGTTGAAGACGGATTAGAAGCATCATAAACATCATTATTTTCTGCAATGGAAGAAGAATTGTTATTAGTAAAGGTTGATTTCGCAGAGTCATAAAATATTGCAAATCCTCTTTTGAATGCACTAGTATTTTTTGCTCCACATTCGTTATCGTTTATCATGCCACCGTTTATTGTCAGACTAACAGCAAAGTTGTCGTCTAAATTATTCATGAAAATTGCACCACCCTCAGAACCTGCCGAAGCTGAATTACTTGCATAAGTTTTATTTCGTTCAATAATTCCGCCATTTATCTGACATTTAGCTTTATTTCCCAAGTAAATTGCACCACCACGCGCAGTCACACCTGTTGCAGGATTCGATCCTTCGGCTGGCTTTGGCTCTCCATTCATAACAAGGTTATCGGCTATTCTGCCACCGTATATATTTAGTTCTAATTTCTCATTAGTAGTATCAAAACCATCGGTTGCTTCCAAATAGAATGCACCACCAGCAGAACCTGCCCTGTTTCCATATATCTGGCCTTTATACATATTAATTACGGCTGATTCTGAATAAATTGCCCCGCCCTTTCCGTCATCTGAATTAATTCCTGCTGAATTATAACAAATGTTGGTTCCATTTAATTCAACTATACTAGAATAATCTACGTCATTAGCATCATAACAGTATATAGCACCACCTTTTTCTACTGCATAATTATAACAGATTTCCCCACCATTAAGATGAACTGTTGGGGCAGCACTAGTAGATCCAACCATGAAAATTGCACCACCTGATCTGTCCGTTTTATTTCCCCAATGATTTATATCTGCTGACTGTGTTACTTCCGAAGATTTTTTTCCTATAACACCGCTGTTCATAGTAAATACACCTGATGAAGCAATACAAATCGCACCTCCATTCTTGCCAACGTTCCCTGTTATGGTGCAGACTTCATTGCTGTCTTTTTCGCCCATAATAAACTCTGCATTAGTACTAACGTAAACACCACCAACAGAATAAGCAGAAGTATTAGTGCTTTTATTGATGTTATTCTTTATGGTTCCACCTTTCATTATGAACTTACAACCATAACCAACAAAAATTCCAGCTGCACTATTGTCAGTACCAGTTCCAAATGCAGTATTATCCTGTATGCTTGTATTTCCCGTTATCGTAAGTTTGGCACCACTACTAGTTAGTGTTATTCCTGCTGCATACACAATATTTCCAGGAGCTTGATATCCTCCCCTAACAATAATATTTTCCAGTTCAAGCGTAACCTTATCTGCAAAGATAACTTCACCTTTATTTGTACTGCTTCTGTTTGCATCTATTGCAAAGCCTGTTTTTCCACTGGCAGCAAGAGCTGCAGGTTCTGACATTATCTTTATGTTTGTCTGGTCTGCACTTGTGGCTGTACCAACTATGTTTACAAAAGAAAGATTTTTTTCAGTACCATATGAAGCTGTACTGGCATTTTCAATTACATCATCCATCAAATAAATTGTATAAAGAGAATGTAAATCGTTTACATCAATTATTCTGTTTACAGCTGCCTGCACGGTCTTTAAAGGAGCTTCTTTTGCGCCACTGTTTGTATCAAAGCCATTTATACTGTCCACGTAGAAATCTGGTCCATTATTTTTATTGATGAACGGAGCTGCAAGTTCCGGGGTTACAATGAACTTTACGCCACTGTCAGTTTCAACTAACGGGCCGGCTTTTTTTGATGTTACAACATTATTGTCTTCATCAGTTTCTGCCAGAGATATTACCCAGCAGTCCGTCGTGCAGCCATTTGATACAATAGCAGATTCCCTGCACTGATAGAGGATTATGTTTTTGCTGGGATCGGTTGCAGAATAGGCAGAATAAAAAGTTATTTCTGCAAGGTACAATCCTGTAGATACGCCTGTGCTGCTGAAGGTGACAGTCCTGTTTGCTGTATTAATACCGCTTGTAGTTGTGCTTGTTATTGTAACCGGGTCACCTGAAACTGCGGTTCCGTCTGTATTATATTTTGTGAGCACCATTTTTGCCGCAACCGGTATTGTTGAGAGTTCCTGTGAATATTCGGTTACGAGAGAAATGTTTCCTGTTGTTCCTGAGGATATATCCGGATTAACATCGGAGGCATAAGCCATAATTTTTATACCGCTTTTATATGGTATTTCCGATGTAAGAGTGATTGTTGTTGAACCGGAAAATGTAATTGAGTCTGGGGAAGTGCCCATAATTATAGTTGCAGTGAGCTTCCAGGTTCCGGTTTGAGTAAGTTTGAGTACAAAAGATTTATTTGCAGTATTTGTTTCTGCAGATTTTGTTACTGTCTGTGAAGGTGTATTTCCGCTGCTGTCTTTTAAAAGCTGTGCTGTAACTGTAAAACTTGTGATTGTACCGCTTGGAGAATAGGTAGCGCTACGCTCTGATGATATTTTATTAGTATTTTCTTCCAGTGGCAATGCACCATGAGGAATGAGAGCTGTAGAAAGTGTACCGGATAAAGTACAGCTGTAGGAATCTTCTGAATCCGCAACGGGTGATGTTTCGGTTGTGGCATTATCAGCGGTAGTTTTTTTATTAAAAAAAGATTCACAGCTGCAGAAAAGCGTTGAAAGAACAAATGCAAAAAATATAAGAATATAATTTTTTTTCAAAATCTTTCTATTATATAACTTACTCATTCTTATATTTTTGCATTATAAATGAGGATAGTCAATTGTTTTATGCGATTACGCAAATTGTGCTTGGCGCAATTTATAATAGGCACCTTGGGCGGTCATAAGTTCGGCTGGGGTTCCGCTTTCTACTATTCCACCTTCATCGATTACAAAAATGCGGTCGGCATTCTGAATTGTAGAAAGACGGTGCGCAATTACAAAGCTTGTACGTCCCTTAAGCAGCTGGGCAATTCCCGCCTGAACAAGAAGCTCGGTTTTTGTGTCGATGCTGGAAGTTGCTTCGTCCAAAATAAGGATTTTCGGATTAGAAAGCATTGTTCTGGCAAAGGCAACAAGCTGGCGCTGACCGTTACTGAGTTCTCCACCACGAGCTGTAAGCTTTGTATCATAACCGTCTTTAAGCTTTTGAATAAAGTCGTCTGCATGAACAGCCTTACTTGCGGCAAGCATTTCTTCTTCGGAAGCATCAAGGCGGCCGTACATAATGTTATCGCGGATTGTACCGCTGAAGATGTAACTATCCTGAGTCATAACGCCCATTTGAGTTCGCAGGCTTTCAATTGTTACGTCGCGCACATCATAACCGTCAATCAGAATTGCTCCATCTTTAACATCATAAAAGCGGCTGATTAAGTTTACAACCGTAGATTTACCCGCACCCGTTGGTCCAACAAGCGCAATTGTTTCGCCAGCCTTTACGTCAAAGCTCACCGATTTAAGTACATCAACTTCATCAGCATAACCAAACGTAACGTTTTTAAAACTAACATCACCTTTGAGCGCTGGCATTTGTGAAGCATCATCCTTCTGGATTACAGTTTTCTGCGTATCGATAATTTCGAAAATACGCTCTGCACCCGAAGCCGCATTTATAAACTGATTGTAGAAATTACTAAGGTTCATAATCGGCTGCCAGAACATTCCAACATACGAGCCAAACGCAATGTAAGTTCCAATTGAAACACCTTCAATTCCAAAAAAGCGGATACCCACAAGATAAAGGCACATTGTTCCAACACTCCAGCACAAATCAATCCAGGAGCCAAATGCATCGCACCAGCGTACAGCCTTTAAAAACTCTTTGCGGTCATCCCACACAAGGTTTTGGAAAGTCTTATCTGTTTCGTCCTCTGCCCTGAAGCTCTGTATGATTTTGATGCCCGATAAATCTTCGTTGATAAAGGCATTCATATTCGAAGATTTCTGCCTCTTTGCCTTCCAGTGCTTTTCGGCTTTTGTAGAGATGAGGAAAACACCAAAAATTAAAAACGGTAAGCTACACAGGGAAGCAAGCGCAAGCCGCCAGTTTTTTATGAACATAATTACAATTACTGCAATTACCGTAATAAGATTCGGGATAAGTGTAGTAACTGAGTTTTCAATTATGTCCTTGAGCGAATTGGTATCGCCTATAATTCTTGCAAGAATCTTTCCGCTTGGACGTGAATCAAAGAAAGCAAGGTCCAGACTTTGAATGTGGTCGTAAAGCTGTTGGCGTAATTCCTGAATAACCTTGTTGCTTGTCTTAGCCATGACTAACATTCGGAACTTAATTGCAAGAACTGCGAGTGTATTCAGCACTGCCCCAATGATTATGATTTTTAACAAACCAAGAAAATCGCCTGGCATAATGTATTTATCAATTGCAAGCTCGTTCAAAAGCGGATTGATTAAATCTATTGTTGTACCAAAAGCCATCATCAAAAGTACAAAGGCAATACGGCCCTTGTATTTGAACAAATATTTGAAGAGGCGCGGCATGGTTTCGAAGTTCGATTTTTTTACCTGTTGTTCATCTACTTTATAGCTGTTCATATATTCTCCACTAGATTGTCGGGTCATGCCCGACAATGACAATTAGTACTGACTATCGTAAGTCTCTTTGTACAATCCGTTAGTCGCAAGTAACTCATCGTGTGTGCCGGATTCGGCAAGGTGGCCGTTTTCCAGAACAATGATTTTGTCTGCTTTGCGGACGGAGCTGATTCGGTGACCGATGATGATTTTTGTCATACCTGAAATATCGTTCAGTACATCCTGGATTTCGTGTTCGGTTTCGGTGTCTAAGGCAGAGGTTGAATCGTCAAGAACAAGAACCGGAGTTTTTCTGGCCAACGCTCTGGCAATTGTTAGTCGCTGCTTCTGACCGCCACTTAATCCAACACCGCGCTCACCAATAACGGTGTTTTCTTTTTCTTCCATTTTATCTACAAACTCTGCACTGTGACTTTTTTCCAGAGCAGCACGAACTTCTGCAGTTGTCATTGTATCGCGCTCGCCAAGCCTGATGTTTCCTTCAATTGTATCGCTGAAGAGGAATACATCCTGCATAACACACGCAACAGAACGTCGCAAAACCGGAAGCGGTAACTTTCGAATATCAATACCGTCAATCTGAATACTGCCGTCGGTAACATCATACATTCGCTTAAGCAGATTGATGATTGTAGTTTTGCCCGAACCGGTTGCACCCATTATTCCAAGAGTCTGCCCTGCTCCAATTTCAAAGCTCACATCATCAAGGATCTTTCTACCGCCGGCTTCGTAAGTTACGTGGTCAAACTTAATGTTTCCGCTTATATCTGCCGGAGTAAAAATAGCAGATGCAAGCTGGGAATCTGAATTAAGCTCCGGTTTACTTGCAATTGCAGAATCATCATTTATCTGAGGCATTTCTGCATAAATCTTATTAAGACGTTTAACGCTTGCACGTGCACTTGAAAAACCATTTGTTAGCCAGCCTAACATTTCCATTGGCCATACGATATTTCCAACGTACTGCAGGAATGCCATCAACTCACCAATTGTAATTTTTTTGCCGCCGGTAATCGGGTTACCTTTTATTACAAAGTAACCGCCAATAAGCAGTGTGATAACAGTGAGCATTCGGGTGATAATCTGAATAATCGGATTATACTTTACAAAGATGCGCGAAAGGTCAATGTTCAGCTCGTAATATTTCTGATTGTGTTTATGAAACTTGTTGATTTCAAAACCTTCGCGTGCAAAAGCTTTAACCGTTCTTACACCGGCAAGATTTTCTGCGGCAGTATTATTAAGCTCTGAGTTTTCCTGCATAACTTCGCCGTAAACATCATCGAGCTGCTTTTCCATTTTGATTGCAACTATTGCAGAACCAATCATTCCAAGAACAGGGATAAGCGCGAGAGTCCAGTTGATTTTAATCATAAAGTACATGGTAAGGATTGTGCGCATAAATACCTCTGCCATGAGGATTCCCATAAAGGCAGCGATATCCCAAATGCGGTCAACATCATCCTTTACTCGAGACATAAGCTCGCCGGAATTAATACCGTCAAAAAAGTTTGCACTAAGGCTCTGTATTTTTTGAAAAAGATTTATTCGTACTTCGCTTGCAATTTTACTTCCACACCAGTCGCAGATATATTCCTTTGCGTACTGGAAAATACAACGTCCAACTCCAATGCCAAGAATACCGAGCAGCAGCCAGCGGAGGATCTCC
>JAEEGJ010024396.1_pt1 | contig 12544 bp, 11 predicted proteins | sample 8958761 | NCBI WGS metagenome assembly JAEEGJ01 (sample SAMN16246546, study PRJNA631951) | gut metagenome | biome: gut microbiome; feature: rumen; material: RS-attached | host: Bos | place: Iran: Karaj | collected 2018-10 | reverse complement strand
GGAGGGCGAGGATTTCGGCGTTCTTCGACGCGAGCTTGGCAGGGTCGGCCTGCGGGACGTCGTCCGCCAGCTTGATGTCGTTGCGGACGCGATAGGCCTCGAACATGCGCTGTTCGCAGGTCTGGACATAACTGCGGATGGCGGCCTGGTCTTCCTTGGAGATGGTCTCGCCGCTGAGCTCAAGATACTTCAGCAGGTGGTAGATGGCGGCGGGATAGTTCTCGAGGTTTTCCTTGTAGATCAGCGCCACGTCGTAATGCGCCTTCGGGGACTTCGGGCAGATCGTGAGGAATTCCTCCAGGCTTTCGGCGGCTTCGCGGTAGGATTTCGAGCTTTTCGCGGTCATGGCCTTGGCATAGAGCGGATGCGTGGATTCTTTGCCCACGTAGTCGGAGCAGGCGGTAAAAACAAGGCATGCGGCGACGGCCGCGGCGGGAATCAGACGAATGACCTTCATGAGAGGGACTCCTTTAGAAAATATGACGTTGAAAAATACTTTGCCATAGAAATATAGCAAGGGAACGCAAAAAAGAAAACGGAAAAGCGAAAAAAAACGAAAAAAAGTCGTCCGGCCTTGTTTTTTCCCGTTTTCAGGGGTAAATTAATGCGGCCGTTTTTCTGAAATCCACACCGGAGCCGTCCGGACGGGAGAGTACCAGCCATGAATTCCGCCGCATCCAAAACATTCCGCCTTCTGCGAAGCTTCCTCCTTTTTTCCGTCTGCCTCGCGATCCTCATGCCGTGCGCCTGTTCGCTTTCCGGCCCGGACGGCGGAACGCCGGACCCGGAGGGGGCCGCCGCGCCGCCGGTCATCCCGCCCGCGCCGGACTATGCCAATTCGGCAAGCTGGGTGAAAATGGGCGCGACGGAGTCCGTCCTCCCCGAGTTCGAGGTGTTCTACATCTACCCGACGCTTTTCGCGAACAGACGGCGCCCGGTGATGGACTGCCGGTTCGACAGCATCCGCACGAAATCGCTGAACTACATCGACCTCACGTTCGGGCTGCTGGCAGACCCGGTGCATCCGCTGAAGCTGTATGCGCCGTTCGTGCGGCAGGCGGACTATCTGACCACGCTGGAAACCGACTTCACGGCGGACCTCGGCGGAACGCTCCTGCGGTACGGCATCGAGGACACGAAAACGGCGTTCCTGTACTTCCTGGAACGCCTGCACAAGCCCGGCATGCCGTACATCCTGATCGGGCACAGCCAGGGCGCTTCCGACCTGTACGAACTCCTCCGCAGCACGCCGGAGATCACGCCCGAATCCGGGTTCGCGGCCGCATACCTGGCCGGACTGCCGAAGAAGACGGCTGACGAGATCGACCGCGATTTCGCGGGACGCGGCATCCGCCGGGGAACGGGCGCGGACGACATCGGCGTGATCCTGAGCTGGAACACCATTTCGGCGGACGCCGGAGACAACATCTTCACCGTGCCCGGCGGGTACGCGGTCAATCCGGTGAGCTGGACGGCGGACGACGCTCCCGCCGAGGCGGCGGGCGTGCTCGGCAAGGCGTATTACTACGTGTCCGAAAAGGAGCCCGCGGGGACATTCAATCCATCATTGCTGGGCGGCGTCCGCATCGACCCGGACCGCGGCGCGCTGATCGTGGACCTGCCGGGCGACAGCGAGTACGACGCGAGCGCGCAGATGGGCGAAGGCGTCTTCCACGCCAACGACCTGTTCTTCTTCGCCGAGTCCGTCCGCGACAACATGGTGCTCCGGGCGGCGGCGTGGCGGAAACTCTACGGCGGCGCGGAAGCGGAATAGGAAAAGAGCGACAGCCGCGAACTGATTCAGCACGGCTTGCCGTGTTCGCGAGCGACAGCCGCGAACTGCTTCAGCACGGCTTGCCGTGTTCGCGAGCGACAGCCGCGAACTGATTCAGCACGGCCTGCCGTGTTCGCGAGCGACAGCCGCGAACTGCTTCAGCACGGCTTGCCGTGTTCGCGAGCGACAGCCGCGAACTGATTCAGTGGAGGACTTGTCCTCCCTCAGACGACGAAGGGATTGTGCTTCTTCTCATACCCGATGGACGTGAACGGGCCGTGCCCCGGCACGACGCGCGTGTCGTCGGGTAGCTTGAACAGCCGGTCCCGGACCGAATCCAGAAGCACGGTTTCATCGCCGCCGGGCAGGTCGGCCCTGCCGACGGATTCGTAGAAAAGCGTGTCGCCGGAGAAGACGGTGGCGAGCTCGGGGAAATAGTAGGACGTGCCGCCGGGGGAATGACCGGGGCACGGAAGCACCTGCATGCGCGGTTCGTCCGGCGACCAGATCGTGTCGGGCAGATTCTCCGCGGCGGGGATGTAGTTTCCGACGGTGTTGCCGGAGCTGTAGTAGATGGGCTTGTCGGCGGGGTTGAGGTAGACGCGCCTGATGTTGAGGGCGTCGGCGATCTCGCCCGCGGCGGAAATGTGGTCGACATGGGCGTGCGTGAAGAGGATGACGGCCTCGTCGTAGTCGAACCGCCTCGATTCGGCTTCGATCAGCTTCCAGTCGCCGCCCGGATCGATGATATACAGCGTGCGCGAGCCGGGCAACTGGACCAGGCTGCAGTTGACTTCGAGAAGTCCGACGATGATGGATTTGAACGGAAAATCAGGCATGATGCAATGTTCCTTTGCGTTGTCGTCCGGGAACGGCGTCCGGATCAGTGAAGTTTGGACGGGCCGCCGTTGCGGGGATAAATGCCGCCCCAGCCGCCGCTGCCGCCGTTGCCGCCCCAGCGCCCCGTGCAGTCTTCCTCGCGGTGGGTCCTGATCGGATAGCGGTTGCCGTTGGCGTCTCTGCCCCAGACGGCGGGCGCGTCCAGCCATTCGATGCCGGCCCGGCGGAACGCGGGGTTGTCGAGCATGGCAAGCGCGGCGACATAGTACGAGAAATAGCGGAGGTGGCCCGGATAAAGCCTTGCGGCGCGGTCCCAGGCGTCCTGAATGCTCGGGCTGCCGGAGAGGAGCGGGACGAATTCCGTGAGGTAGTACATCCAGCCGATGTCCAGCATGGAGAAACCGTCGGCAGGCTCCAGCGCGATCGGGATCAGCGCCGTTTCCGTGAAGACGGGCAGGACCATGCGTCCGGCCTCGAACGGGCGAATGAACGTGCCGTCGGCTTTCCGGATGCGTCCGATCGGCTTGGCTTCGGCGTTCGTCTCGATGCTGTCGAGGGAACGCGGGTTGTTCAGGCGGTTGAGCGCGCTCGAGACGCCCTGCGCCTCGCCGTTCGTCTGCGCGGAGGCGAAGACCTGCCCGACATCGGGAGCACGGTTCCCGCGGCGCGGGCGGCCCATGGCCCCGGAAACGGTGACAGTCTGCTGCCGCGCCTCGAAGAAGGAGAGAGCGCCCGAACTGTAGTCCATCCCGGGCTTGAACCTGCCGCGCAAATACTCCTCCCATTCCGATTTTTCGCTGTCGTAGGCGGTCCATTTGCTGTCATAGGTCGCCCATGTGAGGCGCGGCAGAAGGTCGTACTTGCGGTCGGCATCCTCGTCGTTGTAGGTCTCCAGCGGCTGGTCGACCGTGATGGCGATCTTGGTGTAGGTGTAGTACGTGCGGTTTCTGCCCTCGGTCTCCTCGCGCTGCACGACGTCGTCGTCCACGGTGTACTGGTACGGCTCTTCCCGGTTGAACATCTCGGTGAAAAGGCGCTGGTCGTTCCGAAGATATTTGCTCAGGACATTCTCCTCGACCGCACGCGTGTAAGGGTTCTCGGATCTGGAGAACTCGATGTGAAGCGGGAGTATCTCGGACTGCCCGGAGAAATTCTCATCGAAGTCGACCTCGAAGTCGCCCCACCAGTTGCCGCCGAAACTCAGGCGGAGGAGCCGGTCGAGCCCGCACCAGTCGCGCGCATGGATCATCTCGTAGAAATCCTTGTTCCCGAGGTAGTTCGAGAGGTCCGAGGGGGGATTGGTCACGAGCGACGGCATCCCGGCGAATTCGATCTTTGTCGCGGCGGCGATCCCGTACGACCTGGATTCGGTCCGGTCGGAGAAATCGTTGTGCCGGATGGAGTAGTCCAGGATGGAGCTGAGCATGTAGTTGTACGGAGTCCGCCAGGCGTAGTCGTTGACGAAGACCGGCGCGATGCGCTCGTAAATGCCGGTGTCTCCGAGAAGGTTCATGTACATGATGAAGAAGTCGCTGGCGTCGTCGTCATAAGTGATGCCGTTGTTTTTCGCCGCCTGCTGCGCCGCGCCGAATCCGATCAGCGGGCCGACAAACGAAATGCGCGTCTGGAGCTGGGAAACGAGCTTGTCCAAGGCGTCGAGGTAGCGTTTCTGCTTCTCCACGCGGATGATCTCCAGAACCAGTTTTTCGACGTTCACCGAGCCGTCCGCGTTGTAAAATTCTCTCTTTTCCGGGAATCTCGTAAACTCCTCGGGATCGATCGGCTGGATGTCCGCAAAGAATTCCGACGCATTCGAGTTCGGGTCGTTCATGATGCCCTTGGCGAAGAACGGGTCGGAGATCAGCGTCCCGGCGGCGCGCACCAGGTTCAGTTCGCCGATGAGGTTCAGGGAATGCTTCTGCCATTCGGCACCGGTCAGCGCGGCGGCGTCCACGCCGTTCTGCGCCTTCACCTTGCCGCGGATGATGTTCTGAACGTCGAAGAGCAGCAGGATCGCCATGATGACGAGGATGAGCGCGACCACCGCCAGGATGAGCACCTGCCCCTGTTCGCCGCGTTTCCGCCGCAATGCCGTTTCATGCCGTTTCATGCACCGTCACTCCAGAAATGCGGAAGAATGGTTCGTGAGCTCGGATTCGCCCGAAATGGTGACGGATTCCCGTCCCGTGAGCCAGTCGTGCAGCGGGATGTCCAGCGGGTAATTGACGAATTCGAAATGGAAGCTCATGGTCTCGTCGAACCCCTGCGCCGACGCGCTGACGTAATGCCGCCTGCCCTTGCTGCAGTTACTGCATCCGCCGATCAGGGGTTCCCCGTAATGCGGGCAGTGGTAGTTCGTGTGGAAACGGTCCTCCCCGACCCAGTTGGCGTACTCCACATGGCGGTCGCCCTGCATGAACCCCCGGAGCAGCGATTTCTCCGTCTCGACGGGGCTCCAGCCGTAGCCGGGATAGTCGTCGGGGTCCGGGGTGACCATGGGCCCCGAGGCGGGGGCGGCCTTGACCAGCGCTTCGCGGATGGCGTATGCTTCGCGGAACCCGACGGCGGCGGATCTGGCGCCGCGAAACGCCGCGTACTCGGTGATCATGTCGGCGACCACGAGCTGGAAAAGCTGGAGAATGCCGAAGAGGATCATGCCGATGAGGATCATGGAGAGAAACGATTCGAGAATGGCGGAGCCATGTTCGCCTTTCCTGCGCGCATACATGGCCGCAAACCCCTTTTTTCGAGCGTGGAGACGAGGCGCGGGGAGGGAAAGCTCTCCTCCTCTGAGGCAGTGTCCGGCTCCGCTCGGACACGGGGAGGAAAAGTCCTCCGCGGAAGCCTCTTCGCGGATACAGGTCATCCCATGCTCCGAGGCGGTTTGCACCGCGCCGGAACACGTCTCATGGCCGCACGGGGACGAAGCCCGGCGGCGCGAAAGTCGGGGCAAACAGCGCACGGGACGCATCCTTTCCGCATGGCACACCGGAGCGGACGGCGGGAGAACCGCCGTTCGACATCCGGAACGCCGCCGGAACAAATCCGGTCAGAAATTGATGTCGGACGGACCGTCCTTGTCCATTTCCTGCAACTGTTTCAGGCTGTCGCCGTCGTCGCCCGCCGCGTTGGACGCGTTCTTGCTGCCGATGGCGGTGGCGGACCCGCCGATCAGCGCCTTGATGCGGTCGCCGAAGAGGCCGAGCACGGTCAGTGCCGCCACCGCCACGAGCGCGATGACGATGATGTACTCGAGGATTGCCTGTCCGCCGGAGGTCCGGCGCTTCCTTGCGTAGTGTTTTCTGCTGAGTTTCATATCGGGACTCCTTTCCTTGCTGGAATCGGTTTTGTTGTTCTGTCATGGTTCCCAGGCGATCAGCGAAAGAATCCGCCAGCCGTACTCCAGGAACACCCGCATGAGGAGAAAAAGCGAGAGGGCGACGAGCACGACCATGCCGAGCATCACGGTATATTCCGCAAGCACCTGCCCGGATTCGTTTTTGCGCGCGCGCCGTCTCATTTTATTCTCCGTTACCATACGATAGCATAATTTTCTGCCGTTTCAAATAGAAAAAGCGGCAAAACCGGAAAAAATGGAAGAAAAAAGGGCTTTCGATCCGCGGGCCGCCGTTTTTCGCGGCGGGATCGGGTCATTTTTCCTTTTTCTTCTTGCTGCTGTTGCTCTTGTTGTTTTTCGCGGCGTCCTTCGCCATGTCGGAGAGGAATTTTTCGGACAGGTTCAGCGTGAAAACGGCGTCGTTGCCCTTGGGCTCGTGCTTGAGGGTGGAAAGCGGGTTGGTCTTGCCGCCCTTCTGGATGAGCTTGCCGTCCTTGCCGATCTCGAACGAGGTGTCGGCGAGCATGGTGTAGAGCGTCACGAAGCCGTCGACGGTGCGGAAGACTTCGTCGCGGATCGCGGAGCTGGTGCAGCGGAGCGTGATGGTGGCGTCGACCGAGCCGCGGGAGCCCTCGGTGATGCGGGCGAAGATCGCCTTCACGTTGTTGCGGATGTCCTCGAGGCTGGGATCCTCCTCGTCGATCTCGATGGAGGCGTCGCCCGCCTTGATGGTGGTCTTCTTCTCCTCCTCGGTGCGGGGATGGGCTTCCTCCTCGGCCTTCACGCGGCCCTGGACATAGGCGGCGTCGACCATGGCGGCGAAGAGCGCGCCCTTGACCTTCATGCTCGTGACGAGCATGGGAGTGTCCGGGTTCACGGCCCAGATGAAGGGCTGCGTGTCGGGGAGATTGACAGCCAGGCGGCACTGCATGATGTCGTCGGAGACGAATTCGAAGAACGCAAGCATGTCGGTCTTGCCGTTCACGACGTGGATCTTCAGGATGCGGGCGCCGGAGAACGTGCTCGCCTCGGTCTTGATGTCCTCGCGCGTGGAAAGGCGCTTGTAGATGTCGTTGACGCGGCCTGGAGCGTAGAGGACCACGTCCATCAGGGACTTTTCGAAGTCGCCGGGGTCGATCTCGGTCAGGAAGAAGGAGGCGTCGCCGGTGAGGTCGTCCAGCACCATTGCGATGTCGTCGAGACAGCCGGCGAGGTCGAAGCCGTCGCGGGAAAGAAGCGTTTTGAGCGCAGGCGAGACGGAGGCCTTTTTCGCGTCGGCGTAGAACGCGAACTTCGCGTTCGAGGGGATGTATGTTTCGGAAACCGCGTGAACGGCCGGGACCAGCGCGGCGAGCGCGATCAGGAAAACGGCGGCCTTGATCCGGGACAGGAACTGCATAGGTGTTGTCCTTTCTGCTGTTGGGCCCTATTGCTGGGAAAAGTGCATGAAGTTGCGGATTGCGTTGGCTTCGAGGTTCAGCGCCGCGGGCTCGTCGAACGGGCCGTCGATGACCACGTTGTCTTCGTCCTTGTAGAGGAAACGCGGCTTGAACGTGCGGTAGAGAACGCCGTCGATGACGAACGCGAGCGTGGGGGAGACGTCGCGGTCGTCGGAACTGGTAAACTTGCGCCAGCTCTTGCCGCCATCCGGGGTCAGATGGAAGCGGAGCTTGTAGAAACCTGGCAGATCGTTGATGGCGATCGCCTCGATGGAGATGATGTCGGAGGAGTCGAGCAGCGGGTTTTTGTCGATAAAGATCTCGTCCTCGAACATGGACGCGACCTCGAGTTCGCGCTCCTCGCCCCGCTTGTGGCGGACGATCTCGTGGATGGAGACGACGGCAAACTCGCCGGGCTCGCCGACGACGGGCCTGTATTCTTCCTCCTTGTCGTCGACGTTGAGCGGGTCCAGGATGCCCGTCGCGCTGCCGTTGCAGGACGCGAACGCCGCGGCCGCGATGCAGACGCAGACGGCAGGGAGGGCGGCGGCACGGAGCAGACGGACGGCGGATCGCAGGATGTTTGTTCTGGTCGTCATGGCGGATCACCTGGAGCGGAAATGGTTTCGGGCGGAGTTGGATTCGAGCTTTTTCGCGGTCGCGGGATCGAACGGGCCGTCGACGATGACGGAATCGGTGACGTCGTCGTAAAGCATGCGGGGAACGAACGTGCGGTAGACAAGGCCGTCGATGAGGAAGGCGACGTGCTTTCCCCTGTTCGGAAGGCTGAGGCCGATCCAGTGGCGTTTGCCGCGGTCGGTCAGCTTCAGTTCGAGGCTGTAGTAAGGCTTCTGCTTTTCGATGGGAATCGCCTTGATCTCCTTCACGTCAGTGGACCTCAGCAGCACGTTCGTGTTGAGGCAGAGGTCGTCGCCGAACAGCGTGGGCACCATTTCCTCCTTGTCGGTGCCCCGGCGCAGCTGGATGATCTCCCGGATCTCGATGGTGCCCTCCAGCGGACGGTCGGACGAGTCGAAATTCTCCGGATCGAACACATGGTCGATATCTTCGGCACTGCAGCTCTGGCCGCCGGCTCCGCAGAGGAAGACGGCGGCGAGAAGGCCCGCGACAAGAGGCAGCGTCCGGCGGATGTACTTGAAAAGGGACATGCGGAATCACTTTCTCATTTTGAAGTAGTTGAACTTTGCATTGTTCTGGAGCGCCAGCGCGGTGGCCTGGTCGAACGGGCCGTCGACGACGACATAGGTCGCCTCGTCGCTGCTCAGCATGCGCGGCTTGATCCCGCGGTACACCGTGCCGTCGATGACGAACGCCAGCTCCTGCCCCTTGTGCTGGACGCTGAGGTTGATCCAGAGCTTGCGGCCGCGTTCGGTAAGGTCGAAGCGGAGGTTGTAGAACCCCTGGTCGCCGGGGATCGGGACAGGCTGGATGTTCGTGATCTCGGACGAGTCGATCAGCTGCATCGAGTGAATGGTCACTTCGTCGCCGAAGTACGAAGCCACGGTACGTTCCACGCCTTCGCCGGTCCGGGTGCGGATGACCTCGTGGAGGGAAACGACGTATTTGGGGGGCAGCTGCATCTCCTCCCAGGTGTCCGGGTCGAAATACATGTGGACCTCCTCCTTGTCGCAGCTGTGGTAGCCGCAGCAGAAGAGGGCCGAACAGATCAGGGCCGCCGGAGCGAGAAGTCTACGGATGTTTTTCATGAGGGTTCCCGAAGTTGAGGGCACCACTAACGATTGGTATTCGGCGGCTTTTCGCATCCGGGCGATCCAGCCGATCGAATTGTTAGAGATACCCTTGAATCGTTTTCAATCGTAACTAATAAGATAGACTCCAAACGCGAAAATGCAACCGTCTTTTCCAAAAATATAGGGAAAAAGCGCCGTTTTTTGGTTTCCGCGGTTGAAAAATCGCGGGGAAGAGGTATTATATTTCTGTTTTAAGTCGCCGGAGGCGCGCCGCCGTCCGGCTTTCGCCGCAGCGATACGGAGGTGCATGCATGGCTGAACCACAGACGTCCCGTCTGGAGACGATCGGACAGATACGGACCCGTTTGAAACAGGTCATCCGCGGAAAAGACGAAGTGATCGATTTGCTGCTGAACGCGGTATTGGCGAACGGCCATGTGCTGCTGGACGACGTGCCCGGCGTGGGCAAGACCACGCTCGCCAAGGCGCTCGCCCTGACGGTGAAAGCCGACTTCAAGCGCATCCAGTTCACGTCCGACATGATGCCGTCCGACATCCTCGGATCCTCCGTTTTCAACCAGCAGTCCGGCGAATTCAAGTTCTATCCCGGCCCCGTCTTCGCGAACATCCTGCTCGGCGACGAGATCAACCGCGCCTCGCCGCGCACGCAGTCGGCGCTGCTGGAGGCCATGAACGAACACCAGGTCTCCATCGAAGGCGTCCGCTACGACCTGCCGAAGCCGTTCCTCGTGATCGCCACGGAAAACCCGGTCGAATACTACGGCACGTTCCCGCTTCCCGAAGCCCAGCTCGACCGCTTCGCCATGAAGTTCTCGCTCGGCTATCCCGACCCCGCCGAGGAGCTCGCCATGCTGAACGACCGCTGGCACGACGACCCGCTGGACCACGTGGAGCCAGTGATCGGCTGCGCGGAACTTATGGAAATCCAGGAATCCGTGCGCGACGTCGCGGTGGAGCGGTCCGTGCAGGAATACGCCCGCGAACTCGTCGCCGCCACCCGCGACCCCGAAAACGGCTTCTCCCTCGGCGCCAGCCCGCGCGCCCTGCTCGACCTGGCACGCTGCGCCCAGGCGCGGGCACTGCTGAACGGACGGGAGTTCGTGACCCCGGACGATGTCTCCTCGCTGGCGGGTCCGGTCCTGACGCACCGCCTGATCCTGAACCAGAAGAGCCGCCACGCGGGCCTCTCCGCCGCGGACCTGGTCGCCGCCGTCGTGAAGAAAACGCGCGTCCCCGTATAACCCCGGGCCGCGTCCCGACGAAAGGAGCCCCCCGCGAATGAGCAGGAATCCGCTGCGCGTGATCCGAAGCCTGTGGCTGCGGTTCCTGGACGGTCCCCAGTGGCTCCGCGAATCGCACGGGCTCGGCTTCGTGTTCAAGTACTACCGCTCGCCCACGCTGAAGCTGCTGTTCTGGGCGATGGCGTGGTACGAACGCATGTTCAGCCGCCCGATGCGCCTGCTTTTCATCGTGATCCCGATGTTCGCGTTCTTCGCCATGTTCGCGCTGAACAGCCCGGCGATCCCCGTCTTCCTCTTCCTCGTCGTGCTCCTCGGCGTCGACCTGCTGCTCGGGCTCGTCTTCCGCCCGCGCCTCTCCGTCGAACGCGAGTTCCCGACGCGCGTCAAATGCGGCATCCCGTTCGACGTGACCTATCGGATCCGCAACCTGCGGCGCCTTCCCGCGGCCGACCTGCTCGTCGACCCGAACATCGAGCTGCCGGAACTCCGCCGCGTCCACGGGTTCCAATACTGCTCCGTGCCGGGCAGCGGGGAACGGACCTTCGCCGTGGAGCTGAAGCCGTTCAAACGCGGCGTTTTCAGCATCCCGCAGGGACTCGCGGAGTCCAGTTTCCCGTTCAACATCTTCAAGCATTCCGTCCTGTTCGCCCGCAAGGAATACCTGACCGTGCATCCGGCAAGCCGCGACCTGCGGAACCTGTTCCCCCGCGACGGCGGGGTCCAGCCGCGCATGAGCGCGCGCTCCGTGCCGCGTCCGGGCGACAGCATGGATTTCTACGGATGCCGTCCGTACCGCCCCGGCGACTCCCCGCGCAAGATCCACTGGCGCGCCACGGCCCGCTGCCGCATTCCGATCATCAAGGAGTACCAGCAGGAACACGTCTCCCACGCGGCGGTCCTGCTCGACACGTACATCCCGCCGGCCCACCTCGCCGCCGGGATGCTCCGCGCGCTGTTCAGCCTCTCGGAATCCCTGCTGAAGGTCCGCACGAACCCGGATTTCGAAGCGGGGGTCTCGCTGGCGGCCTCGGTCGCGGAAACGCTGACCTCGATGTCGTACCACGTCGACATGCTCGCGGTCGGCGGCCGCGTCACGCGTTTCCCCTCGACCGGCGAACCGGACCGCGACTGCGACCCGCTGCTGGACGAACTCGCCACCGCTTCGACCTCCGCGAAGGACGCATTCGCGGGAGACGGGGCGGAGGACCTCGCCGCCGAAGCGCTGGAATCCGGCACGGTGTTCCTGATCCTGCTGCGGTGGGACCGGACGGCGCGGAAGTTCCTCGGCAGCCTCGAAGGGCACGGCGCGCGCGTCGTACCCGTACTGGTCGCGCCGCATGTACCGGAAACGGAGCTCCCGGATACGCTTCGCGTGGTCACGCCGGAATCCGTCCTGACGGGAGGAGACCTGCCGTTATGAAGACGAAATCCTTCTTCGAATACGACCCGCCGGTGCGCCGCCAGTTCGGCATCCTCACGCGCGCCCTGCTGATCCTGCCGCCGGCCTTCCTGCTGTCGCTGAAATACGACCTGCCGCACATCCTGATCCTGACCGCGCTCATGGTCGTCTTCCCGATCTTCCAGGACCGCAGTTTCCGCCTGCGGGACCGCCCGATCATCTACTCCCTGCTCGCGGCGGGCATCCTGGCGGTCGTGCCCGGGCTCTTCGTGAAAATACCGGACGAACGCCTCACCTTCTCCGACTACCTGATGCGGTCGCACCAGTTCCTGCCGTTCCTGCTGTACGCATCGGCGATCTCCTGCTGGTTCATGCGGACGCGGGAGATCTCGGCGCTGTGCCTCCTGATCGTCCTGCTGTCGTGCCTGGCGTGCGGCGACGTGTACAACACCGCCAAGCTCGTGAACACCTCGTTCGCCGGGACCACGCAGCTCCTGCGCCATTACCGCGAGACTTACCTGGCGTGCACGGCCCTGCAATGCGTCGGCACGCTGCTGCTCCTGACCGCGGACGTCCGGTACGATTCCGTGGACCGTCCGAAATCCGTGCTCGCTGCCCGCATCCTGGCGGTGCTGCTGCTGTTTCCGGCGCTCTGGGGCGCGGAGGAGTATTTCCGCTCGAAGATGAACACATTCAGCGAATGGAGGTCGCATCTTCAGCAGTATTTTCAGAACCCGCCCCAGGGGCGCGGCACCGCATTCCCGACCGAGACTGCGATCCG
>JAEEGJ010024388.1_pt1 | contig 12547 bp, 7 predicted proteins | sample 8958761 | NCBI WGS metagenome assembly JAEEGJ01 (sample SAMN16246546, study PRJNA631951) | gut metagenome | biome: gut microbiome; feature: rumen; material: RS-attached | host: Bos | place: Iran: Karaj | collected 2018-10 | reverse complement strand
GTGCAAAATATTCGTTAAGGAACTCTACAACTTCGTCTGGAGTAAGCTTTTCTGAAAGTGCTGTGAACGAACGGATATCAGAAAAGAAGATTGTTGCATTCTTTCTTTCTCCACCCGGCTTAAGTTCACCCTTTGCTGCTTTTTCTGCAATGAACTTGTTGGTAAATCTTGTGAAGGTATTCATAAGTCTGTTACGCTCAGAAAGACCGGCGGTCATGTCCATAAAGTTTGTAGTAAGGAAACCGATTTCATCTTTTGTTTTTGGTTTTAAGGCAAGCTCATAGTTTCCGGCACCAATCTGTTTTGTAGCTTCTACAAGAGTGTCAATTGGACGAGTTAGTGTTTTACTGAAGAATCTGATAATAAGAATTGAAAGGAACAGAACCGCAACTGAAAGAAGAATGATTCTGTACCTTGTTTTGTTAATTGCTTCAAATACATCGGCTTCGGAAACACAGGTAACAACAGTCATGTCGCCTACAATTTTATTAAACGCATAGAACCATTTTTCTCCGTTTTCATCCGGGAGAAGATACTGGCTCTTATCTGATTTTGATTCCTTGTTTTTCTTAACTGCTTCAAGGTACGAAATATTCATTCCCTTAAGCATTTTTTCTTCTACAGCATGAATAAGAATGTCCCCATCTTTATTGATAAGGAAAGATGTATTATACGAACCGGTACTCAAGATTTCTGCAAGATTATCTACATAAAATGCAACTGCAACAAAATCTGATTTTTGTGTAATTGGATTTTCGTGCGGGAAAAGAATACAGATAATTGCTTTGTTAAATAATGGCGAAATGTTCTTAATTACAAACTCACCCTTATCAACAGATTTTTTTATTTCAGGATTTTTATCAAGCCAGTTTTTGAATGTATAAGCTAAATCTGAATGAGCTTTTAGGAAGGACTCGTTAGCTTTCATTCCAATATCTGAAGAATACAGAAAAACTGTATCAGGGTTTCTTACACAATAATCTTCAAACAACAGCTCTGCTTTTTTTTTATAATCTTCTTCGCTTTCGAGCAGAAGGAGTGTATTGAAAAATCCGTTTGCATTTGCCTGTGCATTAAGGATTGAGTTTTCTATTGTCTGGGCAGAACGTGTATTAATTGTAAGGTTGTTTTCCTCTGCCTTTTTCTGTTCATCATCACGTACAAGAGTAGAAACCATTAACGTTATAGACACAAGAATAACAATTACAAGAATCGAAAAAATAGAGACAAGCTTAAGGCTTATAGGTACTTTTACTTTATTCTGTTTTGTCTGTTTCATTTTTCCACCTCGAAATCAAAGAAGAATGCATTGCAGGCAGGTACTTTATTAGAAGGTACTACCGGAACAATCTGGGCAAATACAATTTCGTTTCCATCAATTTTGTTCTGTTTTGAATGTGGGCGTCGCTCTAAGGACTTTAATGATATTGAAACATCAGTTGTACCGCCGTTTTTAGTATTAAACTCTTTTGCAAAATAACCATTACCGGACGTGCAAATATAAAGCATATATTTATTTCCATCTCCAAATACCTTGAACTTAAGTTTTGAACTGTCATTCAAGGCATCTGCAAGATTCCTGTTTCTTAACTTAGAAATCTCATTTTCATCTGTATGAGCTGTAAAACCTTTAATATGAATGGCAGGATATAATGAATTCTTATAACTCATAGAAGTTTTTGTATATGTAATGCCACCATAGTTTTCCCAGTTATTATTATTTTCAAAGGCATTCTTATATTCGGTGCCTGCTGCCAGAGTTCCATTTCTATAAAGAATCATAGCACCTGTATTATTCAAGCCTTCAAGATTTCTGCTGACCTTATCATCTGCATCCCACATAAGGTTAATTGTCTGACCACTAGTCCAGCCGGCAAAAGCATCTTTTCCAATATAAGTTACGGAAGCAGGAATTGTAATTCCTACAACAAATACATCACCGGCAAAAGCTTCATCACCTATAGTTGTTAAACGAGAACCCAATATTTTTACTGATTCAAGGTTTGTACAATTCTTGAATGCCTGGTCGCCAATTGTTTCAATTGAAGCAGGCAGAGAAATTTTTTGAACTACATTGTAATTCATAAAGCCATTTACTTCAGTTACACCTTCATCAAACTCAAGGAATGTAAGTCTTGAAAGATTATCATAATCTGCCGCATTAACTTTGCCACCTTTTGTGATAACAGCTCCCTGTGAAACAACATTTCTTGTATATACTGAGCTTCTTACCGGCATTTTTATACCAAAAGCAATTGTACTTCTTGTGTACTTAAGATCCGAATCTTTAAAAAGATTATGGAACTCAAAATTATACCTGAAGTCCAGAACCTGGGTTAATGTTATTCCAAAATAAGTTAATGCATACAAATCACTTGAATTGTAGAAACCTATTTCCTTAATTTTAGGAAAAAGATTTGTAAAGTCTGTATCTGTTTCAGGATTGATTAAATTATAACCTATTCCACCACCAATATATGGAGAGAAATATGTATTAGGTATCATAATTTTAGAATGAAACTCTGCACCAAGCTCCTGCTTAGCATATTCCGTTATAATTACCTGATTGCCGGATAGTTCAGAAATAGATTCAACGTATGCATCACGATTATATTTTACGCCAGGTCCAAAAGAGAACCAGCCGTTATTAAAGATATCATTTTCAAATCTAAAATCAATATTTGCTCCACCATCGCTGAGCATTTCGCTTGTAGTAGCCCCGGAAATCCTTATGAATGGGAACAGATATGGCCGCTTAGATGTAACAGTTACCTGATCTTCCTTAATAGTAACCTTTTCAACTATTGTACTATCAAAGTTTATATCTTCAGAAGAACCTTCTTCTGGTCTTAAGAAGGTCTTTTCTGCCTTAGCATCATTCATAGAGATTTGTCTGGTCTTAAAGTGCTTATCAATAGTAAAATATTCTCTTGAAATACCATCGGCAGTTTCAATAAGCATTATATAATCACCAAAGATGAATGAAGCCGGATCAAGAGAAGTAACAAACTTAGCTCCCTGTAATGCAGATTTAGACAGTTTAAGCGGGATTTTTACATTTCCACCAGATTCTTTTGAATACTCAGAAACAAGAGTAATAGCAGAAGCTTTACTAAGGTTGTCCCCTTTTACTGTAAAATCAAGCTTCTTTGTTCGTTTATTAAACTTTGTACTTATTTTACTGATTACTATATCGGATTCCTTCTGCAGAGGAAACTTTACAAGAATTACAGACTGAGCAATTTCTTTGTCTGCATTTTCTGCCTGAATATAGTAATAACCTGTTTTTATATCCCGGGCATTACAGGTTAAATCAATTTTTACAGTGCCCTCATCATCAAGATTACTTTTTTCCTTCAGATTAACCGGAACTCTGTTTCTGTTTTGATTTACAGCATAAGGATAATCTATACCTACATCTGTAGGAATTAAAGAAAACTTAGTATTTGAATCAAAGCCCTTCCCTTTTATAGAAAAGAGGAGTTCTTTTTTATTTTCAACATTAATTGCATTTACCTTATAGCGCAAATCCTGCTCAAACTCAAAAGGAGAAATGCTCATTGGTCGGTCTGCAAGTACAAGAATACCTATGGAATCCTTGGACATGCTGTTTCTTACTTCAAGAGAATAATAGCCTGAATAGAGAGCATTTTTATTGTAAGAAACATATACACCATTTTTTGCAGGATCACTTTTTACAACTTCAAGCTTTACTTCTTTTCTTGCTGTATAAAATGGAGTATATTCTTTACCGCCATCAAGGGCTCTGTCAGATGGAACAAGGTAAAAGTTTACATTTGGAGAAAAAATATTTTTACCTTTAATAAAGAAGGTATTATCGTCAAAGCCTTTTTCTGCTGTAATAAAGTTTCTGGAACCGGAAATATCTTTAAGGTCTTTGTCTTTAAAGTTTACATACAGGACAGGAACCTTCCATTCAAGTGATTTATAATAATAATTGTCGAATAAATAAGGAGTGCTCTCATCAAGTATGTAAAAATTAGTCCAGTCGGAGGCTGTTTTTTTACCAAGAACATTATAGGTGGAGATTGAAATCCTGTAGCTTCCTGGAGGAAGCTCAACTTCTACCGAGGTTTTACGGGTATCTTTATTATAAAACTTAACCCATCTTCCCTTTTCGTTCAGGACTTCAATAGTAACACCGTATTTCTTTGCCTTTGGCACTTCTTCCCAGGAAAAAGTTTCTACCTGTCCTGCTGAGCCGGCTTCAGAAGATGTTTTCTTAACTCCTGAGGCTTGCGCAGTAAGGAAGAATCCCAGAGAAAAAAGTAGTAAAAATACAGTCGCCAGCTTTTTCATAAACTATCTCGTTTTGGGGCAGTCAAACAATTGATGCCCCGCAAAATTATTTTTTCGGCGGGAAAGCCTGAATATCTGCAATATGAGGACGTTTTACTAAATCACCCTTCAAACCTTCAGCACGTGCCTTGTTTACATAATCCGGAGACTGGAAGCTGTAAGTAAAGTTTGTATGAACATCATAAGTGCCTTTCATAAGAGCATAAGCATCTTCTGTCATTACAAGCTCTTCATCTGTAGGGATTACGAAAATCTTAACCTTTGAATCGTCAGCAGAGATGCAGGTTTCTGCATTTCCTGTGAATGACCATTCGTTTTTCTGCAAGTCAATCTTAATTCCAAACTCTTCAAGACCTTCAAGTGAGCGTTTTCGGATGATTGGAGAACGTTCGCCTACTCCGGCTGTAAATACAATTGCATCTACGTGACCAAGAGCAGCCATATATGAACCAACATATTTCTTAAGTCTGTAAGCTTCCATATCAATAGAAAGCTCAGAAAGCTTGTCACCGTTTGCAGTTGCAACTTCAATGTCGCGGCGGTCTGCATATTTTTCTGTAATACCAAGCAAGCCGGACTTTTTGTTCAATACCTTGTCCATTTCGTCAGCAGTCATTCCAGTTTTGCGCATGATGTAGAAAGGAAGAGCAGGGTCAACTTCGCCGGAACGGGTTCCCATTACAAGACCATCAAGTGGAGTAAGTCCCATTGATGTGTCGTAGCATTTTCCGTTTTTAACTGCACAGACAGAAGCACCGTTACCAATGTGGCAGATAATTACATTTGTATCTTTTGGCTCTTTTCCAAGAAGAACTGCAGCACGCTTTGAAGTATAAAGGAATGATGTTCCGTGGAAGCCGTATTTTCTTGCAGCATATTTTGTGTACCATTCGCGTGGAATTGCATACATAAATGCATAGTCTGGCATTGTCTGATGCCATGCTGTATCCATAATTGCACAGTGAGGTACGTTTGGAAGAACCTTCTGAGCAGCTTCAATACCCATAATGTTTGCAGGGTTGTGCAAAGGTCCCAAATCCTGTACTGAGCGGAAAGTTTCGAGAACTTCCGGTGTGATGATTACTGACTTTGTGAACTTGTCGCCGCCATGGAGAACGCGGTGGCCAACTGCACCAATAATGCTCATATCAGAAATAACGCCAACTTCAGGGTCGGTGATTTCTTTCATAATAAGTTCAATTGCTTCTTTGTGTGTAGGACAAGGACTTTCAATTTCTGTCTTCTTGCCTTTTGCCTTGTGTGTAATGCAGGAACCGTCAATTCCGATTCTCTCTACTACACCGTTAGCCATAACTTCTTTGTTATCCCAGTCGTATACCTGATACTTTGCTGATGATGAACCGCAGTTCAATGTTAGAATTACCATATCAATTTCCTCTATATAATATTGTAAAAAATTATCCGTAAATTATAATGATTTATTGGCCTCATTTCAATTAAGGTCACAATCAACGTTCCCGCAGAACTATGTTCGGCAGTTTGCTGCTTACACTCCTCTTGTATAAATATTTCATAGGATGAATGTCAAAGGCATTGGTGTACCAGCCGCCAACTTCACTTAAATCAATTACATTGAAAGAAACAGGGTGCTGAATTGGGATTACAACGTAATTATCTAAAAGCAGTGTTTCTGCCTGTGACAGCAGTTTTATGCGGTCTTCTTCTGAACCGATTGCGGCCTTTTCCAGAAGACTGTCAAACTCAAGATTAGTCCAGCCCGAATCATTTAATGAAGATTCACTTCTGAAAAGCTCAAGGAATGCAAGAGGATCTGCAAAGTCGCCAATCCACACATAACAGAACAAATCTGCATCTGACTGTTTTACAACATTAAGGTAATACTGCGAAGGATAGGTGCGCACCTGCAGCTCTACGCCAAGCGGTTCAAGTGCTTTTTTAAATGCTTCAAGCTTTTCGTCAGGGAAGCTGTTTTCGGAAATATCAAGAACAAGCGGAATAACCTTATCTGCGGCAACACCATACTGTTCCCTTGCCTGCTTCATCAAAACATACGCTTCTGCAGAATCTGTGTAGGAATAGCCTTCTACGGTTGGGTAACCGCCAAGTGGATAAACAAGGGTTTTTGCAGGAACATAAGTGTTCGCACGCAGATCATCCCATGGAATTGCTTCAAAAAGTGCATTCCTGAACTCTACAAAGTCCCAAACGCTTGAATAACCTTCGGCGGCATAAGACGGGCGGCGGCTTGAGTGTTTAAAAAACAAAAAGCTTGTGGCAAACTCGGCACTAAGGTTTAGTGCTTTTTTATCTATAACTTTTTCGGAATTGATACTTGAGGTTACCCAGTCGGCAAGACCGGTGTTAAAGCAAAAAGCGGCTTCCTCTTCATCATCATTCTGAATATAAGTAATCTGCTCTAATTGAGTGTTTGCAAAATCCCAGTAATAAGGATTTTTTTTCAATATATATGATTTATCATCCCTGTCGTAAAGATAGAATGCACCGCTGTAAACTGTAGGATTTCTATGAATTACGGAAAACGCAGTATGACACAAAACTCTTGGAAGATAATTTGCAGGCTTTACAAGATGAACAGTCAGAACATAATCAGAAAGCGCATAGATTCCAACATCTTCCATATTACATTCACCGTGGCGGTACTCATCTGCATTTAAAATAACATCAAGAAGAGAAGCATAAGGAGCTTCGGGTGTAGCTAAAAGCTGGAGCCAGGAATCGCGTACATTTTCTGCAGTGATTTTTTCTCCATTGCTGTATCTTGCATTCTGGCGGATTGTAAAGGTCCAGCGTTTTTTATCACGTGAGATTTTATAGTCTGATGCAATTGCGTATTCAGGTTCGAGAGATTTTGGATTATAAGAAAAAAGGCCTTCGTACAAGCCAGAAAGCAGCTGGGAATCTGAAGCATAGCTTGTTACCTGGGGATTAAGCTCGTGCGGACGTACTGATTCCATTATCACAAAGTTTTTCTGCAGGGCCTTGTCTATCTGGCTGTTGTTTTCTTCGGCGGTAATATCCTCTTCAAGCTCTAAAGGCTCCCCGTTATTCTGACAGAAGCCTTTTACACAAAAGAGAATGAGAAATAATATTAAAAATCTTCTATATTTTTCCATTAGTTATTCCAAGCTTACGCATCTGGCTCACTTCTTCCTTGAGAGATACGTATTCTCCCCTTTTCTTATTTACATTGATTATTGCATTTCTGTAAGATGACAAATCAATTTTCATTCCCTTAACCTTAGGGCGCAGCAGGACTTCTACATTTGCCTTAAAATAATCATCAAGGGCATTCAGTGTAGTAAATAATGCCTGATTTTCGGAAATCTGCTTGTTTACAAAAGTAAGGATTGCAGTTTCAGATGCACCTTCTATTTTTGCGTACTCAATTCCCTTTGCAGCAATACCCGAATAGATTCGTTTTTTGCTGTCCAGATCGGCAAGCATTTCGTTTACTTTGATTTTTTGAGTAGTTTTGGCGCCTGTTTTCTGGTCTACAACCGGAATTGTACAGGTGCGTTCTTTATCTGCAAGGTTCATTGCTTTTCTAAGAGCCTGCATTATTTTTCTAAAGAAGGTCTTTTTAACATAGAAAAGAAGGTCAAAGTTTTCTGCAAGCTTTATGTACAACTGAGAAAGAACAGGTGCAATTCCGCCAAGAGCCTGAACAGAACCCATAAGGATTTCCTTCGAGCTTGGACCTCTAGGCTTCTGCTTTACTTCTGTCTGTTTGATTCCAAGCTTTGCAAGAATCATTTCCTGCATTCTTTCCCTGTCTTCTGATAAATCTTCTTCGGCAATTTCGCCAACAAGATCAGCATAGAAAGGCTTTTTGCCCATCACCTTACCAAAAGCACGTTTAATTTCGGCAACTTCGCTTTCTGCTGAGGTAGCTTTACCCTTATCATACTCAGGGTTGCCCATTACTTCCTTACGGATTGAATATTTATAGTATTCACGCTGGAAACCGGCAAGCTCCGAAAGAGTTTTTGTAATAAATCCATACGCTTTCTGACACTTATCTACGCTGTCATTTATCATACTGAGCGTCATGTTTGGAGCGTTTGTTTTTACTCTCTGAATTGCTGTTGCCAATCCCTGAGTATTAGGATTTCCATTTGCAGTTGTAAGATTATCCCACTGAAAACACTTATTCAAATCAACAAGGAGCTTAACCTTTTGAACTGGTAAAGTTTCTACAGTAAAACGATAGTAATTACATACAAAATCAAGCATTGTTTCGTAAGTTGAAAGTCTCTCGCCAAGGACTTGTCCAAAATCCTGCTCGGTAAAAGGATCTGCCGGAGGAACTACAACTTCAGAAATACGTTTATCCCATTTGTATGGGTCTGGAGTGACTATTGAGCGTTTTACAAGGTTTTCGTTGATTGTTTTTGTACAAACAAGCATAAGTCTGTACTGCTCAAGGGCTGCTGGCAGCTGAGATGAGTCAAACCAGTCTTTTTTCTTTAATATTGAAGATTCTAGTCTTTCTACAAAATTTTGGTTTTCTTCCATATCTTATTTATCGACCATATAGTTGAAATTCTTGAATTATAGAAAAGGCTACGGAAATCATTTTTACAAAAGTGATTAAAAGACGTCACTCGACTGGGAGCCATTTTCAGATATATGTTAAAAAATGATTTCCGGGAGCCATTTGTATAAGTGTTTGAAAAATGTAATAATATAAACATGAATTACATTTACGATAACGAAAATTACAAAAATAAATTGATGGACCGCTTTGTACGGTATGTAAAAATCTGGACAGAAAGCAATGAAGAACTGGCAGAAAAAGGTGTTTTTCCTTCTACGGAAAGGCAGTTTGATCTGGCAAAGATTCTGGAAGGTGAACTGAAAGAACTGGGCCTGCAGAATGTTCAGGTAACAAAAGACTGTTATGTGTACGGATTTTTGCCGGGAAATGATGAAGGAACAAAGGCTGAGTCTGTTTTGCTGATGGCTCACATGGATACAACTGAAGAAGTGAGCGGAAAGGATGTAAAACCGCAGATTAAGCATACACAAACATCTGGGGAAGATGACATCATCATCACTTCGGACGGCACTACCCTTTTGGGCGGCGATGATAAGGCTGGAGTTGCGGCAATTATGAGTGCGGTAGCCTTTCTGGTAGAAAATCCGCAGATAAAGCACAGGCCTGTGGAAGTTATGTTCTCGCCGGATGAAGAAACGGGGCACGGTATGGATAAGGTTCCACTCAAGCTGATAAAGTCAAAAGCGGCATACACAGTAGACGGCGGAAATCTTGGAGAAATGGAAACAGAATGCTTTAATGCCTGGAGTGCTTCAATCACTTTTACAGGAAAAGCAACACATACCGGTTATGCAAAGGAAGGCGGAATGGTAAATGCAACAGTAATGGCATCGGCTTTTGTTTCAGGTCTGCCACGTCACAGAGCCCCGGAAACTACAGCAAACTACGAAGGCTTTATTGCGCCAATGCGAATCAGCGGAACAATTGAAAGTGCGCAGGTTGATTTATTGCTCCGTGCCTTTACAACAGATGAAATTGAAGAAGAAAAAGTGATTGTAGAAAAGCTTGTCCGCGGTGTAGAAGCCAGCTTTGGCGGAAAAGCAAAAGCAAGCTTTAAGCAGCAATATCTGAATATGCATGATAAAATGGAACAGAATCCACAGGTTGTAGAGCAATTGGAAAAAGCTTACCATGCAGCTGGAGTTCAAATCATCAGAAAACCTATACGCGGTGGAACGGACGGCTCTCGGCTTACAGAAATGGGAATCCCTACTCCTAACATTTTCACAGGTGCTCACGAGATTCATTCAAGAAATGAATGGGTTTCCCTAAACCAAATGTCAAAAGCTGCCGATGTTCTCATTAATCTACTGTCTCAAATCGAATAGAACCGAAGGTTGAACAGTAATAAACTATTATCTCAAGGCACAAATATGCATGAATACCTTATTGAAGGCGGCTATCCTATTCAGGGTACCGTAAAAGCCAGCGGAAACAAAAATGCGGCATTTCCATGTCTGGCAGCTACATTATTAACAAGCGAACCAGTAATCCTCCACAACATTCCTGAAATCCAGGATACAAAAGTAATGATTGAGATTCTCAAGGCACTTGGAGCAAAGGTCAAAAGCCTTGGCAAAAACAGCTGGGAGATTCAGTGCGAGGAAGTAAAAAGCTCGGAACTCCCGTCGGAGCTGAATAAAAAAATCCGGGGCTCAATCGTATTCGCAGGCCCACTCTTGGCTCGTACAGGAAAGTGTAAAATGACACCGCCTGGTGGAGATGTAATCGGTCGCCGCCGTGTAGACACTCATTTTCTCGCGCTCCAGGCCCTTGGTGTAAACATTCATGTAAACGGCTGCTTTGACTTCACCGCAACCAAGCTTGTAGGTGCCGACATCTTCCTTGATGAAGCTTCGGTAACCGCCACCGAAAACGCAGTTATGGCCGCAGCACTTTCAGAGGGCACAACCATCCTTCAAAACTGTGCAAGCGAACCACACGTTCAGGATATCTGCAAAATGCTCAACCTTATGGGCGCAAAAATCACTGGAATTGGCAGCAATATTCTCCGGATTGAAGGTGTAAAGAAGCTCCACGGCTGCGAGTTTACAATCGGACCTGATTATATTGAAATTGGTTCATATATAGGTATGGCGGCTGCAACAAAAGGTCGCATTACAATTAAAGGTGTTCGCCCGGAAGAAATGCGCCCGCTTAAATACAGCTTTGCAAAGCTTGGAATTACCTGGCGCATTGAAGGCGATGAGTTAACTGTTCCTAACATTCAGGAACTTAAGGTTAATGATGATTTGGGCAACGCAATTCCAAAGATTGACGATATGCCTTGGCCTGGCTTCCCTGCTGATTTGACTTCGATTATGACAGTTGTTGCTACTCAGGTGGACGGTACAGTTTTGATTTTTGAAAAGATGTTCGAAAGCCGAATGTTCTTTGTAGATAAATTGATTAGTATGGGTGCCAAGATTACCTTGTGTGATCCTCACCGGGCTGTAGTGTGTGGGCCGAGTGTCTTGCACGGAGACCATCTTGTTTCGCCTGATATCCGCGCCGGTATGGCTATGGTGATTGCGGCAATGTGTGCCCACGGCGAAAGCAGAATAAGCAACGTTTACCAGATTGAGCGCGGCTACGAAGATTTAGTTGGCCAGCTGCAAAAGCTTGGTGCTCATATAGAAAAAGTGGAAGTTACGGGATAAACACCAGCCCTTTGTTGTGCAGCTTTTCCAATGCTTTTTGTAATCCTGCGGATTTAGTTATCTGCAGGATATTTTTTTGCCTGACTTCTTCGGGGCATTCCGGGCGCAAACCGCATAAAAGTTCTATAAATGATGATGGAGTATCATCATCTTTACTGCCAAATAAATCTCTGGCTCGGACACTGTATTCTTCCTGAAGATAAAACCAGTGAAGTTCAGAGTTGTCCCCATTGTTTTTAGGGTTGTCCCCTTTATTCGCCGTGAGGATTGGAGTGCTTCCAAGCCAGTAAGGTTCACCTTTTGTTTTAGAACTGCTCACCTGTTCGTAGCGTTCAATCGCTTTGTCGACAAAATCCTTTTTGACAGTTGGAGCCGGAACCGGGAAATCAAACCACTTCTGCACCTTCTGTTCAAGCTTTTTGCCATGCATCCAGGAATCAAGGGCTGTTTCCAGCGGGCGGCCATATTTTGTAAACTCTGCCCCACCCTTCCAGGAGGCTTTAAGCTTTTCATAAAGCTCAGAATTTTTAGTCAGCGAAAACTTATGCCAGAAGGCCGAATCCAGAAGTCCTGCTTCAAAAAACTGACGAAGCGTTTCCATAGAATCAATAATCGTCTGGGCTGTATCATACCAGAAGCCGTAAATCATATATGCGTGAACAAGAATGCCTGCTTCCTTAAACGCCGCACACGCAGAAACAATAGAATCCAGGTCTGTCCCCTTTTTTATATTCTGCAGGCCTGTCCCCGTTGCAACTTCAATTCCCGCACTAACCGCACCAAATCCGCAGTAGCTTAAAAAAGCCGCAAAATCCTTAGAGAAAACCTTTTCAAAACGGATATTTCCCCAGAAATAAAGCTTTTTACCGTTTTGGGCATTAAGCAGGGCAAACTTTTTGAGGCAGGCAGCCGGAAGCGCTTCATCAACAAAGTGAATACCATAAATGCCTTTTTGCCGGGCACTTGCAAGCAGACCATTAAAAAGTTTTTCCACATTAACAGGCTA
>JAEEGJ010024387.1_pt1 | contig 12547 bp, 7 predicted proteins | sample 8958761 | NCBI WGS metagenome assembly JAEEGJ01 (sample SAMN16246546, study PRJNA631951) | gut metagenome | biome: gut microbiome; feature: rumen; material: RS-attached | host: Bos | place: Iran: Karaj | collected 2018-10 | reverse complement strand
CGAAGGCGGTCATGTTATTGCCGATCTCGCCGATGCCGCCTAAAGGGATGATCTTTACGGGATTCGTGTTCTTGTACTTGGGGTCTTTGTAGCTGTGTCTTTTCGAATTGCTGCTCATATTTTCACTTCCATAAAAACGCAAATACTTCTCAAGGAAGAGAAGTATTTATCGTTGTATTTTTATTTCTTCTGGACGATAACGTCGCGGTACATGGTGCTGTATTTCTTGGTGTTCTCACCATCATCCGCAAAGAGATCGAGGTGGTATCCCTTAGCGCCAGGGCCGGTGTCTTCTACAGTATAGTAACCGTCATCTCCCAAAGGATCGTTTTCGATATAAACTACAGTACCCTTAGGGAATACCTTCCAGTCAGCTCCGCAGGTGCGTCCCTGCTTACACTTTGTGCCGCTTGCTGTTGTCGTGCTGTAAGAGCCGTCCTTCATCTTAACAGGACCATAGAATGTGATCTTACATCTGATCTTTTCGCCTACGGGAGCCTTGCTGGACTTGGTTGTCGCAGACGTGGGCTTTGTAGTCGGCTTGGCAGTCGGCTTCGGAGTGGGCGTGTTCTTCTTCGGAACAGGTGTAGGTGTTGCCGAAGGCTTGGTCTCAGAGATTAAGGACTTCTTTATATAGTTATTGTTTGCTGTCTTTACCCAGCCGTTGGAAGTCTCGGCGACTACGTCGATCTTGGCGCCGGGATTGATCGTCTTTACTATGTCGTAATTGGTGCCCGGACCTTTTCTGACATTGATGGTTGTCTTTGCATATGCACCGTAGATCTTCTCTGTCTCCGTGATGGAGGATGAAGTAGCTTTCGTTGTTGCCTTTGTGGACTCGGATGTGGACTCAGATGTTGCTGAAGTCTCAGTTGATCCTTCGGATGCGGAAGATTCTGATGACTCAGAGGATTCTGATGTCTCTTCCGTATCAGATGTCTCTTCGGATGTTACTTCTGATGTATCTTCTGTATCGGAAGTGTCTTCTGTGGAAACGTCTGCGGAATTGTCCGGGTTATCAGGATCGAATCCATCGGGGTAGGAAACTACTGTTATGGTCAGCTCAGTCTCGATGGGCTGGGCCTGAACGTTCGTGAAGTCGATAGCGGAATCAACGATGAAAGTAGCTGTGGCACAGACGAATACGACTATGCTGCAGCTCACGGCTGAGAGGATCTTAGCGCGTGTGATGTTATAGAATTCTTTTATACCAACAAGCTTCAAAAACCGTTTTCTCCTTATTTTGCAGGCACTTTACGTGCGGGCATAATTACAAATTTATTATATCATACTTTTAATTCACGCTATCCCGAGGCGAAAAAGGGGCATTTTTGTAAGTGTGTTTTCGAAAAGCAGGCATATGACTTTCCAGACGTCCCTGAGCTCTTTTGTTGGATATTTATAGCAAGAAATGTAAAATCTTACGTTTTTGCCCCCTCAGACAAGAAATCTGATATAAACCTCTAAAATTGTATGATACATAACAACTTTACTTCAGTAAAATGTTGCTTTGTTGACGGTTTTGTGACGTTTCAATATTACATATTGTGCGAAATCCAGTTATTTATAGAATAGTCACGTAATAAAAATGAGGAATAGTGAGATCTGAACATGAATTTATTCAAGAACTTTGCAAGAAAAGCTCTGGTAGCCTGCTTATCTGCGATTGTCGTTGCTGCGCCTTTTACGGCATTTCTTAACAGTGACGATGTTAAGGCAGCATCAGCCGAACTTACATCGATCGCAAGTATCGAGGTGTCTCAGGTTAAGACCGATGACAGCCACGGAGCGGTCGATCTTTTGGCAAATCCCGATACACCTATTACTTACGGCGATACGATCGTCTTTAAGCTCTCGTGGGAGATTCCTGACGGCCTGGTGTTCTCCACTGATGATGTGTTTACTTATCAGATAGTAGGAGACATTATTTTCGATAAGGCAAGCGGAAAACTTACTGACGGTAATAAGAATCTCGGAACATATAAGATCGAGGGCAAGACAATTACCATCCAATACACTGACGAGAATTTCTGCAATAACGATGATAAGAGAGTCGGTCACCTTACATTTGACGGCCGCATCAAGGATGACGGAAGCGGTGCGCAGCCTGATAAGGTATATGAGATCCAATTCCCGCCCATCGAGAAGAAAGTCACGCTTCATATGGTTCCGCCGCCGACGGACTCCAAGGTATCTGTAACCAAGAAGTTTACAGCTGCAGATGAGAGCAAGCATATATACGATTGCGTTATTGGTGTTACATCTACAGGTGCTAACACAAATGTCCTGCTCGATGACGAGATGTGGCCCGGAATGTATCTTTACAGCAAGCCGCAGGTCTTTACAGATGCTGCTTGCACAAAGCCTTATACAGGTTCATATACAGACGAGACAGCAGCGCCTACTACGGCAGGTACAGCTCTTACTGATGAGAACCGTGTCGTAAAGATGACTTTCAATCAGATGAGCAACGGCCAGACTTTATATGTGAAGTATAAAGTCCAGGTTCATGATGAACTTTTTAATAAGGATACTGCCCAGGCATTTGTCGAAAAGTATGGCAACAGCGATGTTTACTATCCGACAGATTACCGCGGACATATCTCCAACAGGGCCCAGGTCACAAGCACTGAAGATAAGAATGGAATGACTAAGTGGGCTGACATCAGAACTTACAGGGCGAGGATGAATAAGTGGAACCACCCTGACAGAGATGACTTCGCAAATGGCCTTATCGGCTGGCAGATCGCTTTATACAGCCTTGAAGGAGAGACTTTCGAGACAGGTTACATCCTTGATGAACTCCCTTTGAATAATGAGCTCATGACAGATACCGTTATCGTAAATGACGGAAACGGAAATGAGATCAAAGGTGCTGTCACAGTTACTGATGCGATCGATCCGGATACAGGAAAAGCAGTTAAGAAGTTTACTCTTAACAAGGTCCTTATGGATTACCTTAAGAAACCCGGAAATACTGACGCATGGCTCAGCTATCAGACAAAAGTCATTAGACAGACAGATATCGAAAAGATCTACATGAACTCCACAAAGCTTTTCTATGATGGTAAGCCTGAAGCAACTGCCAAAAATGACGTTAGATACACTAAGCCTGAAGATCTTAAAAAAGGTTCAAAATACGAAGAAGGCAGAGCTCCTACTGTCGACTTCGAGATCAATATCAATCCGGCATCCTTAGACCTTGATGATACAGTTGAATCATTAACTCTCGTTGACAAGATGAGTGATTCTTATGACCTCGATGTTAATTCCGTACTCGTCAATGGCCAGAAGCCTACGGATAAAGAATTTGTTTTCGATAATAAGACGAAGACAATGACATTTACGCTTTCTGACAGAAAGCCTTACAAGATCACATATGAGGCAGCTATGAACCTCGTTCCGGGAACACAGCTGACTCCGGACAACAGCGGCAATACAGCTCAGCTTTCTGCAAACGGAAAGATCATATCCGAGACTACAAGCACATTGTCCGGCGTAGTCTATGAGAGTGCAGGTTCCTCCTCATCACAGGAAGGCCATGGAATCCTCAACATCATCAAGCACAAGAAGGGCAGCACCACTGATGTTCTTTCCGGCGCAGAGTTCACTCTTACGGAAATGAAGTTTGCAGAAGATTCCAACATTGCTTCTGCAAATGGCGCAGGCACCACAAAGAAGAGCGGTGATGACGGTAAGATCTCTTTTGGTGAACTTAAAAGAGAGACTGTATACATGTTCGTAGAGAGCAAAGCACCTGAAGGCTATGAAGCTGATGACACACCTGTTTTCGTTGCATTTGCAGATGCCACATCGAAGCTTCCTGCATCCATCATGTATGAAGGCAAGAGCTACACTGTAACGATCGTATCTTCCGATAAGATCAGCACTGATATCTATGTGGCTAATGCGGAGAAGAATGCTGTCACACCTTCGCCTACGCCCTTAGTTACACCGGATCCTGATCCTGATGATCCTGCAAACGCTACACCTACATCAACACCTACGGCAACTCCCACATCTGTTCCGGCAGATCCTGCTGATCCTGCAAACAAGCCTAATAACAAGCCTGACAACGGAACCGGCTCAAGCGCTATTCCCGCAACAGGTGAGGAGATCTCCATGACAGTTGTTGCTGCAGCAATTCTTATCTGCTCAGCAGGCGTCGTATTCTTTATGGCAAGAAGGAGTATGAAAAAGCAGGGATAATACCGCGAGAACCCTTATGATCACGACATTTCCGGCTGTCTGAACAGCCGCGGAGAACAAAAGCCTCTACCGCAAAATCGATTTTGAGTAAAGCGTTTTTCGAAAAATGTTAAATGATTGTCACAACTATGCAAGGTATGTAATTTTTTATCCGTCTATAATCTAGACACCTGCAAGGGAGAACAATCGAGGGGGGTGATCAAATGTCGTACGGACGTGTCCGCAAACCGGCCAGAAGAGCGAGCTACGGAACGACCGAGCACGATGTTGAGAAAAAGCGTGCACGCATCTTGATCATCTGCGCATTGATCCTAATAGTTTGCGGTATCCTTGATGTCGTTTTCCTCGTCGGAATACTTGATCTATAAATCCACATAAGCTGCCTTTACTTGAGGCAGCTTTTTTCTTTTTCTTGTCTCGAAAAGCCGGCTGGTGACGAAATGGTATTCTCATGCCACCCTCATGCCACCCGCCCTGGCGACAGGTGTGCAAAAATGGTGCCAGAATCCACTCAAATTAGCACCAAATCGCGCATTTCAGGGCCAAATTGCTCATTATGGTGCTAAATCACTCCCAAATTGGCACCATTTTTGCACTGGCCCGAAAACAGGACCAGGTTTTCGAGCCGCCCGAAAACGAGACCAGGTTTTCGAGCCGCCCAGAAAAACTCCCACCTCACACAAATTGCAAAAAACAACCCTCTCGTATATACTTACACCCGTAATATTTTAATAATATAGGGAGCAGAGTATGAGAGTTTCCGAACTTTTTTTAGCTACACAGAGAGAAATACCTGCAGATGCAGAGATTCCGTCACACAGATTGATGCTTAGAGCGGGCCTTATCCGCAAGATGGCATCAGGCGTTTATTCATTCATGCCTATGGGCTACCGCACCTACAGAAAGGTCGAGGCAGTCATCAGGGAAGAGATGGACAAGGCTGGAGCACAGGAGCTCATCATGCCGGCACTTCTTCCTGCAGAGGCATACCAGGGTTCAGGCAGATGGGAGAAGTTCGGTCCTGAGATGTTCAGACTTACGGACAGAGGCGGAAGATCTTTCTGCTTAGGTCCGACACACGAAGAGCCTTTCACGGAAGCTGTAAGAGATTCGATCAGATCTTACAAGCAGCTCCCTGTAACTCTTTATCAGATCCAGCATAAGTACAGAGACGAGAAGCGTCCGAGATTCGGCGTTATCAGAGCGCGCGAGTTCGTCATGAAGGATGCTTATTCTTTTGACGTTGACGAGGCAGGTCTCGATATCTCTTACAAGAAGATGTACGACGCTTACAGAGCGATCTTCGACAGACTCGGACTTGATTACACGATCGTTGATGCTGACTCAGGTGCCATGGGCGGTTCCGGTTCACAGGAGTTCATGGTAAAGAGTGAAGTCGGTGAAGATGCTATCTGCTTCTGCGACGAGTGCGGTTATGCAGCTAACGAAGAGAAGGCAGGCTGGACAAGAGGCGCGGCTGACACATCAGCTGAACTCGAGATCGAGAAGATCCACACACCTGACGTTAAGACTATCGAAGAGCTCTGCGGATACCTGAACTGCGGACCTGATGCATTCGTTAAGACTATCCTCTACAACATTGACGGCAAGTTCGTTGCTGCTATGTGCAGAGGTGACAGAGACATCAATGAGACAAAGCTCGGCAACCTCTACGATGCAACAGAGATGGAGCTTGCGGCATTTGCTGATGTCGAGATGATCACAGGCGCGAAGGTAGGCTTTGCAGGTCCTGTTAACCTCAAGCAGAAGGTCGATATCGTTGTCGATCCTGAAGTTGCAGGCATGAAGAACTTCGTAGTCGGCGCATGCGAGACAGACTATCACTTCAAGAACGTTAACATCGGAAGAGATTTCGAAGCAGATAAGATCGCTGATATTACTAATGCCAAGGCAGGCGATATCTGCCCCAAGTGCGGCAAGGGCAAGCTCGGAATGGCAAGAGGCGTTGAGGTTGGACACATCTTCAAGCTCGGCACAAAGTATTCCGATGCATTGGGCTGCGTATATCTCGATAACAACGGCAAAGAGCACAGCATGGTAATGGGCTGCTACGGTATCGGTGTATCAAGAGTCCTCGCTGCCATCATCGAGCAGTATCACGATGATGACGGAATCATCTGGCCTTCTATCGTTGCTCCTTACAAGGTAATCGTTGTTCCTACAAAGGCTAACGACGAGGAACTCATGACTGTCGCTAACAAGATCTACGACGATCTTACAAAGGCAGGATGCGAAGTCCTCATTGATGATAGAAATGAACGTCCTGGCGTTAAGTTCAAGGATGCAGACCTCCTCGGTATCCCGCTCCGTATCACGGTCGGAAGAAGAGCAGGCGAAGGCATCGTTGAAGTTAAGAGAAGAGATTCCAAGGACGCATCTGAGATCACTGTAGACGAGGCAATCAAGCTCGCTAAGGAGATCTGATAAATGATCTTGAGGGTAATAGCGTCATTAGTGCTTTGCGCTTCTTTTACCCTTGGATCTTTTCCTCAAGTACAAGGGAAGGGGGCATTCATGCCCGCTTCCTTTACTTCTTATGAGGTGACTTTAGTTGACGGTTCTACGCTTGGAATGCGCACTTTAGGCTCACGTCTTGTTTTCGAATCTTCTGCTGAGAGAAAGTACGATGTCACGCTCTTAAAGCTTAAGAATTCACGTGTGGTGAAGAATTTCCAGACCGGCGGAAAGAACTTTGATGTCGATCTGATCAGCTTCATGGACGAAGACACGCTCTATAACGTGGTCATATCATACGAAGCTTACGGCATGACCGTAAATAACGGTGACAATCTGATCTTCAGGAACGGGAATGCCATTTATTTCTGGAGGTCTGAGAATTACGAATATAATCTCGGGACGACTAAGGAACTCTGGACAGATGATAAGTCTTTGGAGGAGTGCCTGGAGCCGCAGAACGACATCGAAGCAGATGATCCTGTGATCAGGGGATATGCCGAGAGGATCGTCAAAGGTGCAGCAGATGACTGGGAGAAAGTATTCCGCATCTACAAGTTCATCTCGAGTGATATGGCTTACGACAAAGCCCAGGTAAAGGCCAGTGCTGCAGGTTATCAGGACAGCGCGATCGAAGTCATAAGGAGCGGCAAGGCAATCTGCGAAGGCTTCTGCAATGCGTTCGTCGCACTCTGCAGGGCGCAGGGCATACCTGCTGTCGTCGAGTTCGGCATAGGGTTCTCGGATTATAACGAGCTTACAACGCGAAAACCTGGTCACGGCGATTATGCCGACCATGCATGGGCTGCAGTCTATCTCGGAGGCAAGTGGCGCTTCGTCGATCCGACTTACGACATGGCAAGATTCCTGCAGGAAGAAAAGGACGTAACGACCTACAACGATTCGACAAAGTACTATCTGCTGCCGCTCGAGTCTTTTTCGAACGATCACAGGATAATGGATGCGGATACGAGACATGGCGTGCCGGTCGCAGGTTACTGCGGAACCAACCATAACGGTGCGAGATTCGAGATCACGAGAGACGGCGTGTGCCATATCTCAGGAAGCGGTTCTCTGCAGCTCCCTGCGGAGATCACGGGATTCCATACCGTTGTTTTCGAGCAGGACAGTCACATCACAGAAATCGGCGCGGACTGCTTCAGGGACTGCGATCTCATAACGGTCGTGATCCTTCCGGATTCGGTCAGGCAGATCAAGAATTCCGCGTTCAACACATGCGAGGACCTGCACTATGTCCGCATCCCCGATAACGTTGATTTCATTGGCGAAAAGGCGTTCATCGGCTGCGACGAACTAAGCTACATCAAGATACCTGATTCATGTTCTTCAATCGGGAAATACGCATTCGAGTATTGCCCCAGGCTTTATATCAGCGTGCCGTCAAAGCTGTCGGACTTCGCGAAAGACTACGACATGAAGCCTATGAAGACCGAGGTCAGATAACAGGAGAAGAGTATGTCATACATTGAATTCAAAGATGTAAGGAAGATCTACAAGACAGGTTCTGTCAACGTTAACGCGCTTGACGGCTGTGACTTCTATATCGAAAAGGGCGAGCTCTGCGTAATCGTCGGCCAGTCAGGTGCCGGCAAGACTACACTGCTCAATATCTTAGGCGGCATGGACAGACTCACGACAGGTGAGGTCTTCCTCGATGGCAAAGAGATATCAAGGCTTAATGCTAACGAACTCGCTCTCTTCAGAAGACAGAATGTCGGCTTCGTTTTCCAGTTCTATAACCTCATCCCGAACCTCACAGCATATGAGAATGTCGAGATGGCAGCGCAGCTCGTAAAAGATCCGATAAGCTGCGATCTTCTCATGGAGGAAGTCGGCCTTGCAGACCGTAAGAATAACTTCCCGGCGCAGCTCTCAGGCGGTGAGCAGCAGAGAGTCTCAATAGCAAGAGCGATCGCCAAGAACCCCAAGCTCTTGCTTTGCGATGAGCCTACGGGCGCGCTCGATTACCAGACAGGTAAATCGATATTAAAACTCCTCCAGTCCCTGAGCACAGAGAAGGGCATGACAGTAGTAATTATCACGCACAACTCCGCACTTACCGCGATGGCTGACAGAGTAATAAGAGTCAAGAACGGCAAGATCACGAGCAACATTGTAAATAAAGATCCTGTGGATGTAGAAACACTCGAATGGTAAGAAGTCCCTACATAAAAACGATCTTAAGATCGATCAAGATGACACTGCCGAGATTTATCGCGATCTTCGCGATAATCGCTCTTGGCGTGGGATTTTTCGCAGGCCTCAAAGTGACTACTCCGTCGTTCGTTTATACTGCCGACAGATATACAAAAGAGACGAAGATGTTCGACTTCAGACTGCTATCTACGATCGGCTTTGATGACGAGGACATCAGGAAATTATCCGAGCGCACGAACTGCATCGTCGAAGGCGCTTACTCAGCCGACTGCGCATGCTATTTCGGCAACAGCGTAAGCACGAAGACTGTGCGTTTCTTATCGATTACGAATAACGTCAACACTTTATCTCTTGAGTCAGGACGCCTTCCCGAAAAGCCTGACGAGATCGTAGTCGATGCTTATCAGGTGCCGGGTGCTGAAGCGGGCACGAAGCTCGTCATCTCCGATGAGACGAGCGAGAGTGCGATGAAGATGTTCAAGTACAAGGAATACACAGTAGTTGGTACCGCGAGATCGCCTCTGTATCTTAACTTCCAGAGAGGCACTTCCAACGAGGGTTCCGGCACGATATCTTTCTATGTCTGCGCGCTCCCCGGAGCTTTTGATTCCGAGTATTACACGGAGGCTTATCTCTATGCGGATACCGGCCTCTATATCTTTTCGGACGAATATAAGAACTGGGCATCAGAAGCTGAGAAGAAATACAGTGACATCCTGGAGACCGTGATCAAGGAAAGATTTGATGCCAAGATCCAGGAAGAATACCAGAAACTCTACGACGGCTTCGACGAATTCAATGACGGACTGGATGACGCTTGGGAAGAACTGCAGGATGGTCAGAAAGAACTCGACGACGCTAAGAAAAAACTCGACGACGGCCAGAAAGAGATCAACAAGAACCGTAAGAAATTAACGGATGCGAAGAAGACTATCGATAAGTCCAAGAAGCAGCTTGACGATGCGAAAAAGCAGCTCAATTCCGGCAAGGCAACGCTCAGCGCGAGCAAGGCTCAGCTCGATAAGGGCAAGAAGGAATTGGACAGCTTCAAAAAGCAGCTCGACACAATGAAGAAGGGCATCACGGATGGCCGCGCCCAGCTCGAGAGCGCGAAAAAGCAGACCGCCGACGGCATCACTCAGACCAAAAAGGGCATTGCAGATCTTAACCAGGCGATCCCTTCTGTCGAAGCAGGAATTACGAACCTCGAGAGCCAGCTTGCCTCAGAGACCGATCCCGAAAAGATAGAGGAGCTGCAGGCTAAGATCACAACGCAGAAAAACACTCTCGCCGGACTAAAAAAGCAGCTTGAAGAGGCCAAGGCAACGCTTGCTTACTTAGAGCAGGTCGAGGCATCTTTCCCTGCCAAGGAACAGGAGCTTGAAGCTGCCCAGACACAGTATGAGACATACCTTAAGACATATAACGACAGCTATAAGGAATACCAGGCCGGAAAAGCCAAATACGATATCGGTTATGACCAGTACAAGAAGGCTGAAGCCCAGTATGAGGACGGCCTCAAGAAGTACAACGACGGCGTGAAACAGTACAACAAGGGCGTCAAGGAATTGAACGATGCCCAGAAGAAATTAAATGACGGTAAGAAAGAATACGATGACGGTGTTTTCGAGCTCTGGAAAGGCTATTCCGAATTTGCGAACACCGCTGACAGTGTATTCAGAACGGATCTTGTATACGGTTACGTATTGCTCGCGTCGGTAGATGATCCTGATACTTATGTGCTTGGACGTGACAAGAATACCGGTTACGTCTGCTTCGACAACGACTCGAAGATCGTTGACGGCGTCGCTGCTGTCTTCCCGGTGTTCTTTTTCGCGATCGCGGCACTCGTATGCTCGACCACGATGAGCCGTATGGTAAGCGACGAACGCGGCATCATCGGAACCATGAGAGCTCTGGGATATACGGACTTCTCGATCATAATGAAATATGCGATCTATGCAGGCTCAGCATCCGTCCTGGGCTGCATCCTCGGATTCCTCGGCGGAACGAAGCTTTTCCCCGCGGTTATCTGGGAAGTCTATCGTATGATGTACGGTTTTACAGATCTCGACTTCGCGACGAGCATCCCGCTCTTCATCCTCTCGATGGGAGTGTCGCTCCTTTGCACAGTTGGTGTTACGGTGGTTACCGCAATGTCCGCGCTGACAGGTATGCCCGCCGAACTTATCAGACCTAAGGCACCGCTCCCGGGCAAGCGCATCTTCCTCGAATACATCGGCTTCATCTGGAAGAGGATGAAGTTCCTTCATAAGGTATCAGCGCGCAATGTCTTCCGCTTCAAGAAGAGAATGTGGATGATGATCGTCGGCATCGCCGGCTGCACAGCACTCCTGATCACAGCCTTCGGCCTTTACGACTCCATCTGCAATGTCGTCAATTTCCAGTACGACGACATCATGAAATACGATCTTAAAGTCACCTTCGACGATAAATACAGGCAGTACGCTCTCGAAGAGGCTGTGAAGGATGCCCGCGAGAACTCCGGCGTTACCTTCGATTACGTCCTTGCCAAGGACGATACAGCCAAGAACAACGGCTCCGGATATGTAAGGGATCTCGAGATGTTCATTTCTGACGATGAGAGTGTAGCTTCGATCTTCGGTCTCACAGACATAAAGACCGGCAAGCCAGTCGCATGGCCTCAGGACGGCGAAGTCGCTATCTCCGGCAAGCTCGCAGAGAAGAATAATGTCAAGGTTGGCGACACTGTAACATTGTTATATGGCGATGATGAGCACGAAGTAAACCTCAAAGTCGGCGCCATCTTCACGAACTACACCTTCCACTACGCACTCATGACGCCTAACACCTACAGGGAGGCCTTCGGCAAACCTTACACGCCTGAGACACTCCTCGTTAAGACATCCGGCAAGAGTGTAGAAGAGGCGTACAAAGTCGCTTCTTACCTGTCTGACAACTACGACGTCAAGACCTGGTCTGCGACGCTCGATTCCAGAGAGAGCTTCTCGAACACAATGGAGCGTCTGAACTACGTCATCGTGCTCGTTGTAGTCTGCGCCGCCGCACTCGCATTCATCGTTCTCTTCAACCTGAATAACATCAACATCACTGAGCGTATAAGAGAGATCGCGACCTTGAAAGTCATGGGCTTCAACCGCAAGGAGACCGGCGCCTATGTAACCCGTGAGAACGTCATCCTTGTGCTCTTGGGCTTCCTCGTCGGCATCCCGCTGGGCTTCGTCCTCCACCGCTATGTAATGGCGCAGATCGCGATGGACATGGTAACTTACCAGGTCCGCATCACTTTGCTGAGCTATATCATCTCTTTAGCCTTCGTCCTCTTGTTCTCGACTGTGGTAAATCTCATCATGCGCGCCAAGATCGAGAAGATCGACATGGCTGAGTCGCTGAAGAGCGCTGAGTAAAGGGCTGTTTTTTACCGCACCTACAGACTAAAATGCGATTTTGCTAAATTCGCCGCCCTGATTTGGCAAAATTTCAGCAATGGCTCATGTCTCACCAGCGTACGCAAAACTGTACGCATTTACCCCTGAAATGAGTACATTTTTGATCGTTGTACGGTACAAGGCAGTCAAGTCCAAAGTTTTGTGTAAATTCAATCCTTAGTATAATTTGTTTTCTTTTGCCAAGAACTCTGAATGGAGCGTAGCGGAACGAGGAGTTCTTGGCAGCGCGCCTC
>JAEEGJ010024385.1_pt1 | contig 12548 bp, 13 predicted proteins | sample 8958761 | NCBI WGS metagenome assembly JAEEGJ01 (sample SAMN16246546, study PRJNA631951) | gut metagenome | biome: gut microbiome; feature: rumen; material: RS-attached | host: Bos | place: Iran: Karaj | collected 2018-10 | reverse complement strand
GTCTCAGAGAATTTGTTTACCTTTGCAGCCATCAAGGGAAGTCACTGGCGCAACTTGCCAAAGGTACTATCTCGTGTGGCTGTGTTTCGAGACGCGGCCACTTTTGTTAGAAAGGGGGATTTCCGTGCTCGTCAGTCGCATTCCAGTCTGCAGGGTCACGTTTTGGTCCTATGCAGTCCTCCGGCTCATATTCCAGTTCCGTGTCCTCTTCCTTCATCTTCTTTTGGTGTGTGTGCGTCTTGTCGCGCATCGGGTCATACTCCTCGCCGTTCTTCCATAGAGTGTATATAAGCAGGAGCAGACGCCGCATGGCGGCTGTCACGCCAATCTTCTTCTGCTTGGGGTGCTTCTGACATATCCTCCCGTATACAGTCTTTATCTGCGGGTTGTAGCGAACAGCAACCAGTGCTGGCATGTAGAGTGCTGCACGTATGTGAGCGTTCCCTTTTTTTGAGATTGCATGCTTCGGGTCTTCCCTACCTGACTGTTTGGCTCTCACATCGAGCCCGGCATAGCTTGTGAGCTGCTTTCTGTTCTCTATGAGGTGGAAACCCTCTGTCTCTGCAACAATGCATACGACGGTGGTCACTCCGAGTCCCTTGGTCTTGGCGATGCGCTTCACCCTGGCCTCCAACTCCTTGTCCTCGGTAATCTTCTGCATGATGGCCTTGTCGTTATTCTCCATCAGTGTGTCAATCTCGTCAATGAGTTTCTGACAATTCTTGCGGACTGTCTTGTCTGCTTCCTCCATATGATTGAGTGACTCCATGCGGTTCATTACAGAGGTCATAATCTGCGACAGGTCAGTGTGGAAACGCGTCATCTGGCGCAACTCACGGTAAATCGGTGCCGGAGGCGACCATGGCTTCAGCTTGCGGCTTGTGCATCCCATCAGGGCCAGGCAGCGGGCATCCATCGCGTCTGTCTTGGTCTTGATGCCCTCGGCCTCACAGAAACTGCGGGCCTTGTTGGGAAGCACCACGTAGACCGTCTGCCCGATCTTGTGCAGATGGTAGGCCAAAGGCTCGTAATAGACGCCTGTAGGCTCCATTAGATAGGTCAGCGGGAAGCCCTTTACGGCCTCCTTCCGGCTCCATTTTACGAACTGGTTGAAACCTGACTTCGTGTTGTCGAAGTCGATACTCATCGTGTGACAGCCCACGTCGTTGGCCCTGTCATACATCTGGAGACAGGCGGTGAACTTGTCTTTGGAAACGTCAATTCCCACACACTGACGGAAATACCTGTCGAGTGTCATCTGTGAATCTGGCTTCATCTTTTAACTGTTTTAATTGTTAATGAATAAGTTTTTAGACTATAGCCAAATCTTCTTCGACTTTACTCTTATCGGACACTGCATCGCCCTCTCATGGCGTGCTTCGATTCTTTGTCCAGACTTTAAAGACTTGTAAAGGGAGTGGGTATTGATCTGTCCCGCGATATAGAACTTGTCTTACCTAGGCACTTGCCTCCTCACTCCCCACGGCCATAATCTCTAGCAAAGCTACAAAATCATAGCCGTATGTACTAAATTTATACGATGATTAACATCTTACATTTAGAACATTATCTATAATCTGGTGCAAAGGTAAGAGGTACCTGAGTCATCGATTCCAGTTCTTTATCAGACATCTTCTCGAGTGAATCCACAGATATACCTGTTGAATCTTTCTGAGTAGCAGTGTTATCTTCAGCATTAGCCATTTGCTTATTCGACACAAATAGGCTTACAACGGCCATTAGTAGAATAGCATTCTTTTTCATATTTGTCCCCTCCACTTAATTAGTGTTTGCTGAATAATATCTAACGCTTTGAATATTAGCAATATATAACATATTTTCTTCTTTTGTTTAACAAGAAATGAGTACCTTTGGGTGTTAAAAGTCATATAGGAATGAAGTATTACACACCACAGCACAAGCAGTTGACTCTGGATTTGGTGAGGTCGTCACTGGACAACCTTGACAAGTCCAACCGGTGGGTGCAGATGGGTGACCTTCTCCCTTGGGCTGACATCGAAAAGGAATACAACTCACGTCTTGACAACAAGGAGAAAGGTGCAGGCAACAAGCCTGCCCGTATGGTGGTTGGTGCGATGCTAGTCAAGCACAAGCTCGGCCTTTCCGACCAGGAGACGATAGACATTATCCGTGAGAATCCCTACATGCAGTATCTCTGTGGCCTGTCTGAGTTTACGGACACTCCGATATTCGATTCGAGCCTGTTTGTCACCATCCGCAAACGTATCAGTGAGGAGGAGATTAACGCCATGACCACGAAGATGCTCCTGAAACAGCAGCGCATCCTGGAAGATCGTCTCCGTCAGAAGGAACAGGAATCCAGGGACAAGGGCGAGGAGCCTCCCAAGCCGAAGGCTGGTGACCCGGATGCAGCAGAGTTCACGGACACCAAAGGGCGCAAGCATAAGGGAGTGCTGAAGATAGATGCGACATGTGCCGATGCCGAGGTCCGCTACCCAGTTGATGCCACCCTTCTTGAAACGGCATGCCGCAAGATAGACGAGTACACCTCCAAGGTATGCGAAGAGTTTGGCATCAAGGGGAAGACGACCCACTATAAGGATGCCCGCCGTGCCTATCTGCTGCTCATCAAACAGAAGGTTAAGAAGGGCCGCCTGGTGAAGGACACCATCGCCTACCTGCTTAACTGCCTGACAAAGGACTTGCGTCAGCTGTTGGACATCTTTGCCGTAGACCACAAACGCTATGATTTCCTGTTCCTCTATGAGAAGAAGGTCATCACCGCCATCATACAGATGATGCACCAGCAGGACGAGATGCATAGAACGGGTGTCCATCAGTGTCCGAACCGCATTGTCAGTATTTTTCAGCCTCATGTCCGTGCCATAGTACGTGGCAAGGCTGGTGCCAACGTGGAGTTCGGTGCCAAGATAGGCGCAAGTATCGTGGATGGCTACACCTTCATCGATCACCATAGCTGGGATGCCTACAACGAAGGAGCTGACATGCAGCTTCAGATAGAGCTGTATCAGAAGCGGTTCGGCTATCTGCCATCGACTATAGATGCTGACAAGATATACATGAATGCGGCTAACCGCAAGCTACTGAAGGATATGGAGATACAAGCATACTGCAAGCCACTTGGAAGACATCCGAAGGACCCTCCACCACAGGAGGTGAAGGCCAAGATGGCAAAAGCCATAGGTCGGCGAAACGAAATCGAATGCTCATTCGGTACTGGCAAGAGGGTTTATCGAGCCAATGACATAAGAGCCAAGCTCCCTGATACTGCAAAATGTTGGACGGGAATGTGCTACTTCGTCAAAAACGTGATGAAGTTCTTAAGGGAACTTTGTCATATCCTTACCGAAATATGGCAGCTAATAATTAATATGGTCACAGAATGGGGCTATGTCTGCACCCCAGTCTTGGTGGCTCGGTATTAATTCAGCGGACACTAATTAAACTCGGCGTACCTTTGTCCTCAGAAAAGTAATCATTTTGCTCTTTGATTTTGATTCAAAGGCAGTCCCTCGTGATGACGGGACTGCTTTCCAAGGAGATTCTTTTAATAATATGTAAAAGTTACGCCATAAGATGTAACTTTTGCGAATAATTATGTACTTTTGTTGATGAAGAGGTCAACGAAAGTATTTTTTCGTACCCTATTTTGAAAAAAGTTGGGTATGGGGTTAGCATTTTGAACGTCTATTGGGTATTACAAAAAAAGACGTGATGGAGAGAATAGAAATCCAGCGGCTATTCAAGCAGCACTATGCCAAGATGTACAGGATGGCACGTACCATTCTCTACGATGAGCAGGAAAGCGAGGATGTGGTCAGCGACATCTTCGAAGACTTGCTTCATGGGCAAACAATCTTGATGCCGGAAACAGAGGAATGCTATCTGCTGACAAGCGTCCGAAACCGGTGCCTCAAGCGGCTGCGCCACCCAGCAAGTGCTATCGAAGGGAGTGGCAATAATGAACCTGTCGACGATTCCGACGTTGAAGATGAACGACTGATTGACATCAACGAGTTTATAGTCTGTCATCTATCTGAACAGGAGCAGCGCATCTTCCGCCTCCGTTTCACCGACGGTTGCAGTTACGAGGAGATCGCTGCTGCCGAGGGCATCAGCAGGGTAGCCGTATGGAAACATCTTTCACACGCCTTGAACTTGATTAGGAACCATTTTAACAAGTAAAGACTATGCAAACCCCAAACGAAAAGACACAGATGTTTCTTGACATGCAGGAACATCCTGAAAAGTACTCAGACGAGCAGTTGGAGGCCATGATGGACGAACTCGACCATTTGCCCGATGTGGATAAAGCATGGCATGAGTTCGAACAGAATCATCATCAGATTGCGATGCGCTCACCGCGTCGCTGGCTGAAAGTTGCAGCATCAATCATTGGTGTTCTTATGGCCTCAGGCATTGCTTTCGCAGCTATTCATATTGTGCGTCATTATCAGAAGCCGCAGGCACCTGAGACCGAACAAACGACGTGCGTAAAAGCTCCAGATAACATAATATCTGCTGACATTACCACTGATTCCATCGCTGTGGAGCCTCGCATTTTCGACAACGTGTCGCTTGATACGATGCTTTATGAAATAGCAGACAACTACCATGTTGCCGTTGAGTTCCAACGGGAAGAAAGTCGTCAACTCCGCTTTCACTTCGAATGGAAGAGCAGCGAAAGCATCGATCGGGTCGTAGAACGACTGAATAACTTCGAGGCAGTAAATATCATTTGTGAATCCGAAAAACTGATTGTAAAATGAGACGATTGAACTTACTGCTTATCCTTCTTCTAGCGTTAGGTACTTCACAGGCTCAACGTATCACCCGACAATATAATGATGTGTCGCTCAGCGAGGCATTACTTCAATTAAGTCAGGAGCAGAACGACTATACCATAAGCTTCATCTACAACGAACTGGAAGATTTCCGCATCTCCACCTCAGTGAATCGTAAGTCTCTTCCTGATGCCATACAGCAGATGATAGGCTTTTATCCCGTCCAAATGATTATAACGCCTGAATACAACGAGATCTTCGTAGAGTGTACCCATAAGACCAACCGTCACCTGACAGGTACCATCATCGACGAACTGGGGCAGCCCGTGGCATACGCTAACGTTGCGATCCTCAATCCTGTTGACTCGACACTACTCAGTGGTGGAGTATCTAACGAAATTGGCTACTTCGCAGTTCCATACGAACAAGAGCAAATCCTCGCTCGTATCTCCTATGTAGGATACAAAACCATCTTTCGTTTATGCGATAAAGATAACGTTGGAACCATCCGAATGCACCCCGAAAGTTATAAATTGAATGGCGTTGAGGTGAAAGGTCAGCGTCTGCTGGTCAGAATGAAGGACGACGCTTTTGTGACCACCGTTGAAGGAAGCTACCTTGCCAAGATGGGAACAGCTACAGATGTACTTGGTCATATCCCAGGTATAATCCACAATGGAGGAAATATCGAGGTTATCGGACGCGGTACACCACTTATCTACATCAATGGTCGACAGATGCGCAACCCAAGTGAACTCGACCAACTGAACAGCGACCAAATCAAGGACGTGGAAGTGATTATGACGCCTGGTGCAAAATACGATGCTACGGTCAAGGCCGTCATCCGTATCAAGACCATCCGTCCTGTGGGCGAGGGTTTCAGTTTCAACAGCCGCACAGTGGCTGGCGTAAACCACTATGTGTATGGACTGGAGGAATTAAACATGAATTACCGCACTGGTGGACTTGATATATTTGGTATGGTCGAATATGAGAACCGTCGTATCCGTCAGACCAATGACAGCCGACAAGACACCTACCTACAGAGCCACTATCAGCAGAACAGTCTGATGCACTACTACAACAAAAACCAGATGCTAGCTGGGAAACTCGGATTCAATTACATGTTGAACGACAATCATTCCATCGGTATGACCTATACCGTTACTTCACACCCAAATAGTCAGACGAGTGACTACCTCACGACCATGCTCATTGATCAACGGAACGACGATCAGATTACGGGTCACGGCAAGGTGGACGGCGATGACATTCAGCACATCATCAGCGGCTACTATGCGGGACAGACGGGGAAATGGTCGTTCGATGCCAATGCCGACGTGCTGCTACAGAAACAGAAGTCCGACAACCAGACCTTTGAAGATGCCACACAAGGCGACGACCGCACAGTAACCACCCGCAACGACGTGAAGAACCGCCTCTATGCCGCCAAGTTCGTGGCTGGCCATCCGCTTTGGAAAGGCAATTTGGAGATAGGCACCGAGGGCAGTTACATTCACCGTACTGATGTGTTCGGAAACGTAGAAAAAATAATTGATAGTAGCGACACAAAGATTGAGGAAAACAGCACGGCGGCATTCGTTCAACTGATGCAGAGACTGGACAAATTGACACTTATTGCCGGATTACGCTATGAATATCTCGATAGCCGTTATTATGAAAGTAGCGTGAAGATGGGTGATGAAAGCCGAACTTACAGTGACCTGTTCCCCTCGTTGATGCTGATGTATCCTTTGAAGAACGTGCGCGCCCGACTTTCATATTCGCGCAATATCAACCGGCCGGCATTCAGCCAACTCAGCGGCAATGTCAAGTACATCAACCGCTACACTTATGAGAGCGGTAACCCCTATCTGAAGCCGTCGTACCGCGACAATCTCTCACTGGCACTTAACTACAAATGGCTGACGGGAATGATTGACTATGCCCGTGTACACGACTACATCATCACCTCCTATTCATCCTACAAAGACGATCCGACCATTGCCCTGCTCCGTAAGGATAACGCCCGTGGCTATGACAACCTCTCTTTGATGGTCTCTGCCGCACCAGTTTTCGGCAAGTATCATCCGCAGTTGATGGTGGCCACGCAGATGCAGAACCTTGAAGTGCAATACCGCGGTGAGACCAAAAAGATGAACAGCCCGATGGCCATTGTCCGTTTCAACAATGCTGTAAATCTGCCTTTCGACTCATGGCTCAATGCTGATTTCTCATGGCGTTCGGCAGGTGACACCGAAAACATACACCTCGCTCAGTCGTGGCAGTTCGACATCAGCCTCTACAAAGCATTTTGGAATGACCGTCTTACTATCAAACTGGCCTGCACCGATCTTTTTGCAAGCATCCGCCAGAAGGCAACCATCTATAGCGACATCCGTGAAATCAACCTTGACAAGCGCCTCGATACCCGCAATTTAGAACTCACCGTGCGCTATAACTTTAATCCCGCTAAGAGCAAGTATCGTGGACAAGGTGCAGGTAACGATGCAAAAGGACGATTTAAATAATATAACCTGCTTTTTCTGGGCAGTTGCTAGTCTCAGGCCGGCGCTGCCCCATTATAAAGCAAGCGAATAGAAAAGACTCTCAAGAAGTAATAATTCCTTAAATGTTGAACCCATTAAACCCAGAAATAGTTATGAGTCCTTAAATTAATAACAAAACATTTGGGTGTTTAAAAGAATTGGAGTAACTTTGCACCCAATACGTAAGCAACCAGCTTTCTTGTAGGTCTCTCGAATTAACCACTCACAAGACCCATATTCAGAAAAGACGGCTGCCGTGCTCACGTGTCCAATACGGAGACGTGGGCTTTGGTAGTATCAATATGAATATGGGGGCCAGGTTAAGCCCGAGAGCCATATTGAGACTCCTTAGCATTCTAACCACGTCACCGTTTTTCTCCAAAATCATATTTTAGTTAAACCATTTATTTCGTATCAAGGAATATGAAGAAGAGAAACGAAGAAGCCCCGGACAATCTGGGCGGACTCGGCGAACTGCTGCCCGCTGAAGTCCTGAAGCTGGTCAATGAACTGCTGGAGCAACAACACAGAACAGATCATCCCAACAATGGCAGCAAAATCGAAATAGTGTATGTCGCCTCTGGCGGACAGCATGTGGATACTCAAATCAATATTGGTGATTCCAATTCCAAACCAAAGAAGACACCCAAAGAAAGTGATGCGTCTGCTAAAGAATTATTCAATGCCGACACACCGCTGTCGGCCCTGTTCCGTGAGAACCATCATGAGGAACTCAGAAAGGTCATCAACTCCTGGCAGCCATATCTCATTGACAACGAAACTAACACGGAAGCGCTCGCTTTGAAACTCTTCGAGTTCGACTTTGAACAAACTAGACCTGTCTGCATCTATATGGATCTATCCCGTCTGATTAACCATGATGCCCTGTCGGTGCCTATGTCAGTATTGGCGGCCTATCTGTTCCTGCACTCCAACCTGAGTCGTAGTGAAAACGCTCTCTATGTACAACTGAAACGCTACAAGAAACTATGTGAATAGGTAACGGCCGTTACCTTTTTTTTCTGTTACCGACTCGGTACTCAGTAATAGCGGAATTCCTTGCAGGAGTTCCGCTATTAACGTAACTTTGTCCCCGTCGCGACAAACTATTGAATTTAAAAACTTAAAACCAAACATCTATGTCAAAACAAGCATCACGCATCTTTCAGGAGATGCCTTTGATTGAGAGACTGCTGCACCAGAGTATCAGCGACTATGACCCGACGCAGGACGACGCCATCGACGAGGCGATGAAGGAACTGCTGCACAGGGAGGTGCCGGAGCGGGCTGACTGTTTCGTCACCTGCCTCTATGCCATCGCACAGGACATGACCTTCAGCGACTGGCAGGACTTCTGGCTCGACATGGGAATCCGCATCTTCGATGCAGAAGAAGAATGGCACACAGAAAACACTGAAATCACAGAAATTGAGGATTCTTCTGAAGAAGACGCAGTAAACGGGTGCCTGATATGATTGAATCGTCGGGAAAATTGATTACTGAGGAGCTGGCGAAGGCGGGCACGGATCCGGAACTGATCGAGCGGCTGAAGAAGGACCGCATCACGATCGACAAGGAGCTGCCGCCGATGGAGTTCCTGCTGAAGCTGTTCGACGTGCCGTGCTGTCCGCGGGGCGAGCTGGTGGCATTCACCGGCAAGGCCAAGAGCGGCAAGACATTCGTCATGTCAATGATGATGGCGGCAGCCGCAGCGTCAGGGGTGCTGGCCTTCCACCGCACGACCTTTGAGCCGCTGCAGGTGCTCTGGATCGACACCGAGCAGAGCGACCAGAGTACGCAGGACATCCTGAGGAACCGACTGGTGCCGATGGTATGCGGAGAAGGTGAGGGATTTCCGGAAAGCATGTACGATATTTTCAACGTGCGGACGGAGTCGTGGACGGAGCGCCTGCCGCTGCTGATGGCGGCGATAGACCTGTGCCACCCCGACCTGGTGATCCTCGACGGTGTGCGCGACCTGGTGGACGATATCAACAACGGCCAGCTGGCACACGAGGTGACCGAGCGGCTGATGAAGATAGCCCAGCAGGCACGGTGCTGCATCGTCTGCGTCATCCACCAGAACAAGGCCGCCGAGGACCGTACCCTGCGCGGATCCATCGGCACGGAGCTGACCAACAAGGCCTTCGAGGTCTACGAGTGCGAGAAGCTGATGCCCTCCCGGACGTTCGTCATGACGCAGAAGCTCACCCGTAAGTACGACATCGTGGACTCCCTCTACTTCACCGTCGACGACCGCGGCCTGCCCCGGCAGGTCGGTGCGCCGCAGGCGGGACTGGAAATGACGGTCATCACAGCGGATGGAATTGCCCGACAGACAGGCCTTAAGGCCAAGTATCTCATCGTCCATGAAGACGGCTCCTGGGAGGTCGACTACCGGCTGCTCTTCCGCGACGCCCTTACCAATCAGGGTGAGTTATGCGGCGGCGAACTGCGTGACCGAGTGATGGGACTTTGCGGCATGAAGAATCGCTTCCAATACGGCGAACTGCTCGAGAAAGCCAAGGCCGGCGGCATTCTCAGTATGCGGAAAGCAGGAAAGAAGCACTATTACTGGCTGGCGCCTGACTGATGGCTCTGTCCCCTCTATACTTAAGCCCCCTTTATAGGGGGCCATAAGTAGAGGGGGGAGTTATCAGTCTGGAACTGACGATTGTATATAAAAACCACAGATTACACCGATTTCACAGATTATTCTTAGTCATTGATCATCATGATGAAACTGATTAACACAGATTTGGACGCAGGCGTCCTTCCAAGCGCAGACATCGCGGCTTTTTGGAAGCCGTGGGTGTCGACCGACAGCACGTTCTGCCGGGCGCTGGTCAGCAGCGGCTACCTCTCCGAGGAGCAGATGCTGAGGGCGGCAGACCGCTATCACTTAGGCCGCAGCCGCGACGGCGGCGTCATCTTCTGGCAGATCGACCGCGAGGGCATAACCCGCGACGGCAAGATCATGTTCTACCGTAGCAACTGTCACCGCGACAAGTCACGAAACCCCTCCTGGTGCAGTGCCAGGATGAAGGCCTACTACGGCTACGACGGTGACCTGCCCGTCGACCGCTGCCTCTTCGGTTTGCATTTACTAGGTCACACAGAAAACACAGAAATCACGGAAAAAATAATGCCCGACAATACCGACAGGAATAGTTTCTGTGATTTCCGTGATTTCTGTGTGACAAATAATACTATCTGTGTGGTGGAGGCGGAGAAGACCGCCGTGATCATGTCCGAAGTCTATCCGCAGTATCTCTGGATGGCGGCGGGCGGTCTGAGCATGCTGAACGCGGAGAAGCTCCGTCCGCTCAGTGACCGACACGTCATCCTCTTCCCAGATACCGATCCCGACGGCAAGGCCTTCGCCCGTTGGCAGCAGGTCGCCAAGGAGGCCTCCCGTCAGTCCCTCTTCCCTGTCTACGTCAGCCCCCTGCTCGAACGGCATGCCACGCCCCAGCAGAAGGCGGCGAAGATCGATCTCGTTGATTTTCTCTTCTCACACTGATTACACAGATCACACAGATTTTTCTTGGAGTCACAGATGTGACAGATATGACTGATTTACACTGATCAGTGTCTCAAAAATTATCTGTGATTTCCGTGATTTCTGTGTGCCATAAAAAAATGCCAATGATAAAAGAGTTTGAAATCCGTTCCTACGGGAAGTCGGAGCTGGCCATGCTCTACTTCCCACACGTCAAGACGACGAAGGGAGCCTTGAACAACCTGAACTTCTGGATCGACTACAACGGCGAACTGCGCCGGAAACTGCGCGAACTGAACTTCCCGCCGAGGGCTCACCACTACACGGCCCGCGAGGTGGAGCTCATCGTCTACTACCTCGGAGAACCATGAGATAGTTTATCAGTTTATAGTTTATAGTTATGATAATTTCTTGGAATGTGCCCCGAAAAGCACAAGACAGCACGAGTGTCAACAGACTCCATGGCAAATTGTGTTACCTTTGCATTGTCGGAAGTGACCAGGCGGTTGGGCCCAAGAAAGGGTAGCCCTTACTCCGGGAAACCAGGCACCTTTCTGCCGGAAAGGTACTACCTTTCTCGGAGTTTGCAGCCACCTTTCTCCCGCTTACTTCACCCCGACACGCGATAGTTTATTAATTTTCAATTTTCAATCTTCAATTTTCAATTCTAAAAAATGGCTCGTTCAAACATTCCCATGACGATCAACCTTCGTCAGAACACCAACGATGACTCCACCGCCTACGGCAAGTACTTCGCCGAAGTGGAGCGTAAGGAACCTATTAACTTGAAGGGCTTCTGCCGGCACATGACCGAACACGGCAAGATCGCCAGCTACCAGATGTGTGAGCTGGTCGTCAAGCAGGTGGTCGAGTGTCTCAAGGAGCTCATCACCCAGGGTCAGCCCGTGAAGATCGACGGTCTCGGCACGTTCTATCCCTCGGTCGACGGCGGCAAGCTCGGCAAGGCCAACATCACCGACGCCATCGCCGGCGGTCCGGCTGCCATGATCAACGGCATCTACCTGAACTTCCAGCCCGAGAACACCAAGGGTGAGAAGCTCACCTCGAAGGCCCTGAAGGACGACTGTATCTTCGAGTGGGGCTACGTCATCAAGTCGATGAAAAAGACGATCGGGGGCAAGGAGCGCCGTTATCAGGAGAAGATTCCCATCTCAACCTATGGCATCGCTGTCGCCCAGGGTGATGCTCCCGCCGGTGGCGGTGATTAAGCCTTAACCTCTGAGAGGTCGTGAGCTCTGGGGCCGGGACTGTGCTATGGCACCTCTGGCAGCCGCTGCGCGCTGCAACAAGTCCACATCACCGCCATCAAGCCAGTCTGATCAACTCACACCTCTTTTCTCTCGCTCTCTGATTTTATGTCACACAGAAATTCACAGAAAATTACATCATTATGAAACTCTTTAAGAAAGACATCCCCGTCAAGAAGATCCTTCAGATCATCGTCACCGTCATCACCACGATCCTCGGTACCAACATCATCCAATCCTGCATGAACATTTAATATGTTCTTATGTTCTTCTGTCTAAACTGTAAAAAATATGAGAAGAATCGATTTAATTGTCCTCCACTGCACGGCCTCGCGGCCGAACCAGCACATCTCCATGGAGCAGCTCCACAAGATGCACCAGGCCCGTGGCTGGAAGTGCTGCGGCTACCACTACTACATCACCCGCGACGGCCAGCTCTTCC
>JAEEGJ010000851.1_pt1 | contig 12549 bp, 7 predicted proteins | sample 8958761 | NCBI WGS metagenome assembly JAEEGJ01 (sample SAMN16246546, study PRJNA631951) | gut metagenome | biome: gut microbiome; feature: rumen; material: RS-attached | host: Bos | place: Iran: Karaj | collected 2018-10 | reverse complement strand
TGTCCGAGCTTGTCGAGATCCTCTACGATGCGCTTTCTTGCTTCATAGCGGTCAAGACCGGCATATTCGCCGCCGTTTTCGTTGATGGTGGCGTCATCGTTCATGATGTTGATGACATCAAGGTTATGGCGCTTTCCTACCTCGAAGTCGTTGGGGTCGTGTGCGGGAGTGATCTTAACTACACCGGTTCCGAACTCGACATCAACATAGGTATCCTCAACGATGGGGATCTCCTTGTTAACGAGGGGAAGCCATACGCTGCGGCCCTTGAGGTGGGTGTATCTTTCATCATCGGGGTTGATCGCAACAGCGGTATCTCCGAGCATTGTCTCGGGACGGGTTGTCGCAAACTCGAGGAACTCCGTGGTCGAAGGCTTTCCGGTCTCCTTATCCATAAGGGGATACTTGATGTGCCAGAGATGTCCGGCCTGCTCCTCATACTCAACCTCCGCATCGGAAATGGAGGTATTACAGATGGGGCACCAGTTGATTATCCTCTTGCCCTTGTAGATATATCCTTTTTCATGCATCTTGACGAAAACTTCGGTTACGGCCTTGTTGCAGCCTTCGTCCATGGTGAAACGCTCTCTGTCCCAGTCACATGAGGAACCGAGCTTTTTGAGCTGGCTGATGATGCGTCCGCCGTATTCCTTTTTCCATTCCCATGCCTTCTCAAGGAAGCCTTCACGGCCGAGATCGTGCTTATCGATGCCCTCCTTTTTGAGAGTCTCGATGATCCTGACCTCGGTTGCTATGGATGCATGGTCGGTTCCGGGCTGCCAGAGGGCGTTGAAGCCCTGCATTCTCTTCCAGCGGATGAGAATGTCCTGCATGGTGTTATCGAGGGCATGACCCATATGGAGCTGTCCTGTAATGTTTGGGGGCGGGATCACGATGGTGAAGGGGGTCTTGGAATGATCCACTTCGGCGTGAAAATACTTCTTATCCAGCCATTTTTGATATAAACGGTCCTCTATTCCTTTCGGATCGTAAGTTTTTGCGAGTTCTCGTGCCATGTTTTTTCTCCTTTCGCGTCTCTAAGGAATGCAGGTTTTGGGCTATAAAAAAGCCCCTTGCACTCCTTATAGGAATGCAAAGGGCGTATACTACGCGGTACCACCTTTGTTCGCAGACTTTTCTGCCTCATTACACCGTTTCGTGGATCGACGGGATGACTACACAGCTTCTTACAGGTAAAAGCCTTCACCATCCGGCTCGGAAGCTACCTTCTGGGATCCTGCTCGGGGAAGCTCTCAGCGTGTAATGCTTCCTTCTCTGTCGGGCGGTTATCACATACTCCTCTTCGTCACAGCCATATAATATGTATGCAGCATATCGCTGCAATTTCGAATAATAATATGTGATAGCAGGTGTTTTGTCAAGGAAAACAGGGAAAAACAGGGGATGGTTCCGCCTCGTGGTATAATGATTGAAAATACATGAAAAGGAGACACGCGTATGTGGGCTTTTGAAAGTGTTTTTTACCAGATCTATCCTCTGGGTTTCTGCGGGGCACCTTTTGAAAACGACGGAGAATCCAAAAGCCGGATCCTCAAGGTCAAAGAGTGGATCCCCCATATGAAGAAGCTCGGGATCACGGCGGTTTATTTTTCACCGGTATTCGAATCCGACACTCACGGATACAACACCAGAGATTACAACAAAATAGACACAAGGCTCGGAACAAACGAGGATTTTGCACAGGTTTGCAAGGCTCTGCACGAAGAGGGCATCAAGGTCGTCCTCGACGGCGTATTTAACCACGTCGGACGCGGCTTCTGGGCTTTTAAGGACGTCCTCGAAAAAAGAGAGAGTTCCCCTTACGTTTCCTGGTTTGCCCGCATAGCATTCGACGGCAATTCCAATTACAATGACGGACTGTGGTATGAGGGCTGGGAAGGCAATTACGACCTGGTCAAGCTCAATCTATGGAACCCGGATGTCGTAAACCATCTTCTTGATGCGGTTTCGGGCTGGATCAGGGACTATGACATAGACGGATTAAGACTTGACGTAGCCTACTGTCTCCCCGAGGACTTCATAAGGCGCTTAAGAAGCCATGTCGACGGTATCAAGCAGGATTTCTTCATCGGAGGCGAACTTCTCCACGGAGATTACAACAAGTGGCTGAACGCAGGTCTTGACTGTGCGACGAATTACGAGTGCTATAAGGGCATCTTCTCAAGCATGAACAGCTACAACTGCTTCGAGATAGTCCATTCGCTTCTCAGGCAGTTCGGTCCCGAGAACTGGACGCTCTACAAAGGCAGGCACCTCTGGTCATTCGTTGATAACCATGATGTAACGAGAGCCGCGAGCGTCGTAAATAACGAAAACCACCTGCCCCTTATGTACGGCTTCATCTTCGGAATGCCCGGAATACCGATGATCTACTACGGAAGCGAATGGGGCGAGAAAGCGAACAAGCAAGAAGGCGATCCCGCGCTCCGCAAATGCTTCGATGCGCCGCAGTGGAACTCCCTTACGGATACCATCGCCGCCATGGCAGATGCAAAGAAGGGCTCCGAAGCACTCAATTACGGTGATTTCAAGTCACTGGTCCTCACAAACAGGCAATGCATCTTCCAGAGACAGTCCGAGCATGAAAGAGTCCTGGTTGCGGTCAACATAGACGAGAACGAATACACCGCTCATTTTGATGCAGGCTGCGGCAAAGCGGTCGACCTGATCACGGGAAAGGACTTCGATTTCGGCGGAGGAACAAAGCTTGAGCCGTACAGTGTAAAATTCCTGAAGTGCGAAAGGTAATTCACAAGGCTAACAGAAGTTAGAAATATATGCCCCTCGAAAGGTAATTTCGAGGGGTGTTTTTTTATGTTAACCCGATAAATACTGAAAAGTATGGTTACCATAAATCACGAAACTCTTTTCGAGTTGTTACGAACGATTTCAAGCGTCACGAAATTTGGCTTGCAAAATATCAGGCGGTATATGACGACACGACTTTTAACAACAGTGTCATTATTTTGTGAATTTCGCAGGATTTTCTAAAGCTTGTCCACGCAATCCACTGAGTTATCCACATAGGATATTGACGTCAGTTCCGCATGAAATCCGGTGTCATATTGAAAGATTATGAATGATATAAAATCATTCAAAGGATACATAATCGAAAATGCAACCGATCCCAAAAACGCCCGAATAACATTAGCGATTAAAATTTATGTTAACTGAATTGTCTTCTAAATCACAACTGTTTTCACTTAACTCACTTAAAAACGACACTTCCGTCATATAACGTCAGTGTCGTCGTTTTGGGGCCTCTTGTATAGCAGGGAGGAGGAACCACTATATATAGGCATAGGGAAATATGGAAAAACCCTCACTCCCGCCTTGAGCGAAAATGAGGGTTAAAATCGAAAAAAAATGGGGAAAAAGGTGGGAATATATCAAAAATGTTCCCAAAATGATGCTACATGCTCTCTTATATGTTCCAGATCGGTAACCTTTACGTCGGTCCACTCTCTCGGGAATAGTCTTCTGTAGCCGTCGCTGAGAAATCTTTTATCCAGAAGGGCAACGATTCCACGGTCTTCCTCGGTCCTGATGACTCTTCCGGCCGCCTGGAGGACCTTGTTCATGCCCGGATACATGTAGGCATATTCATAGCCCATCCTGTCATAGCCATCGAAATAGGATCTGAGGATATCCCGCTCAAGGTCGACGCCCGGGATTCCGGGTCCTACGCAGATCGCACCGATCAGGGATTCGCCTTTCAGGTCGATTCCCTCGGAGAAAATGCCTCCCATAACGCAGAAACCTATCAAAGAGCCGTTTCCGGGAGCTTCCGATCCGTCTGAGGGCGTTTTTCCCGAGCTTCCTGCCTCAGCATCAGGCCCCGACCTGTCGAATTCCGCGAGGAATTCCTCTTTTTCGCTCTCCGTCATGCCTTCCGTCTGTACTCTGAGAGTGTCTCCGGGAGTAAGGAATGCGTCCTCGAAAACTTGCGCAACCTTGTACATGTACGAATAGGACGGGAAGAAGACCATGTAATTGCCGCTCTTTGGCCTGATTATCCTCGAAATATGGTCCGCGGTCCTGAAAAATTCGTCCTCGGAGCGGTCCTTGAACCTTGTTGTTACGTCCGAAGCGATGAAAATACCTCTTTTTGACGGGTCAAATACAGATTCGGCATAGACCTCATAGTCCTCGTCGGTTCCGCCCAAAAGCCCCTTGTAATAGCGGATCGGCAGCATTGTCGCGGAAAACAGCACCGAAGCCCTTCCGTTGGCAAGGCTCTCGGCAACCTTCCTACCCGGATCCGTGCAAAAAAGCACCACCTTAAAGCCTTCCTCATAGGCATCCTTGTCATAGATCACGTAGTCGTCCCCGAGATCCTCGAAAACATCCAGGAAATCCGATATTCCGAAGTACATATCAAGGAGCTTGTCACGAAGATCCTGCTGGATCTTGCCGGGCTTTTCCCTCTCCTCGATATAGTCCGAAAGCACGGAATGAAGCCTCTCTAAGCTCTTTACGAGTCCCTCGAGCCCCGTGTCGAACTTATACCATCCTTCCTCAAAGCCCGCGATCACGGTATCGTCGCCGTATGAAGCCCTGATGGACTTAAGCTCCTTTAAAACCTTGGAGATCCTCGAGGATATCTTGGAAGGGTATTCCTTTTTCAGAAATTCGCTCTTTGTATCGCCTCCAAGCGACTGTTTTATCGTATTTTTCAGGGTTTTGAGCTCTTTTTCGCCGATGGAGGCGCTGTACATCTCCCTCGCACGGGCGGGCAGGTTGTGGGCCTCGTCCACCAGGAATATGTACTTTTCCGCGGAGGCGCTCTCAAAGAACCTCTTGAGCCTTGCGTGGGGATCGAACAGGTAGTTGTAATCGCAGATTATGCCGTCCGAAAAGAGAGCCGCATCGAGGCTCAGCTCAAAGGGACAGACACGGTATTTTTCGGCATATTCAAGGATCACCTCCCTCGTAAAGGAGGTCTGCTCGCTGACAAGCGCATAGAGCGCATCGTTTATCCTGTCAAAATGCCCCTTTGCGTACTTGCAGGCGATGGGGTTACAGTCCGGCTTTTCGAGGAAACAGATCTTTTCCTTGGCCGTCAGTGTAACGGTCTTGGCCTTAAGCCCTTCGCTCCTTAAGATCTCAAAAGCTTCCTCGGGTGCGGTCCGGGTTATGGTCTTGGCCGTCAGGTAGAAAACCCTGTCACAGAGCCCCTCTCCCATAGCTTTTATCGAAGGGAAAAGGACGGACATGGTCTTTCCGCAGCCGGTCGGAGCTTCCAGGTAGAGCTTCTTTTCCTCCAGGATCGTCTGATAAACGCTGACCGCAAGCTTTTTCTGGCCCTTCCTGTATTCAAAGGGGAACTGTATCTCCTTTATCGAAGCCTGCCTTACCTGCTTCCACTTTCTCTCAAGATCCGCCCATTTGCTGTAGCTGTCGACGAGGTCACGGAACCAGACGTCGAGCTCGAGCCTTGTAAAATCAAGGTCGAAATACTTTACCGTTTCGTCATCAAGGTTCGCATAGGTTATGCGTACTCCTATCGAAGGCAGGTCCATCCCCTCCGGGACAGTATTTAAGTACATGTGGGCATAGCATTTGGCCTGGGCGGTATGCACCGGCACAGGCTCCTTCATTTTCTCTGTTTTCTTGTAGGTTCCTTTGATCTCTTCGATACAGATACCGGGCTTTTCCTCCGGATCTGTGTAGATGCCGTCCGCACGGCCTTCGACATTTATATCATATTCATCGTAAGGGACGCTGATCTTTAAGGGCATCTCGGCGATATAACCGGGCCCTCTCATCCCCTGGAGCTTTCGGTGAAGTCTGCTTCCCTTCAGCATAACCTCGGCACCCACGGGTCCGGTTCCGGAGTTATCTATATCACCGCTCCTTAAGATAAATTCAACGAGGCCTCTGACAGATATGGTTATCTGATCTCTTACTACTTCATCAGCCATATCAAGCCTCGTTTTTTGTACTGCCTTCGGTAGAAGAAAATACGGAATCCGCCTTCTTCATAAGTCCGGTAAATGACTTTCCGACCTGTGTCTTTTTCAGTGCACTGAGAATGCAGAAAGCTGCGAAACTTCCGCAAAAATCAACAATAACACCTATTATGAAAACTACGATTGCTGCTATGAGTGTGAATAAAATAACATCAGCTACGCCAGTTGCTTTTTCACATCCCAGAAGCTTTTCCCAAGCATATCTGATGGAAAGATTTTCGTGGAGAAGATAAACACCGAGTGAATATTTGCCGACTATTCCGAAGTACTGTCCGACCTTAACCGGTATCCTTATCGCAAGGAATCCGGTGAACAGTGCGATAGATGTAACAAGTACCAGAATGTGGTTGTAATCGTAGCTGATCCCGAGGATGTAAGAAAGACTTCCGGTCTTAACATATATGCCTCTGAGGACAAGAGCCTCTCCCATTACAAGGAATGCTCCGACTACATAAAGGACAAATGAGATCCATGCCGCGGGTCTTTTGCCCGAAACGAAAGCTCCTTCATCACCCCAGGCCGTGAACCTGCGGATGTAAACCGCTACAAAGTAAAGGATGATGTACCACATCGCATCCATTCCGCCGGCATCCCCGCTTAAGGTTGCGGGAGCTATGGACTTGATGACCACATGGAAGACCATAAGGCCTGCAAGAAGGAACTTAAGCTGTCCCTTGCTCATGGCCCTTGCGGCGATACCGAGCACGGGTGTGAGCAGGTAGAAGAAAACATACGCGGTCATGAACCAGTATGTGTTCATCGAAATGGGAAGAAGGAGTCTCAAGAAGAAATAGGTATCCACGGGTTCAACGGGTCCGCCGAGGATTATTCCGAGGACTCCGACTATCACGGAATAAAGCCATACCTTGATGACAAGGTTTATCAGTCTGGAAAGCTTGAAGCTGCTCTTATAAAGCAGATAACCGCTCATGAGCATATAGAGATTTACGGCTACTATCGCAAGCGCTTCCATGAACCAGGCGACCACATCGGCAGCCTTAAAAGGCTCTCCGGAAGAAAGCGGTGTAAGCACCTTTCCCTTGTCGAGATAGTGTAAAATAACAATCATTATCATTGCTACACATCTCAGAAGGTCCAGTCCGTAATTGCGTGTGTTATTTTTTGTAGAAACCGCATTATCACTCATACTAACGCACCTTTATAAAATTAGATATCATTAGTTATAAAACTATTCGTACACCGCAAAGAGCGAGTCGGTGTAGGTCAGCTTATAGTCTTCTTTTTCGATGAAATCGTAGATCATCTTCCACTTTTCTTCGTTATGGCTCGTGGATGCATTATCGGAAATGCAGATGATGATGACCGGCTTTTCGTAGTATTCTCCGACCTCATTTCCCTCGAGGGACTCATCCACCCTTGCGGCTATCTCATCAAGCTCTCCCGCCATCTTTTCGACGCTGTAGCTGTCAAGGTCGGGCCAGGAATTGAATGCCGGGGTCATCTCAAGGTAGAAGGACATACCCGGAATGTAACCGAAGCTTATAAGTTCCCTGTCGGCAAGCCCCTTGCTCCTGATGTAAGCGCCGAGCCCCGTGAAACTCGCGGATTTTTCGTAGCTCATCCTGATGCCCTTGAGAGTGGGGGTATCATCGGCGGTGTAGCCCCTTTCCGCACCCGAGCCTTCGGTAGCCTCACAGAATGCGAAATGTGTACCAAAGAGCGTGGTCTGGACGTAGAAAAAGACCGTCACGGCTACGAGCACGCATTTAAGCCCGTAAAGAGCAGGTTTCCTGTACCCCTTTACGAACTCGGTCAGTGACCAAAACAGGACGGGAAGCCAGAAGAATGCATTGTTAAAGACCGACATATCGGCGTTATTTCCGCCGATTCCCGTGATAAGGAGAACGTATGCCGCAAGCACCGCAAGGAGCCTCTTCGAAGCGGGAATGTTTCTTTTGAACACACCGATCAGGCAGCAGCACATGGTCACAAATGCGATCTTTGCCGCAAGATATCTCCAGCTGTTGTACTGGGTATAGTCATAAACGATCACATCCCTAATAACGAGGAACATCACCGCACAGATGCCTATTATCACGCCTGAGACGTTGGCCAGCCAGTCGATTATCCTCTGGGAGGTTCCGCGGCCCTTTTCGTCTTCTTTTCCGAGGGAATACCTGTCATTGACGAATGTTGCAAGGAATCTGATGACGCCCGCTGCCACTGCAAATACGAGGAGCCTTAAGATCCAGTAGATCTGGTCCGTGTACATCTTGATGAGCGCCATGATCATTGCTTTGGGTCCGTATCCGGCGGCGCTGTCGGGGATCGTAAAGAGCTCCCTTATTCCGCCGAGATATGCCGCAAATCCGTACCTGATCCCCATGTAAAGGAAAAAGACGGAAAATGCCACGGCGTATCCGAGACAGAACCAGAATCCGCGGATAGAGGTCTTTTTGAACGCCTCGACCCTTGAAGGCATCTTTACGCCGTCGCCTGAGTTGTAGGCTTCCCTGAACTCGAAAACGCCGAACATCCATATCGCAACAAGAAGCGATGCCTGGGGAAGGTTTGAAAATCTTACGAAGATACCGAGTCCGCACAGTCCTCCGGATATCGCTATAGTGAGCGCTTCATCCTCGGTTATGCCCCTGTAGAGCATGAGTGCGGAAAAGGTGATTATCAGGTAGGTCAGATAGTGGTAAAGGACCGTCGTGGGCGCCCAGCACATGGAAAGAGCCGCAAACTCGGCTATAAATGCAATCCATCCGGGCATCTTCAGCTCTCTTGTAAGGAAAAGGTACATAATAACGCCCATGAGCGCCGGAACGAAAGCGGTGTAGAAATTCATTCCGAGCAGCGTGTGTCCGTATGGAAGCAGGGTGAAAAGATGACCGACCGAATTGGCAAGATACGTGGAAAAAAGCCACATGGGATCCATATGATCCATGCTCATGTAGCGGAAATTTGTGAGATTGTATCCGGTGTCCCAGAGATCGAGACCCTTGTGGATGTTTCTGAAGGGATAGAGCGAAAGCACCAAAAGTGCAAGTGAATCCAAAAGATCACGGATGAGAGGTTCATGATCTTCGATATATTTTCTGAATCCTGTGGAGGATCTTTTTTCTTCAGGTTTTGTCATCTGCAGAAACCTTTTTGTCTTCCTTTTTATGATAAAGCAGATAAGCTCCCGCCGCACCTGCCGCAAGGAATATTCCGAAGACCGTCCAGAGTCCGGTGTTTCCGAGTCCCTTCGCCACATAGGTCAGCACGTAGGAAGATAAATTAAATAACATATGTATCATTACGCAGATCCTGATATCTCCGCACTTTTCGTAGGAAAAGATGATAAAGGCGGAAGCCAGGAATCCGTATATGCCCTGGATGCCGTTTCCGTGATAGATGGCAAAAAGGGCGCTGCACATGATGAGCGGGGCGTACCCTACATAGAGTCTCTTGAGTCCGTTGTAAAGGATACCCCTGAACATGAACTCCTCGGAAAAAGGAGTCATAAATCCGTATACCAAAAGTCCCACTATAAAGGAGCAGGAATACTGGTTCTCTGCGACCTGCTCATAGTTTGAGGAAAGGGCTGCGATCCCGAGCTTGTAGATCAGGATGTTCAGGACTATCGCCAGCGATACCGTGATAAGTCCGGTCAGGGCTACAAATTTCTTATCGTATTCCTTTTTCGGAGAGTACTTGGTGTCATACTCCATCGCCTTGGAGCGTATCATCAGTCCCGCAGCAACAAAGGAAATACCGGTGATGATCGCCGACCAGTCGGGATTCAGATCTGTTCCCTCGTCCGTATATACCATAAGGAGCGATTCTACGGTTCCGCCTATCGAAGGGGCAAGAACGGCTGTCGCAAGCCTCAAAATGGTATCGGTCAGGAACTTATATATCATATACATCACGAAAAAGAGGAAAAGCCTGAAGACCAGCTTGCCGGGCTTAATAGGCTCCTTTGCACTGCCTGTCGAAGCCGTTCCGGCAGTGACGGACTGCTTAACGGATGTATTCTTTTTGTCATCAGAACGATCTGATCTCGTCTCCTTCGTCATCCGTGTTCTCCAGTGCTGTTATCTTGACGTCGTATTCGACCGCATCGTTGACCTTAACATGGCATACATCGCCCACATGCTTATGCAGGAGGGCCTTTCCGAGCGGTGATTCGTTGGTAATAAGGCCGTTTAAGGAATCGCCCCTTATCGTGGTTACAATCTTAAACTGCTGAGTGCTTCCGTCCGCAAGGAATTCGACGGTGACGGTGTTGTTCAGGCCGACCTCGTCTTCCTTTGACTCATCATCGATGATCGTGGCCGTGCGGATCATTCGCTCGAGATAGCTGATCCTGGAATTGTTCTGCCTGTTGAACTTCTTGGCGGCATAGTACTCGAAATTCTCGGACCTGTCGCCCTGAGCCGCAGCCTCGCGTACGTCCTCGACTGCCTTGGGACGGACCACGAGCTTTCTGTATTCTATTTCTTCCTCCATCTTTTTGATGTCGGATTTAGTCAGCTTGTCATACATATCATTTCACCATTCCGAGGGCTATCAGTGAGATGAGCGCCTGCAGGATCATAAATCTGTTAACCACCTGTGTGTTGGACCATCCACCCTTCTTGCGGAAGTGGTCATGGAGCGGTGTGCGGATGTTCTTCATGGGATTGACCTTGAACACCCTGATGAAGGTGACCTTGAAAAGTCCGAGGCCTCCGTCGAGGATGATGATCAGACAGAGGATCAGGAACATGAAGGGAGCTCCGGAAAGAAGAACGCTGATCGCCAGGAATACTCCTATCGCTCTCGAACCCGCATCGCCCATAAGGAGCCTCGAGGGTGTCGAATTGTACCAAAGGTACGCAAGGAGCGCCATTATCATGATAAGAATACCGGAGCCGACCTTTTCCAGGCTTCCCAGCATAAATGCCAGTGCAAAGACCGATACGCCGCTGGTTATCGAAAGCGTTCCGCAGAGTCCGTCAACGCCGTCGCAGCAATTGGTCACGTTGATGCTTGCCCAAACGAGCATAACAGCAAGGACGGTAAAGATCACCGGATGTAAATGAACCGATACCCCCGCAAGTGCGAAGTGGACATCCGAGCCGTTGTGATAGACATATACAAGTGCCGTCATGACGGACACCACAAGGTCGAGAATTCCTTTTTTCATCTCTCCCCAGGGATTGGCGGATGCATCATCCAGAAATCCCGTGAGCATGCAGAAGATGATGAGCAGGTAATAGAGCAGTTTCTCGAGGCTGATCTCGGTGAAGAACAGTGATATCACGGTAAAGACCAGGATGAAGACGATGCCTGCGCCCCTGGGCTTTCCGATCGACTTCGTTCCGTCGACGGCAAATTCCCTTCCGCCGTCGGTGGGGAGCTTCTTTTCAAAGAGCCTGAGGGCTATGAAAGTAAGCACAAATGAAAGCAGTGCCCCTATGAGCATCACTGTGTTTCTCGCATCTGCATCCGTAATGAATTGGTATAGCATTCTCTCTCCTCGGAAAAATAAAAATCCTCTGCATTTTCAGCTTGCAGAGGATGAAGAACCTATTTTTGAAACCTCATTTTATTATTCTGCAGCACATATTAATTCTTTATTAATTATACCATCTTTTTCTGCAAATTTATGATAAATACGATAAGGAGAATGTTTATTTAAGTCCGTTTTGTATTTCAGATATTCTCCGGATCGCCCCGGGATAATCTCCACACTTTTTGTAATAATTCAACGCATCTTCCGTTCTCCCCATAACCTGATATATTACTCCGATATTATAGTAAGCCAAAAACGATTCCGTTCCGGACACATAGGTTTTATTTGCCTTTGTCGCATCCAGAAAACTGTTTACCGCCTTATCAAACAATGCATTATTCATATAAATAAGCCCCATAAGAAAACAATAATCGGAAACAGAGCCCATTATACCCGAGATATTCTCAAGGCCCAGAGCCCGATCATATTCTTTCAGATTATATAGGCAATACCCGTATGAGATATACATATCTTCCAGATAATCGGGACGTACATCAGGCATTTTATCGATGCATTTTTCAAATACAGTGACGGCCTTTTCATAATCGCCATCCATATATAAGCTTTTTCCGAGCTGGTACAGATAATAGCAATTATCGGGATCTTTCTGAAGTTCTCTTTCCAAAATAGCTATATTTCTGAGCGATTTCTTATGTCTTTCTTCGACGGTTCCGTTATACCCATCGTGAATCACTTTCATCTTTGAATCATAATATGACACTTCCGTATGAGCCTCAATCGGAACCAGTTGCTCATGTATCGCACCTGAAAAACGATATACTGTTTTGTCATAGATACGTGAAATGGGAGAATCAAGAACCAGTTCTTCTCCGAATCTGGTTATATTATTAGAGACCATGATGCGTCCGATACCATGTGGATTGCTTTCCAATTCAGCTATAACGGAAGCCTTATCGATTGATATCAGATATTCATCACTGTCTATACATATGATCCTGTCATTTTGGGCATATGATGCACAGAGATTTCTGGTAGCGGAAAAATCGTCACTCCATTCACAGGAATGAACATTAGATGTGTATTTTA
>JAEEGJ010024382.1_pt1 | contig 12550 bp, 15 predicted proteins | sample 8958761 | NCBI WGS metagenome assembly JAEEGJ01 (sample SAMN16246546, study PRJNA631951) | gut metagenome | biome: gut microbiome; feature: rumen; material: RS-attached | host: Bos | place: Iran: Karaj | collected 2018-10 | reverse complement strand
GAAGCATATAGCAGCTGAGGATATTATATTTGCTGATCCTGTTATCGGCGGCGATCCTGCACTTGTTGAGCAGGCACGTTTTGTTCATGTGGACGCAGGTTACGTTGATAACAGAGACTATACGGCAATTACAATATGCCGTAAGGTTGAGAATAAATACTATGTTTATGGCAGATTATGGCATAAGGGCGTTGATAATGTCAAGTATGAAATCATAGCCGAGCGCAAGCGGTTTAATTCTGGAGGATTCCTGATGGAAGATAACGCCGATAAGGGCCTGCTTGCTAAAATGCTGAAAATGGAAGGTGAACGTACAAGCACCTACCATGAGAGCGAGAATAAATTTATAAAAATTGTAACTTTTTTGAAATGGGTGTGGACCGATATAGTTTTTGTAGACGGTACTGACAAGGAATATATACAGCAGATTTGTGATTTCAACGAATTTGCGGAGCATGATGACGCTCCTGACAGCCTTGCAAGTTATATCCGAAAGCTTTATGGAAAGACACCTGATTATCAAGCAAAATGGGATTAAGGAGAGGTGTTTGAGTTGCTGTCATATTCAGATCTTATAAAATGCGGCGATGATGAAGAAAAGCGTATAACATTTTTACAGAATGCAATTACAAACTTTAAAGATTCAGATAATTACAAAATAGCTGATAAGGCTTGGAAATACTATAACGGCTTGAATCCTGAAATTGCCGCTGTTGAAAAAATCATTTACGACATGAAGGGAATTGCGCATCAAGACTTGGTATCGCCGAATAACAAGATAAGAAACGGATATTTTCCGCTGATAATCGATGAAGCTGTATCCCACCTGCTTGCAAATGGTGTCAGCTTTACCAATCCCAAGAAAAAAGACAAGCTCGGTGTTAACTTCGATGATGTTACGAAGTCTATATATCGTGAATCACTTATATGTGGTTGTTCTTATGGCTATTTTGACGGTGATAATACGATCAGGCTGCCTTACATGCAGACAATACAGCTTATTGACGATTATACTGGTACTCTGAGAGCTTGTATATTCTTCTCACAGATAGACAACAATAAACCGTTGGTAATTACTCTGTATGAAAAAAACGGCTATTCTGAGTATGTTCAGGAAGTTGGAGAACCGCTGCGGCTAAAAACATCGAGAACGCCATACGCATATAGTGTTATCTCCAGTATCGCTGAGGGCGATTATCAATGGGAGGAAGATCAGGAAAGTGATCTGCCTATATTCCCAATGTATTCTCCGAGAAAACAGTCAATGATTATCGGTTCACTGGAAATCCTTATAGCTCTTGATCTCATGGCTTCTCAGCTGGTCAATAATGTAAGCCAGTCTGAGCTGATATACTGGGTGCTTAAGAATTACGGTGGAATGGACGATATTTCAGACGCTAATTTTATTATAAATATCATGAAGTCTCATATTCTGCATGTTGATGATAACGGCAGCGCTGAACCTCATCAGGTGCAGGTACCTTTTGAAGCAAATAATGCAGCATATGTACGATTGAAAGCACAGCTGTTTGAAAACATGCGAGGGGTTAACCATGAGGTAATGGACGCCGGCAATCTTACAGCTACTGCAATCAATTCAGCTTATTCAAGGCTCAGGAACTTCTCAGGCCTTGCAGAAAGCTGTGTATTTGATTATATCAGAGGTATTCTCCGTATAGCTCACATCGATGAAAACGAGACATTCACTGTTGAATATAATGAGACTATCAATGCAAGTGAAGCAATAAACAACACAATTGCTTCAGCTCCGTATCTCAGTGAAGAGGCTGTGACTGAAAAGCTTGCAGTGCTGAATGGTCTCGGCGATAAGCTCCCGGAGATCATCAAGCAGAGACAAGCTGAGCAGATGATGCAGTTTAGTTCATCACAGGGGGCAAATGAATGAATAGCATGAATCTTAAATCATTTATCAAAGGGAGCAAAGACGATACACACTCTGCTATTGATGGATTGAACGCATTCACTAAAAACTGGTGTATGGATGTTAAACTGACCGAAAGGCGAGGAGATTTAGTTTTTCGCTGCGATAAATGCGAATTTTCTATTGATGGAAACTGTTTGATAAAACAATTTGCATACAATAAAGATGAAACCTATACTAATGAAGTAGATTTCGGTTGTATGGGGCTGTTATGAGGCGGTGATTTAACATGCCGGATCCTGCACACAAAGAGACAGACAAGATATTGCTCCAGATGGAAAAGGAGCTGGACAGCGTTTATAAAACAGCGTATAACGAAGCACGAAAGACCGCAAACGACTTCACTTCTCAGTTCAGAGCTATGGACAATGAAAAGCGTAAGAAGGTAGAGACTCAGGAGCTTGATGAGGAAGAATACAATCGCTGGCGAAGGACCCAGGTCTTTCAGAGTAAACGATATCATCAAATGGCTGATACACTTGCAGCTGATATGACCAAGACCAACAAGATAGCAGCAAGCGTGATAAATGAGCATTTGCCAGAAGTCTATGCTATAAATCATAACTATGGAACATACGAAATCGAGCATGCAGGCAAAGTAAATACACAGTATACCCTTTACGACAGGCAGACAGTAGAACGCCTTATGCGTGATAATCCTGATCTGCTGCCGAGAACAGCTGCAATTAATGTTCCAAAAGATCTGATTTGGAATAAAAAGAATATCAATTCTGCGGTAACTCAGGGCATATTGCAGGGTGAGGACATTGACCATATATCTAATCGTTTGGCGGCAACTGTAACCGATATGTCGCACACATCTGCTATACGGAGTGCAAGAACGATGACTACAAGCGCTGAAAACGGCGGCAGAGTAGACAGCTACAAAAGAGCTGAAAGCATGGGAATAAACATGCTGCAGATATGGATTGCAACTCTTGACGGCAGAACTCGACACGAGCACAGGCAGCTCGACGGTCAGAAGCGACCTGTCGGAGAGCCTTTTGAGGTTGAGGGATATAAAATTGAGTTTCCTGCGGATCCGAAAGCAGAACCGTTCCTCGTATATAATTGCCGCTGTACACTGGGAGCTCAGGTCAAGGGTGTCAATCTTGACATGTCAGATGTTACCCAGAGAGACAGCAAGCTCGGCGATATGAGTTACGAAGAATGGAAAGAGGAAAAGAAAAAGCAGGATAATGCTGAACCTTCAACAAGCGAATCGGTCAAAAATAACGCTGTGGAGCCAAAAATTAACAAAAAATCTCTTGACAATGATAGTAACCATGCTATAATGAAAGAAGAGGGAGTTCATGCTGCAGGTGATAAAACTGCAAAGCCTTATAATGAGGATTGGTCTTATGATGCTCGAGTAAAAGACGATGTCAAAGTTGCTGTCACTGAAGAGCAAGAGCGAATGGAAAAAAAGTTCGGGAAAATCGAAACTATTTCGGGCATTGAGCTTCTTACCAAAGTTAGTAGCGATGAGGGCGAATATAGTGATAATAGCTATAAGATATTCCTTCGTCACGCTAATAAGGATAATGCTTTAAGTGAAATGGCAAGAATAGCCAAAGATAAGTATAAAAGAGGTGTGTGGTCTACAAACGACCCACGACATGTTATACGACATGAAATAGGTCACGCAATACAGCTTTCACATAGAATGAATGACGAAAACTGGCCAGATAAATATTCACGAATTAAATCTATATACAAAAAAGCGAAAAACAAAGAGGATGAATATATACTTCCGTCTAAATATGCTGGAGAAAATGTTGGCGAATTTATGTCTGAGTGTATTGCTGCAAGCATGAAAAAGTATAATTCTAAAACTGTTACAGAGGTTATTAATATTATATTGGAGGTGTGAACATTATGAGAGATACTCCTGTTTATTTTACTGAATGGACAGAAGATGAATATGAAACAGGGATGAGAGTTGTCAAACCAGATGTTCCTGCCGATATATTAAAGAAGCTTATAGAAGACGAACGATATGTATTTGAAATAACCGGGAGAACTGGTCTTATAAACGTGGACCTTGAGACAGGTAAACTTATTCCTGTTGAAGAGGGTGTGAAACACTATTACGAATATGAGAAGGCCAAAATCGAAAGACTTCGTGCTGCGAAAAAATAAGGTGATAAATAATGGCTGACATTACAATTCATCTTGAAGATAACAGCGACGAGTTTCTTAAGCTGTTTGAAGAGCGGAAAGAAGCTATCCTCGAAGCCTGTGGTCTGACAGCTGAGACTTATGCGAAGATGTTGACTCCTGTTGATTCTGGCCGCTTGCGTAATAGTATCACTCATACTGTCAAGGGTGACGAGGTTTACATCGGTACTAATGTTGCTTATGCTCCTTGGATTGAGTTAGGCACAGGTATATATGCTTCTGACGGACAGGGCCGTAAAAGTCCTTGGGCTTATCAGGACAGCAAGGGCAAATGGCACTGGACAAAAGGCATAAAGCCACGTCATATGCTGAAGCGCTCGGTTGAAGATCATAAAAGTGAGTATAAGGCTATAGTTGAAGAAATATTAAAAGGCGAGCGTTAAAATGGGAGAACTATTATGAGTAAAGAATACAAATTGTCACCTGAGCAGGTGGCGGCAATTGAAAAGGCAGCTTGTCAGGCTGACCGGATAGAGCTTCTCCCTTGCAAAGAGGGCGGTTTCAAGATAACGACCATACAGCGCAAGGAGCTGAAAAGTAAATAACCATTGCCTAAGTGGTTGGCAGTGAAGAGCAAGCGGTGCTATATTAAACATGGCACCGCTTTTTATTTTGATAATCAAATATATACGCTGTTATAAGTGGTTTAACAGTAAAGAACTAAGAGGTAGTTAATTGAGTTTAACTACCTCTTTTTGTTTTATATATGCTCAGGTCCGGGCAACTACCGGCAATGAGCACCAGACAAGCGGCGAAGTATGGCCGCAAAAATATACCGAACAGCAAAGAAACGCTGACGAAGTAACGGAGGTATTTATATGGGATTCACCAGAAAAGCACTTAAGGCAAGAGGTTACACAGATGAGCAGATCGATGATCTCATTGAGCTGCACACTGAATCAACCGACGCTCTTAAGGCAGATCTTAACAAGTACAAGGAAGAGGCTGAAAAGCTGCCCGGTGTACAGGAGCAGCTGACTAAAGCTCAATCCGACCTTGAAGCCGCAACAAAAGACGATTACAAAGGAAAGTATGAGTCTGAGAAGGCTGCACATGAAAAGCTTAAGTCAGATATACAGGCCGAGAAAACAACTACAAAGAAGTCAAATGCTTTTAAGGCTTATCTCAAAGAAAAGGGATATTCTGACACTGCAATCAATAGAATCACAAAGTACGGCGGTTATATTGACGGCATAGAGCTCGATGATAAAGACCAGATCAAGGATGTTGACAAGCTTATGTCCTCAGTTGAGGGTGAGTGGGCTGAATATAAGCCTGCAAAGAAAGAAGTCAAACATACTCCTAATGTTCCCGGTCAGCAGCAGGGCGGCGATGATGCAAATAAGCCGAGTAAAGCGGCTCAGATTTGGGCTGATAGCATGAAGGCTATATATGGCGAAAATGCTATGGGCGGCAATTCTAAAAAGGAGGGTTAATATATGTCGTTTATTAATAACGGAACAACAGGCAAGACCTACGCTCCCGGTTATTTCCTTAAAGATGATGAAAACTGCGTGAGAGAAACACGTCAGATCGCAGCAAGCGGTGGAACAACTGAGGGCGGCGGCAAGGTTGTAAAAATGGGTACATTCTACCCTGCAAATAACTCCAGTACAGTTGAGGGTATTCTTTATGAGGACGTTGACGTAACTCTTGGAGATATGCCCGGTAGCGTAGTTACAAGCGGTACTGTATATCTTGACAAGCTCCCTGTTGCACCTGAAAGTGGTGTGCAGTCAGCTCTCGAAGGCAAGGGCTTTAAGTTTATCGAGCATTCACCTGATGTTATACGTCCTAAGTGGACAAATGACGCAACACTTGCTGAGATCACAGTAACATCTTCAGAAGCTTCTGCAAGCGGCAAGACTCATCTTGAAGTATCAGGCTACACACCTACAGCTGGCGAAAGCTACAAGTATAAGGTTGGTAATGCTACTACAGCTCCTGCTGTAACTTATGGTATGCCCCTTGATAATACTTGGTCTGCATTTACTGATGATAGCGATTACACGATAACAGATACCTATAAGGTGACTGTTGCTTCTATCGATAGCACAGGTGCAGTTGTGGCAGCTGGTTCAGTAGCAGCTGATACCAAGGCTTGATGAAAGGAGAGAATGAAATATGACTTGGGAAAATGGTATTTTCGGTATGGTGGCAAGGGAAGAGTGGCTTTCAATTCCATTCACACCTCCTGTAATTGCTACCGATCCTATTGATATTCTTTTCAGCAATGAAAAAACAAACAACATAGGCGCTCGTTGGGATGAGATTTCTGCAGATCAGCTCGTTCCTGCAATGGCACAGTTCCACGCATTCGATACTGAGGCTGTCAAGACAGTATCTCCTGTTCTTACTCAGCACTACATTGAGAAAGGCCTTATAAAGGTTAAACAGAATCAGTCAGAGCGTATGCAGCAGCTTCAGAAGCAGGGCGTACAGAATGATGATGAGCTTTTCAGGTATGTTATCAATGACGGTTTCAGACTGGCAAGATCTGTTGATGTTCGTGCAAGAGTTGCCAAAAATGAAGCACTTGCAACTGGTCAGGTTACTATCGGTGAGAACAACCTCTCTCTTACAATCGATTATGGCGTAACTGCAGCTCAGAAGTCATTTACTATCGCTCTTGACGAAGACAGCGACTTTGGTTCTCAGGTACAGGCTATCATCGACGCAGCAAGAGAAAACGGTGTTATCATCAATGGTATGCTTACATCTGGAGCAAACCTGACTAAGATGAGAAGCAATAAGTCTATTCAGGTAGCTGTAAACGGCGTTAATTATTCTGGTAAGTTAATTTCTCAGACAGATCTCAAGACTTATCTTTCAAATGAGTTCGGTATTGAAGTTGTTATCACACAGGATAACGTTTATAACGCTAATATCACTGAGATCGATTCATCTACTGGTAAGCTGAAGTATGTACCTCGTAGATACTACCCTAAGGAGAAGATAACATTCTTCGCTACAACTCCAAGTGGCAAGCTCGGCGCTGGTCTTTGGGGAGATCCTCCTGAGGTTGTAAATCCTCTTACAAAGACAGAGGGCACAAGCGTTTCACCTTACGTTTATATTCATCAGTGGACAGAGAATGATCCTGCTGTCCTCTGGACAAAGGCTTCATCACTGTTTATCCCTGTAATCTTTGCTCCTAACACTCTGTACATTGCAACTGTTACAGCAGGTGATGGCGTATGAGATATAGCGTAATAAGACATTTTACAGACTTGCTGGACGGCAACCGAAAATACAAAGAGGGTGATATCTATCCCAGAGATGGATATGAGCCTACAGCTGAACGTATTGAGGAGCTGTCTACTGATAAAAACAAGCTGAAAACACCTCTTATAGTTCCCGAGATCGTTCCTATGGACGAAGCGGAATCCGAAATAGAGGAATCGGTTGAGGTCGCTGCAAATGTGGCGGCTGAGGACTCATCCGATGAAGATGTTCCCGACATCAATGACGGAGACATCGAGGAAAAACCCAAAAAACGCACTAAAAAGAAATCAGATGAATAATAAGGAGGCGGTACGATAATGACTGACTTATCTGAATATTGCGATTATTGCAATAATTATTTCCTTAAAGACTACATAAACTATACCGATATTTATACCGGTACCTTTACTATAAGCAATCATCAGTTCGTATCGCCTTCATTCACATTGAAAGCTGGTCAGTACTTTCGCATTAAGGGCAGTGACTTGAACGACGGTGTATATTGCAACAACGAACAGTCACTTGCTTTGCTTGCAGATGAGGAGTTCAAAGGTCAAGTGTGGCTGATGTCAGTGCCAAGAGCATTTGTTTCTATATGTAATGACATTGCTGCATGGAGAGCTAAGAACGAATCAGTTGACAGTGCAAATATGTCGGTATTCCAATCTGAAACGGTTCAAGGTGTATACAGCTACACCAAAGGAAACGGAAACGGTGGCGGCAGCTCGGCGAGCTGGCAAAGTGTAAAGGTGTTCACAGATCGTTTTATTCCATACAGGAGGATTTCTGAGTTATGAGTATCCTGCAGAACGGAATATTAAACGATTACAATGTAAAGATTATTTTACTGGACGAAACATCAATTACGGTTCCGGATCCTTACGGCGGTATCGGTAGCGTTGACTACGCTTATAACAAAGGTGCTGAAATAACTGTACAGCTGATACCTCAGGAAACTCTTTCAGCTCAAATCGCAAAAGCGATTACTGAAAAGAAAATGTACACTGTATGTGTTGATAAAGGCACGGTACTGAAAAAAGGTCAGGTCTTTTTGAGAAAGAAAGACAATAAAACTTTTCGTATCACCGAAAGCAATATCGAACATGAAACGCCAGCAAGTGCCAATTTACAATTCAGCTATGCAAAAGCTGAGGAGTGGGAACTTCCTGCTAATATGAACATTATCGAAAAAGCTCAAAACGCTTAATCGTGAAATGGAGGGTATATATGGATAAAATCGCAGCTCTGCAAAATTTCTTTATGCAGTTCCTTCCTGCATATGAAGAAAATGCAATATATTCGGCTCCAACAAAGCCAGCTTTTCCGTATATAACTTATGAGGGAATATTCAGCCGATACAATCCGGATGTGTATTCCTCAACCTCCTGCTCATTTTCAACATGGTATCGTGAAACTAAATGGGAGAACGCAGTAAAAAAGACTGCCGAAATCTCCAGAGCTATACCAGCTAATGGTTTGCATATACCATGTGATGAAGGAATGATCGTTATTACAGCTGCGAGTGATCCGTTTGGCAGACGAATGGGCGATGAGAGTGACGATACAATAAAAAGAACGGTACATCAACTTAATGTAACGTTCTTTACACTTAACTGAAAGGAGGAAAAATAATGATTAATCTTCTGGATTATGATATCCTCACCAAAGATGATTTCTATTCAATGGCGTATGGTTCTGCTGTTCTTGTAAAGAACTTTGACCCTACTACATTTACTCCCCCTGCTGAGGGTGACGTATTCCTCTGCACATCAGGAGATATTACGATCAATGACAATGTGAACCGACTTGATCTCGGAGAAGATGTAAACGGTTTATATTTTCAGTATAAGGAATTACAGGTTATTACTGGTAAGGCAGCTTCAACTGTAGCTTGTACAGCTCTTAATTTTGATACTGAGGGATTAAGAAGAGCGCTCGGCAATGCTGATATTGATTCAACTGACAGCAACAAAATCAATACAAGGCTTTATTACAAGCCTTCTGACTTTGAGAACCTTGCACTTGTATTCCCGAAGGTTGGCGGCGGCGCTGTTGCTCTTGTAATGAACAATGCTCTTTCCACAGGCGGCTTAGGCATTACAACGACCAAGAACGGCAAGGCAACAATGGGCCTTACTTTCACAGCTTACAGAAGCATTGAGAGCAAAGCTACACCAGAAATACAGTATTACAGTTATGACGTAACGTCTGAAAGTGAAATAGAGATCACTGCACATCCTGTTTCTGTTGTAACAGAGGAAAATACTGCTGTTTCATTCTCTGTTACAGCTACTGGAGCTACTGGCTATCAGTGGCAGGTAATGGCAGCAGGCGATAGCGTATTCCACGACATCAGTGGTGAGACTACAGATACTCTGGAAATTGCTGCAGCTGATGTAACAACTTCAGCTGACGGAAACAGATATCGTTGTGTTTTATCAGATTCAACATCTACAGTATATTCAAAGCCTGCTTTGCTTACTGTTGAAGATGGTGCTTAATAACAACTGAATATTTACAACTGAATATGCCTGAGAAATCAGGCATATTTTTGTTTAAAGGAGAATTATTATGAAAACTTTTAAAGACTTTACAGGCGCAGAAGGTATTGACAAGGTAGTAGAGTGCGCTCCATATGTTACTGAAATCATAATTGATACAGAAATAATGGGACAGGTTGATAAACTGTCTTGGCTGGAACTCGGTGCAAAAGTAGTAAAGACACATAGTGAAGCATTCAGCAAGCTGAGACTTGCTCTGGGTAACGAAGAAAGCTCCGACTCATTAAGTCTGTCTTATAGCGCTGCGCAGCTGATGAAAGAAATACTGAACAATAAGGAAGCAATCGATTTTTTTACATCTTTTGCGAAAACAAAGGAATAATCTACCTTTGTTATGGCGAATACAACGGCCGATCTTTAAAAGGATTCATCAATTACGTTATAGCACGATTTGAACAGGACAAAAAAGACACAGGTTATAAAGCGTATGTTACTGATCTTTTAGCAGCAATTGCTGGGAAATATAACATCGAAGTAAAAGGACGTTGGTATGAATGGTTTTTTGAAACGGCTTCTCAGGAAGAGCTGAACCAAGCTGAAGCAGAAAAAGCAGCACAACTCCTTAGAGAAAGTTTTTATGGAAAGGAGGAGAAAGTGTGAGTCTGGATTTATTTAATACACAAGTAAAAATCGGTATTGATACAAAAGCTTTTGTAGATGGTGTGAAAACAGCTGCAAAGGTCAATAAAGACCTTTCAAAAGAGCTTAATAAGACTACTGACGATACAAAAGACCTAAGTAAAGAAGTCGATAATGAGGGAAAGCAGGCGAAAGAAAGCGCAGAAGAAAACAAAACACTTTGTAAGGAAGTAAAGACTGCCGGTGATCATGCCAAAACTGCAGCCGGAAAATTCGCAGCTGTTGGTACGGCTATCAAAAATGGCGTTGTTGTTGCTGCCAAAACAGCTGTTACGGCGGTTACAGCAGTAACAGGAGCTTCTACAGCTATGACTGCTGCGCTTATTAAGGGCGTTGATACCTATACGTCATACGGCGACAATATCGATAAAATGAGCCAAAAGCTTAACATGAGTGCAACTGCTTATCAGGAGTGGTCGGCAATCATGGAGCATAGCGGCACATCAATAGACAGCTTACAGACAAGCATGAAAACGCTTGCAAATGCCGTAGAAAATGAAAATGAAGCATTTGGAAGGCTCGGCATTACTCAGGAAGAAATTGCTTCAATGAACAATGAGCAGCTTTTTTCCAGAACTATCACAGCGTTACAAAATGTTGAAAATGAAACTGAAAGAACATACCTTGCTGGTCAGCTGCTTGGACGTGGTGCTACAGAGCTGGGAGCGTTGCTTAATACCTCAGCCGAAGATACTGAGAAAATGCGGCAGCGTGTTCATGAGCTCGGCGGCGTAATGAGTGACGAAGCTGTAAAAGCTTCTGCAAAGTATAAAGACAGCATTCAAGACCTTAAAACAGCGTTTGCAGGTATGGGACGTGGGATTATCTCTGATTTTGTGCCTGCTATGACAATGGTTTCTGATGGCCTTACGGCTATTTTTACAGGTGACGAAAACGGCGCTGATCTATTTATGCAGGGATTTAATGACGCTCTTAAGAATCTGAGCGTGTCTGCTGGTAAACTTAAGCCGATAATCAAGAAAATAGCAGGTGTGGCAGCTGACATTGTTCCGGAGATCATAACCACTGTTGGAAATGGCATATTAAACTCAGGCCCTGCTATGCTCGACATGGGTAAAAATCTGTTAAAGGGCATTGCAGAAGGCATTGGAAACGCTTCTTTAACAGGCGGCGATAGTATTCTGGGCAAGATTCTTGATAGCGTAGTAAATAATGCTCCTGATTATTTTAAGTATTCACAGCAGATATTGACAAATATATCAAATCAGCTTCTTAACGTTGATTACAAAAAACTTGGTTCAAGCTTATCAACCATTTTTACAAGCGCAATTAATTCAATGACTGACTTTGTAAAAAGCATAGATTTTTATAAAGTTGGTGAAAATATTGCAGATTTTCTTAATTCTATCGACTGGCAGGAAGTAGCAAATTCAGTATTTAATCTGCTCGCAGCTGGAATCAGGGCAATCCCGGATATTGCAGTATCGTTTTTTGCAAATGCTGATCTCGGTAACTTGATGACTATGATAGGCTTATTAAGCGGTCCGAAGCTTTTAGGTGGTCTTACTGATTATATAGGCAGTTCAGAGGGTGAAAGCTTAGGTAAAATCGGCGGTATGTCATGGAGTTCTGCATTTATGGCTGGTATCAAGGCTTTTGGCCTTGGCTGGGCAATTGGAACATGGCTTGCTGATAACATCACTATCGGTGATAAGACCTTACGTGAATGGGTTGACACCGCTTACAGCAAGGTTGAATCGCAGGGCGAAAAGCAGTCAAAAGAGGAACAAATCAAACAGGACTATGGTATGTTCACTACTACAGACGGTAGACAGGGCATCAAGTATGATGTTAATTCAACTACTGGCCTGAGTGATTTTTACCTTGATATGGCCGAGCAGGGCAAAGTTGTGTATAACAGCATGGCTGAGAAAGTACAGGCAATGCAGGGCTTGAAGAACAGGGGCAAAGACATTTCGGACTTCTATTTTTCCCCGTTCATGCCTGAGTACCAGTTTGATACTACTGAGAATGAAGCTTT
>JAEEGJ010024379.1_pt1 | contig 12550 bp, 11 predicted proteins | sample 8958761 | NCBI WGS metagenome assembly JAEEGJ01 (sample SAMN16246546, study PRJNA631951) | gut metagenome | biome: gut microbiome; feature: rumen; material: RS-attached | host: Bos | place: Iran: Karaj | collected 2018-10 | reverse complement strand
GCGGATTCGGCTTCGGCCGCCGTGGCGGCGCGAGCTACAAAACCTTCGACGTCCAGGCCGGCAAACCGCTCGACATCGAGATCGAATACCGCCGCGGTGCGGGTCCGTTCGCCATGCTGCGCGCCGACTTCGTCGAGCGCAAGTTCGCGGACTTCGCCGAGGAGAAGGCCCTGGCCAGCCAGGCCGACGCCATCATCATCATCGGCGGCATCTCCGCCCAGATGGAAGGCGAAGGCGGCGACAAGGCAGATATCGAACTGCCCGCCGTCCAGCAGCGGCTCGCCCGCGCCATGCACGAGACCGGCAAGCCGGTCGTGTTCGTCAACTGCTCCGGCTCCGCGATCGCCTTCGCGCCCATCGAGGACCAGTACGACGCCCTCCTGCAGGCCTGGTATCCCGGCCAGGGCGGCGCCAAGGCCCTCGCCGAGGTCATCTTCGGGGACTACAACCCCTCCGGCAAGCTTCCCGTCACGTTCTACGCTTCGACGGCCGACCTGCCCGACTTCCTGGACTACAGCATGGACAACCGTACCTACCGCTACTTCCGCGGCACGCCGCAGTACGCCTTCGGCTACGGCCTTAGCTATACCACCTTCGGCTACGGCCAGGGCAAGCTCAGCAAGGCTTCCATGAAGAAGGACGGCAAGGTGACGGTCACCGTTCCCGTGACCAATACGGGCTCCGTGGCCGGCGCCGAGACCGTCCAGGTCTATGTCAAGGCCCTGGACAACCCCGACGCTCCGATCAAGGCCCTGCAGGGCTTCCAGAAGCTCCAGCTCGCTCCCGGCGCCACGAAGAAGGCCAGCATCACCCTCGACGGCGAGGCTTTCTCCTTCTACGACGAGGCGGTGGACGGCCTGTCCGTCAAGCCCGGCAGATACCAGATCCTCTACGGCTCCTCCTCCCGCGACGAGGACCTGAAGGCCCTGGACTTCCAGGTGCTTTAATCCGTGCCTATGAAGACGATACTCACATTCGGGATCTTCGATCTGTTGCATATAGGACATATCCTCCTGTTCAAACACGCCAGAGAGTTGTTCCCGGATGATGAGTGTCGACTGATCGTGGCTGTGCAGGACGATAGCTGTATCCTCAAATACAAGCCGGGCGCCAAGGTGGTGTACTCGACGGAAGAGCGCGTCTTTATGGTCCTCTCGATCAAATATGTCGATGAGGTGGTGGTGTATCGGGATGTAGATGAAGATATCCGGCGCATCGATTTTGACGTCTTTGTCAAAGGGCCGGACCAGGAGCATGCCGGATTCCAGCGGGCCGTCGCCTGGTGTGAGGCCCACGGGAAAGAAGTCGTCACGATTCCCAGGACGGAAGGTATCTCGTCTTCGATGATGCAGTTGTTATGAACGAGCCCGTCCAAATCGTCGAGAAGCCTGACTGGGTAAGCTGGGAGGAGATCAAACAATGTCTGGAGCTGGCCCATGAAGCCAACCGCGCCAAGGGGATCAACGTCATGCATTACCGCTGGTCGGCGGAAGAGCTGAGGGACAATCTTGACCGGGACGCCGTCACATATGTCGCGCTTGACGGTCGGAAAGTTGTCGGAACCGCCACCATCATTGTCAAAGAGGGGCATACCTGGTACACTCCGGGACGTTATGGATATCTTGGTTTCGGCGGCGTTCTTCCTGATTACAATGGAAGGGGAATCAATGCACAGATGACACTTCGAATGGAAGAATATGCGAGAGCGACCGGCCTCCCCTCCTTGTGTCTATTCGCCCACGAGCGCAACACCCGCATTCAGCAGATAGCGTTGAAGAATGGATTCCATTATGTGAACTGTTTTCTTACGTCGGACAGGGATCACTATGACGTCGTGATGGTCCGGTGGCTGGACGGGAGCCCGTTTTCCACGTCGTATTGTCAGCGCAGATTCGCGCTGTCCAGGATCAAGGCCCGTTTAAAGAGAATCGTACCCTTTTTGTCGAAATGGAATCCACATCACTAGCGTTATTGCATTCCGTCCATCTGGATATGCTGGTCAAGTTCGACAAGTTCTGTTCGGACAACAAGCTGACCTATTTCCTCGACAGCGGGACGGCTCTCGGCGCCGTACGTCATTCCGGGTTCATCCCCTGGGATGATGATGTGGACGTCGGGATGCCGCGTAAGGATTATGAGGCGTTGTTGAGGCTTGGAACGGCCGCTTTGCCGGAAAACCTTTTCCTGCAGACCTATGAGACGGATCCCCATTATTTTTTCCCGTTTGGAAAGATCCGTCTGGGACATTCTTTTTATCCGGACAGGGAAGTCGAAAAAATGAAGTACCAGGGAATCTATATCGACATTTTCCCTTATGACAAGGTCCCCGCGAACAAGAAGAAAGCAGCGAGGCGAATCAGGTACTCGAGGCTTCTTTGGTTCATCTGTGTTTTTTGCCGCAGAAGCTATCCCGGCAAGAAGTTGTTCCCGCGTATCGTATCCGATTTGACGCACCGGTTCCCAGAAGAGTGGAAGATAAGACTCTACAAACTGTATGACAAGTATTGCGTCAAGTATAACCCGAAGGAGACGGAGTCGTGGACCTGCTATTGCTGGACCATGAGCCAGGAAGGCGTGTACATTTTCGACCAGCGTGAGCTGTTCCCGACAGACACGATGGCGTTTGAAGGGAAAGCGCTGAAAGTGCCGCATGATACGGATTCATATCTTGCCAAGATGTATGGCGACTATCACGTGCCCCCTCCCGAGGAGAAGAGAACGGGCCATCTGAAAGGCCGCCCTTTCCGGCTGGAATGATACAAAAAACCCGGTTGCTTCACAGCGACCGGGTTTTCCAATCAATTATTAACAACTAACCATTTATTACGGTTTGATGGGGTCACCCATCTCGGAGTTTTCAGCGTCGGCGGCGTCCAGCTTGAAGAGCATGAACTTGTTGTTCGCCTTGGTGAGCGGCGTCCAGCCGAGGCCCGGATCGCTGTTCTTGGCGAAGTTGGTCCAGGCGGTGAGCATCTTCTCGGAGAGATCCCAGTCACCCTGGGTCCAGGGACGCCAGCAGTGCTTCAGGCTCTTGAAGACGAACCACAGGTCGGAGGAGTGGAACGCGCCCTTGAGGCGGACGGTCACTTCCGGGTGGGAACCGTCGTCCGGGAGCGGACGGGCGAACTCGTAGGCCCAGGCCTTGGCGCCCTTCTCCTCACGGTTGACGCAGAACGCGGCGATGCCGTCGGCCATATTGCCCATATCATTGAGCGTGTAGCCGATCATATAAGGCACGTCGGCGAGGGTGCCGTCCTGTGCGGCGGCGTCAAAGCTCTCGAGGCTGACGTAGCCGTCCACGATCGGGGAACCGGTGATGCTGGCGTATTTGCCCGTGGCGCCATTGTAGATGGAGCTGAGGGCGTGGATCGTCTCGGTGGAGGCGGCGCGCATCTTCTTCAGGTCGGTCAGGCCGGCCCAGTCCATCACTTCCTTGGTCGCAAGCTCGGCCTCCGGGAGGGACATCGCACGGCGCATACCGCGGCCGGCGGCAGCAGGAGCGGCGGCACCGGGACGGGCAGCTGCAGGCGGAGCGGCGGGAGCCGCGGCCGGGACGGTCAGGCCGCCACCGGACATAATCACAGCCTTGTGGAAGAGGCCGCGGGCCAGCGGAGACTCGCAGAGGGTCTTGACGCTGCCGGCACCGGCGCTCTGGCCGAAAATCATCACGTTGTCAGGATCGCCACCGAACTGCTCGATGTTCTTGTGGATCCACTTCAGGGCCTCGATCTGGTCCAGGATACCATAGTTGCCGGACACGTGGTGCGGGCTCTCGGCAGAGAGTTCGGGATGGGTCAGGAAGCCGAACACACCCAGACGGTAGTTGATGGAGACGAGGACGACGTCCTTGCCGCCCCACTCCTGGGCGTCGAATTCGGGCTCGGTGCCGAAACCTTCACGGTAGCCGCCGCCGTGGATCCAGAGGGCGACGGGAAGTTTCTTGCCGGTCTGGCCGGGAGCCTTCGTCCATACGTTCAGATACAAGCAGTCCTCGCTGTAAGGCGCTTCGTCGCCATAGCCCCACTCGGTGTAGTATCCGCCGGGATACTGGATGGCCTGGTAGCTGGGATGGCCGAACTTGTCACAGAGTTTCACGCCCTGCCAGGGCACGACCGGCTGGGGTTCTTTCCAGCGGTTCTCGCCGATGGGCGGAGCGGCATAAGGGATGCCCCGGAACACGAAAACGCCGGGGATGTCGGTGGTGACACCTTGAACCTGTCCACCCTCGATGCTGAGGATAGGACTGACGGCGGTCTTGCTGCACCCGAACAGGGCGAGCACGGACAAAAGCAACAGGATTTTTTTCATCATGCGGTCAGGTTTGATTAACGTTTTGTACAAAGTTATCCCATACGCGTGAGGAATTCTTGCACGATAAGACCAAAAAGATGTAATTTTGTGCCCATGAAAGCAACGCCCCTGGATTTGCGGCACCGCCTCGGCCTCGATATCCACCACGCCCTGCAGAAGGACGTCCGGCGGAATCATCCGCTGGAGCAGCTTTTCTGGGAGTGCACGCTGCGCTGCAACCTGGCCTGCCGCCATTGCGGCAGCGACTGCACGGCTTGCGCGAGCGCCCCGGATATGCCGCTGGAGGACTTCCTGCGCGTGCTGGACGACGTCAACGGGCATTGCCTCCCCCATTCCGTTTTCGTCATCGTGACGGGCGGCGAACCGCTGATGCGGCCCGACCTGGAAGCCTGCGGCCGCGCCATCTATGAGAAGGGTTTCCCCTGGGGGATGGTCACCAACGGCTTCGCGCTCACGCAGGAGCGCTTCCAGGCCCTGCTCCTCAGCGGCCTGGGCAGCGCCACCGTCAGCCTGGACGGCCTGCAGGAAAGCCACGACTGGATGCGCGGGCGCGAGCATAGCTTCGAGCGCGCCTCACAGGCCATCCGTATGATGGCGGACAAGAAGGATTTCGTCTTCGACGTGGTCACCTGCGTGAACCGGCGCAACTACGCCGAACTCCCCCGCCTCAAGGAGGCGCTGATCGCCTGGGGCGTGCGCGGCTGGCGGCTCTTCACCGTCGTACCGATGGGACGCGCCGCCGGCGATCCCGAGCTGCAGCTGCCCCCGGCGGAATTCCGCGGCCTGCTGGACTTCATCCGCGCCACGCGCAAGGAGGGCCGCATCCACGCCTCCTACGGCTGCGAGGGTTTCCTGGGCAACTACGAGGGCGAGGTGCGGGACGGCTTCTACAGCTGTGAAGCCGGGATCACGGCCGCCTCCATCCTCGCGGACGGCTCCATCTCCGCCTGCGCCAGCATACGCTCGGACTACCACCAGGGAAACATCTACCGTGGCGACAAGCTGATGGACGTCTGGAAAACGGGCTTCCAGCCTTACCGGGACCGGGAATGGATGCGCAGCGGCGAGTGCGCGGACTGCAAGTATTTCAAGTACTGCCAGGGCGGCGGGATGCACCTGCGGGGCGCAGACGGCAGGCTGATGTTTTGCCATTTGAAAAGAATTGCGTAACTTCGGCACCGTGAAAAAGACGGTCACATACATTCTTGCCGGGGTTCTCACCCTGCTCGGATTCTCTTCCTGTGCCAATCTTCGCCAGGCCCGCCTCGAGCGCCAGGAGCGCGAGCGGAAGGCGGAGCAGGAGCGGCTGGAATACGAGCAGTGGCAGCGCGACTCGGCCGAGCTGGCCCGTCAGCGTTTCGTCCTGGACAGCCTGAAGAAGGCCGACCTGGAGCGCAACATCCTGCTCTATGCCGTCCCGAACGTCCCCTACCAGGACATCAGGGAGAAATAGGCTACGGACGGACCTGTCCGTTCCCGTCAATCAACCATTTATACGTCGTAATCTCCGCGAGGCCCATAGGGCCCCGGGCGCCGAGTTTCTGCGTGCTGATGCCGATCTCCGCGCCCAGGCCGAACTGGGCCCCGTCGGTGAAGCTCGTCGGAGCGTTCACGTAAACGCAGGCGGCGTCCACCTCCGCGCGGAAACGCGCGGCGGCGGCCTCGTCGGCCGTGACGATGCTCTCGCTGTGGCCGGAACCGTAGCGCGCGATATGCGCGAGCGCCTCGTCCAGCGAGGCGACGGTGCGCACCGCCATCTTGTAGTCCATATATTCCGTGCCGAAGGATTCCGGCGTGGCCGTTTCCAATAGCGGATAACGTCCGTCCAGGGCCGAAAAAGCGCTTTCGTCGGCATACAGGATGGCCTTGCGCTCCGCGAGCGGGGCGACGAGGGCCGGCAGGTCAGACAGGCGGCTCCGGTGCACGATCAGGCAGTCGAGGGCGTTGCACACCGACACGCGGCGCGTCTTGGCGTTGAGCACGATGCGCCGGCCGATCTCGAGATCCCCTGCAGCGTCGAAATAGGTGTTCACCACCCCGGCGCCGGTCTCGATGCACGGCACCTTGGCGTTATTGCGTACGAAATCGATCAGGCGGCGGCCGCCGCGCGGGATCGCAAGGTCCACGTAACCGACCGCGCCGAGCAGTTCGCCAACGGCGTCGTGGCCGGCCGGGAGCAGGCAGACCGCATCCTCGGGCAGTCCCAGGCCGGCAAGCACGCCGCGGATCAGCGCCACGGCGGCGCGGTTGGACGCGTCCGCGTCGCTGCCGCCTTTAAGCAGGCTCACGTTGCCGCTCCGGAAGCACAAGGAAAAGACGTCGAAAGTTACGTTCGGCCGCGCCTCATAAATCACCCCGATCACCCCGAAAGGCACGCTTATCTTCCTCAGGCGCAGCCCGTTGGGAAGCGTCCGGTCATCCAGTATCCGCCCCAGGGGCGAAGGCAGCTCCGCCACGTGGCGCATATCGGCCGCGATGCCCGCCAGGCGCTCAGGGGTCAGCTTGAGCCGGTCGTACAAAGGGTTCTGCGGATCCATCCGCGCGAGGTCTTCCGCATTCGCGGCGAGCAGCTGGGCGCCGTTCGCCTCGATGGCATCGGCGACGGCCTGCAGCGCGGCCGCGCGCTGCGCGTCGCTCAGCTGCGCCACTTGCACCGAGGCTTGTTTGGCGGCTTGGAATAGATTCTTCACTTCGTTCAGAATGACAAGGGTTGAGGGGTCAGGGGTTAAGGGAGGAATTCGGTGAAAACGGTCTCCTCCGGCCGCTCCAGCAGATCCTGCAGGATATGCTCGCGCTTGCCGTCGGCAATGATTACGCGTATGCCGCCAGCAGCCACGCGCCGGGCGGTGTTGTATTTCGAGAACATACCGCCGCGGCCGAAGGCGCTCTTCTCCTCGCGGATGCAGCGGGAGAGGTCGTCGCCGGCGCGCACGCTGCGGATCACCTGCGCACCCGGCTCGTCCGGATGGCGGTCGTAGATGCCCGGGATGTTGCTGAGCAGGACGAGGCAGTCGGCCCCCACCATCTCCGCGATGAGCCCGGAGAGTTCGTCGTTGTCCGTGAACATCAGCTCGGTGATGCTCACGGTGTCGTTTTCATTCACGATGGGGACCACGCCGTGGGCGAGCATCACCTCCATACAGGCGCGCTGGTTCTCGCGCTCCCGCTCGGATTCGAAATTCAGCTTGGTGGTGAGGATCTGGCCCACCGGGAGGCCATAGTCCCGGAAAAGCCTGTAATAGAGGTCCATCAGACGGACCTGCCCCACCGCGGAATACAGCTGGCGCTGCTCCACGCTGTCCAGGTCGTCGTCCAGGCGCAGTTCCGTGCGCCCGCACGCCACGGCACCGGAGCTCACGATCACCACGGCGAAGCCGGCCTTGCGCAGGTCGACCACCTGGTCCACGAGCGCGGAAACGCGCGTCACGTCCAGGGTGCCGTCGGAGCGGGTGAGTACATTGGTGCCGATTTTCACTACCAACCGTTTCATACTTGTCTTTGCTAACCGTAAGGGCAAAGATAGTAATTTTCGCTATCTTTGCATAGCAACAGAGCTTTTGATGGATAACACACAGAATCCGGGCAATAAAGTTCAGCTCCTGAACGATGTCAGCCGCCCCCACGGACGTCCCCGAGTCGCTGGCGGTGCGGGCCGGGCCCTGATCTGCATCCTGCTGCTCTGGGGCGTGGCCGCCCGCGCCCAGACCGACACCTTGTCCGGCCGGATCGACCGCCTGGACGCCGCGGTCGTCGTGTCCGGAACGGCGGAGCGCCTGGTGAAGCCGCAGACGGGGCTGGAGACCCTGGATGCCGGCATCGTCCGGCAGGTGCCGGCCCTGATGGGCGAACGGGACCTCCTCAAGGTCATCCAACTGCTTCCGGGCGTACAGGCCCCCAGCGAAGGCGCTTCCGGCTTCTCCGTCCGGGGTGGGCAGGTGGACCAGAACCTGATCCTGCTGGACGGCGCACCCCTGTACTCCCCGGGGCATCTTTTCGGCTTCGTATCGATGTTCAACGACGACATCCTGGGCCGGACGGAACTGTACAAGGGGGATTTCCCCGCACGTTTCGGCGGACGCCTGTCGTCCGTGCTCGACGTGAGCACCCGCGCCGGCAACCTGGAGCGCCCCAGCGGCGACGTCACCCTCGGCCTGGTCGCGTCCAAGATCCACCTGGAAGGGCCGATCCTGCGAGACAGGCTGAGCTACAACATCAGCGCGAGAAGGTCCCTCGTCGATATGGTCATCCCCTTCATTCCGCAGATTCCCGGGCACTCAAGCCTTCGTTTCTATGATGTCAACGCCAAGCTGGACTGGGAAGCGTCCGGACGGGACCGCCTGTCCCTGAACGCCTTTGTCGGCGGGGACGGCATCGGCGGATCGATGGACCAGTTCGGGCTGAAACGGATGGATTTCGACTACAGTAACAAGGCCGTCTCCCTGAAGTGGAGGCACGCGTTCTCCCCCTCCCTGCACGCCGACGTGACCCTGTACCGTTCGCGCTACAGTTACGATCTTGGCGCCAACTACAACTACGCCATTTTCAACTTTATGACGTCCGTGCGAGAGACGGGCCTGCGGGCGGGTCTCATCTGGCAGCTCGGGGCGAAAAACACCCTGGAAGCCGGATTCCATTTTCCTTTCGTCCGCATCGATTCCGGGGACTGCGTGCCCCGGCCCGGCAACCTCACCATGAGCGAAATGCACATTCCGCCCAGCTATGCCATCCAGCCCAACCTGTACCTCGAGCACGAGGCCGGCCTGGGCCCGCTGACGCTCCGCTACGGCCTGCGCCTGTCCGGATACACCTCGCTGGAGCGGGTGGGCTGGAAGCCCGTCCAGACCTACCGGGGACTGGAACCGCGGGCTTCCCTGTCAGCCCGCCTGGGCCCGGCGGCATCGCTGAAAGCCGCCTACACCCGGTCCAGCCAGTATTTCCAGCAGGCGCTCGTCAGCACGACGGGAAGCCCGCTGGACGTGTGGATCCCGGCGTCCGCGGTCGTCAAGCCCCAGATCTCCGACCAATACACGCTGGGATACTACCAGACCTTCAGCCAGCACGCCGTGGAAGCCTCCCTCGAGCTCTTCTGCAAGAACAACCGGAACACGGCCGACTTCATGGAGAACGTCGGCTTCATCATCGACCAGCCGGACCGGGAAATCTACCTGCGTTTCGGCCGCTCGTATGCATATGGAGCGGAACTGATGGTGCGGTGCAATCTGGGGAAATGGTCCGGCTGGCTGGGATATACGTATTCCAAGGCCACCTTCGTAATCCCGGAAATCAACGGCGGCAAGCCCTATGCTTCACCGGTCAACCACGAACACAGCATTGACTTCTTCGTCGCTTACGAGATCTCGCCGCGCCTGACGGCATCCGCCACCTGGACCTACGCCAGCGGGGCGCCCACGACCTATCCTGTAGCGCGCTATGCCCTGGGAGGCTCCTACGCCCCCATCTTCGGCGCCCGCAACGAAGGCAGGCTGCCGGACTATCACCGGCTGGACCTGTCCCTCGTCCTGAGGGCCCGGAAGGGAGAATGGAATTTCTCCCTCTACAACGCCTATTCCAGACACAATGTCTGGTCTGTCACCTATTCCTACAGCCAGGCCGGGGACCAGCCCCGGGCGTCGAAGGTGTATCTCTTCCCCATCCTTCCGTCCATCTCCTACAGCATCCACTTCCAATGAGAAAGTATCTGATCTGCATATTCTCGGCCGCACTCGCGCTCGCCGGCTGCTCCGATCCCCTGACGGTGGATCCCGGTCCGGCGCCCGAGACCTGGTTCGTCGTGGACGGGGTGGTCACGGACCAGGAATGCCGCCAGGAGGTCAGGCTGTCCCTGACGGAAGGTTTCTTCAGTACTTCCACGGAGGTGCCCTGGGTGTCCGGCGCCCGGGTGACCGTCTCCTGCGGAGAGCTCGTGTATGCCTATGAGGAAGATCCCGACGAGCCCGGGACCTACCGCTCCGTCGATGCCTTCCAGGGTATCGCCGGCCAGACGTACAGGCTGGACGTCGATGCCGAGGTCGGAGGCGTGGCGGCGCATTTCCGCGCGGAAGACACCGTCCCCGCACCCGGCGTCCGGCTGGATGCCATCGATTATATGTATTCGAAGGAGTTCGGTCTCTGGACCCTGGCCCTCTGGGGACAGGATTACCCGGGCCAGCGCAACCGCTACCTGTGCCGGATCGGCATCAACGGCCATTTCCAGCCCCAGGACAGCAATCTCGAGCTCCCGGACGACCATTTCGACGGGATGGCGTTTTCGGGATTCACCCTGTTCCCGCTGCAGCATACGGAAGAGACCCGGCGGCTATACGGGGACAGTTTCAAACCGTTGGAGAGGGGGGATGTCGTCACCCTGCGGATCTGCACCCTGTCGGACGGCTACGGCGAATTCCTGATGAGATACAACCACCTCGTCTTCGGCACCATCCCGATCCTGACCGAGCAGCCGTCCAACCTGCAGACCAACGTCACCGGGACCGGCCCCGTGGTCGGCTATTTCGGCGCCTGCGCCATCTGCGAGGCGAGCTGTGTCATCGACGACCCCTATCGTGCGGAATACCGGAGAGCGCACTAAAGCACGAGGCGGCCCTTGCGGACCACGTTCTCGAGGAGGGTGCCGGGGATGATGCGCCGGACGGCCTCCACCACGGCGTTCAGCCGGGCCTCGTGGATGTAGTCGCGGCGGATGACCAGGGAGATGGTACGGGTGGGCACGGGATCGACGATGGGACGCAGGCTTTTCTGCTGGCTGTACATAATCAGGTCGGCGTGTGTCTCCGGGATGACGGTGAGCCCGCCGTTGTCGTTGACGACCTGGATCAGGATGCCCACGCGGCCGCCCTCGAAGAAGCGCTCATAGGAGACCCTCTCCCCGTTCGCGAGCTCCGCGGGGTCCATCTGCCGAAGGCCGTCCCGGATGATCCAGACAGGCTGCTTGAAGAGGTTCTCGAAACGGATGCTCTCCTGGGCATAGGCCGGGTTGTTCGGAGAGACATAGGCAAAGAAGCGTTCGTGGTACAGCGGGATCTCCAGCAGGTCCGCATCCGGCACCGGGCCGGCCAGGACCCCCATATCCACCTCGGCCTTCCGGAGTTTGTCCTTGACGGTCCCGGTCAACATCTCCTCCGTCTGCAGGGAGATGGACGGGTGCGCCTGGCCCAGGTATTTGAAAAGGCCCGGGACCAGCACCGGAGCCACCGTGGAGATGAGCGCGATCCGCAGCGGGCCGGAGAGGATTTCCTTCTCGGAACGCATCATTTCGGAAATCTGCTCCACATTGTACAGGACGACCTTCGCCCGGTCGATGATCTTCCGGCCGACCTCCGTCGGGACGACGGGATGGGCATCCCGGTCGAAGATAAGCACATCCAGCTCCTCTTCCAACTTCTTGACCATCAGGCTTAAGGTGGACTGGGTCAGGCCGCAGGACTCGGCGGCTTTCCCGAAATGACGGTGATCGTCGATGGCGACGATATAGCGCAGTTGCTGAAGCGTCATACTCTGGTCGATTGATTTTGTCAATGCAAAGATAAAAATAATTGTATTGATAAATGATATGCCCGGAAATATCGTTGCGCTGTTTTTGGTGAAAAAATGAATTGGAAGATCATCACCTGGTTCGTCGGCATCGCGTTGCTCTGCGTCGCGGCGCTGATGGCCGTCTCCGGCGCAGTCGCCTGCCTCACGCCCGGCGACGTCAGCCGCACGCCGCTTCTTCTTTCGGCGTTCCTCACTTTCGTCGTCGGCGGATTCCCCCTCATCTATGTCAGGCGCGGGCGCCAGAAGCTCACCTTCCGGGAAGGGAACTGCATCGTCGTGATGGCGTGGCTCCTTGCCTGCATTTTCGGGATGCTGCCCTTCCTGTTCTACGGCCACGAATTCACCCCCGTCAACGCCATTTTCGAGAGCGTGTCCGGTTTCACGACCACGGGTGCGTCCATTCTCAACGACATCGAGGCGCTCCCGCGCGGGCTCCAGTTCTGGCGCATTTCCACGGCCTGGGTGGGCGGCATCGGAATCGTGACGCTCTTCTCTATGATGACGGGCGTCTCCTACAGGTCGGCGCTCTCCGGCGCCGAAATCTCCAGCATCGCGCTGCAGCCTTTTGCCGGAGAGCGGAAGGACAGCTACGCCAACCGGATGCTCGCCACGTACGTCGCCCTGACCCTGCTGACCTTCTTCTCCCTGAAACTGACGGGAATGGGTTGGTTCGATGCCGCGACCAACG
>JAEEGJ010024374.1_pt1 | contig 12551 bp, 8 predicted proteins | sample 8958761 | NCBI WGS metagenome assembly JAEEGJ01 (sample SAMN16246546, study PRJNA631951) | gut metagenome | biome: gut microbiome; feature: rumen; material: RS-attached | host: Bos | place: Iran: Karaj | collected 2018-10 | reverse complement strand
TCAAGGCGCATCAGGACCTCGTCTCCACCCCGGAGAACGAGCGCGTCCTGAAGTACAAGAACGCCCCCGTCGAGGGGAAGGTCGGTATCGTCACCGGCGGCGGATCCGGCCACAAGCCGGCCTTCATCGGCTACATAGGCAAGAACATGTGCGACGCGGTCGCCGTCGGCGAACTCTTCTCCTCGCCACCCGCCCAGATGTTTTACGACGCCATCCACGAGGCCGACGCCGGCAAGGGCGTCGCCATCCTGTACGGCAACTACGCCGGCGACAACATGAACGTCGCCATGGCCATGGAACTGGCCGAGGAAGACGGCATCAAGGTCGGCAAGGTCGTCGCCAACGACGACGTCCCTTCCTCCCCGAAAGAGACCCGGGAGAAACGGCGCGGCGTGGCCGGCGAGATCCTGATGTGGAAGGTCGGCGGCGCCAAGGCCGCGATGGGCGGCAGCCTCGAAGAGGTGCTCGCCGCCGCGCAGAAGGCCATCGACAACACCCGCAGCATGGGCGTCGGGCTCAGCCCCTGCACGATCCCGGAAGTGGGACACCCCAACTTCACCATCGAACCCGGTTGCATGGAGGTCGGCATCGGCCACCACGGCGAACCCGGCATCGAGGTCGCGAAACTCGAGACGGCGGAGCAGATCGCGAAGCGGATGTGCGACGTCATCCTGCCCGACCTGCCTTTCGCCTCCGGCGACGAGGTCGTGGTCCTCGTGTCCGGCCTGGGCTCCACGCCGCTCCTCGAGCAGTACATCTTCTACGGAGAAGTGGAGAAAATCCTCACCGCGAAGGGCATCCAGGTGCACCAGGCCCTCGTGGGCAACTATTTCACCTCCCTGGAGATGGCCGGCATCACGCTCACGGTCATGAAACTCGACGACGAACTCAAGGCCTGTTTCGACCTCGAGTGCAACTCCGTCGGACTCACCCGCTATCCCAAAGACTGACATCATGGAGAAATTCACACAGGAGGCCGGAAGCCTCATCATCGACAGGCTCATCCTGGCCATCCAGGAGAACAAGCAGTACCTGAGCGACATCGACGGCGCCATCGGCGACGGAGACCACGGCATCAACATGAACAAGGGCTTCACCCTCTGCCGGGAGGCCCTCGACAAGCAGAACGGCGACTTCACCTACGGGCTGAAGACCCTCGGCAAGATCCTGATGATGAAGATCGGAGGCTCGATGGGACCGCTCTACGGCAAATTCTTCCTTTCCATCGGCAAGGCGCTCGAAGGCGTGGACATAATCGGCCGCGACGAGTTCGGACAGGCCCTGCGGGCCGCGCTGGACGCCATCCACGCCATCTCCCCCGCGCAGGTGGGCGACAAGACCCTGATGGACGTGCTGATCCCCGCCGACGAAGCCTACGCCGCTGCCGCGGCGGAGGGCCGCTCCTTCGCGGAAGCGCTCGACGCCATGGACGCCGCCGCCCTCAAAGGCCGTGACAGCACCGTGGACATGGTGGCCAAACTCGGCCGCTCCAGCCGGCTCGGAGAACGTTCCCGGGGCGTGATGGATGCGGGCTCCGCTTCCTGCTACCTGATCCTGCACACCATGGCGGACACCGTCAAGGAACTCCTGGCCGCCTAGCATATGCTGATCGTCCTGCTCATCCTGGCCATCGCCTTCATCGTCATCTCGACGACGAAGCTCAAGCTGCATCCGTTCCTGGCGCTGATCATCGCCGCCATCGGATACGGCCTGTGCTCCGGCATCCCGCTCGACAAGATCATCGCGTCGGTCAACAACGGATTCGGGAGCACGGTCAGTTCCATCGGCATCGTGATCGTGATCGGATGTATCATCGGAACCTTCCTGGAAGAGTCCGGCGGTGCGTACGTGATGGCCCGGAGCGTCCTGGGGCTCGTCGGAGAGAAGCGCGTGCCGCTGGCGATGCTCATCCTCGGATACTTTATCTCCATCCCGGTCTATGCCGACTCCGGCTTCGTGATCCTGACGCCGCTGAACCGGGCGCTGTCCAAGAAAGCCGGCATCACGCTGGCCGCCACGGCCTGCGCCCTGGGCCTCGGCCTCACCATCACCCACTGCCTCGTCCCGCCCACGCCGGGCCCCATCGCGGCCGCGGGCATCATGGGGGCGGACCTCGGCCTGGTCATCCTCACCGGCATCGCGGCCAGCGTCCTTCCGCTGCTCGTCGCCTGGCTGTTCGTGACCAAATGGGCCACGCGCACCTACATCGATCCCGAGCCCAACGAGACGGATGCGGATATCGTCGAGAAGGTCAAGCAGGCCCCCTCGGCCACCCGTTCCTTCCTGCCCGTCGTGATCCCGCTGCTGCTGATCGTCCTCAAGTCGGTGTCCTCCTTCCCGTCCGCCCCGTTCGGGGAAGGCGGCTTCGCGAAGGTCATCGGCTTCATCGGCGAGCCGGTGGTGGCGCTGCTCATCGGCATGGTCCTGGCGTTCACCCTGCCGAAGAAGTTCGACAAGGAGATGCTTTCGACGACGGGCTGGGTGGGCAAGTCGCTCAGTTCCGCCGCCATCATCATCATGATCACCGCCGCGGGCGGTTCCTTCGGCATGATCCTCCGGGATTCGGGCATCGCGGACGTCCTCAGCGAGTCCCTCTCCCGCTTCAACCTGGGCATCTGGCTCCCGTTCCTGATCGCCTTCGCGCTCAAGACGGCCCAGGGCTCCTCCACCGTCGCCATCATCACGACCGCGTCCATCATCGCGCCCCTGATGGGGGTGATGGGCTTCGTCGCGCCGCTCGAAAAGGCCATCCTCGTGACGGCCCTGTGCTCCGGCGCCATGATGGTCTCGCACGTCAACGACAGTTTCTTCTGGGTGGTGACGCAGATGTCCGGCATGAACATCAAGACCGGATACAAGCTCCACACCCTGGGCACTTTCCTCTGCGGCATGTCCGCCATGCTGACCATGTGTTTCATGCACGCTGTTTTCTGTTAGTATCATGGAAAAGAAATCTATCCTCGAAATCCAATCCGTCTATACCGCCAACGCTTTCCTCATTGACGGTGTACCTTATGTCGGCGCCGGGTCGGAAACCACCCCGGCGGTCTATGTACATGACCTGCAGGCAGGTACATCCTGCTTCGTGAACGGCTGCCCCGGCGGGGTGATGAGCTTCGTCCCCGTCCCCGGGCATCCCGACCTGTTCTATTCCATCATGGGCCTCTTCCCACCTTTCGTCGGGATGGAAGCCGGCGTCTTCATGCACCGCCGCACGGGCGAGACCTGGGAGACCGCCAAGGCCATGGCCCTTCCCTTCGCCCACCGCTGCGACATCCTGGAAAAGGAGGGCCGCAGCTGGCTGTTCGCCGCCTCCTGCAGCAAGTTCAAGGAGAACCCCGCCGACTGGACCCAGAGCGGCGAACTGTATGTGATTCCGCTCGATACGGAAACCGGCCTCCCCGGGGCCCCCGAGCTGGTCTATGACAAGATCTGGCGCCACCACGGGATGCTCAAGGCCCGCGTACACGGCGACGACACCCTGCTGTTCTCCGGAGCGGAGGGCGTCTTCTACATGGTCCGCGAGAACGGGGCCTGGAAGACCTGCCGCCTGTTCGACCACGAGGTCAGCGAGTTCGGCCTCATCGACCTGGACGGCGACGGGGCGGACGAACTCGTGACCATCGAGCCGTTCCACGGCAACACCCTGAACGTCTACAAGAACGCCGGCGGAAGCTGGGAGAAACTCTATACGGACGAACTCTGGTTCGGCCACGGCCTCAGCTGCGGCATGTTCCGGGGCGAGCCGGTCATCGTGGTGGGCAACCGCCGCGGACCGCTCACGCTGAACCTGTACCGCCGCCTCCCGGACGGGCGTTTTGCCAGGGAAATCCTCGAGGAGCAGGCCGGTCCCACCCAGACCCAGGTGTTCACGGCGGACGGCCGGGACTACATCCTCAGCGCCAACCAGCTCAAGAATGAAGTTGCATTGTATTATTAAACGATCGATATGGACAACAAATCAAAGCAGATAGGCCTCATCGGACTGGGCGTCATGGGCAAGCCGATGGCCAAGAACATCCTCAAGAACGGCTTCTCCCTCACCGTATTCGACATCAAGCCCGAACCGGTGCAGGAAGTGGTGGCGCTCGGCGCCAGGTCGGCCGCGACACCCGCACAGCTCGCCGCGGCCTGCGACATCATCATCACGATGCTGCCCAACTCACCCCACGTGGAGAGCGTCGTATGCGGCCCGGACGGCATCCTCGAGGGCGTGCGCCCCGGCTCCGTGTACATCGACATGAGCTCGATCTCCCCCGTCGTTTCCAAGAAACTCTGCGCGATCGTGGCGGAAAAGGGCGTCGAGATGCTCGACGCGCCCGTCAGCGGCGGCGAGCCCAAGGCCATCGACGGCACGATGTCCATCATGGTGGGCGGCAAGGAAGCGGTGTTCGAGTCCGTCAAGGACGTCCTCTACGCGATGGGCTCGGCGGTCACCCTCGTCGGCGACATCGGCAGCGGCAACACCTGCAAGCTCGCCAACCAGATCATGGTGGCGCTCCACCTCTCCGCGGTGGCCGAGGCCATGGTGTTCGCCGAGAAGGCCGGCGTGGACCCGGAGAAGGTCTACCAGGCCATCCGCGGCGGCCTGGCCGGCAGCACGGTGCTGGACGCCAAGATGGACCGGATCCTGGACCGCAACTTCAAGCCCGGCGGCCCCATCTGGATGCACACCAAGGACCTCCTCAACGTGCGCGATGCGGCCCTGGCCATCGACGCCCCGATCCCCCTCACCACCCAGGTGCTGGAAGCCTTCAAGGCCTGCAAGTGCGACGGTCACGTGAACGATGACCACTGCGGTGTCATCCAGTACTGGGAGAAACTGGCCAATGTAACCGTTAAACGCCGTTAATATGACGCTGAAATCCCTCCTCCTGCCCCTGGCGGCGGGACTTCTCCTGACCGCAGGCGCCTTCGCCCAGGAATCCAAGGAGGCCGCGATGCACCGGAAGGCGGCCGAGGTAATCGCCCGGATGACCCTGGACGAGAAGATCGGCATGATGATGAACAGCACGCCCGGTGTGGAGCGGCTGGGCATCAAACCGTACGACTGGTGGAACGAGGCCCTGCACGGCGTGGCCCGCAACGGCCGCGCCACCGTCTTCCCCGAACCCATCGGCCTGGGCGCCACCTTCGATCCGGAACTGGTCCGGAAGATCGGCGACATCGTCTCCGACGAAGGCCGTGCCAAGTTCGACCGGGCACGCGCGATGAAGAACTACAGCCGCTATACCGGACTGACCTTCTGGGCCCCGAACGTGAACATCTTCCGGGACCCCCGGTGGGGCCGCGGCATGGAGACCTACGGAGAAGACCCGTTCCTCACCGGAACGCTCGGCTCGGCCTATGTGAAAGGCATCCAGGGAGATGACCCGTTCTACCTGAAGGCCGCCGCCTGCGCGAAGCATTATGCGGTACACTCCGGTCCCGAATCCACCCGCCACAGTTACAACGCGGTCCCGTCCATGAAAGACCTGTACGAGACCTACCTGCCGGCTTTCGAGAAGCTGGTGAAGGAAGCGGACGTGGAGGTCGTGATGGGCGCCTACAACCGCGTGTTCGGCGACAGCGCATCCGGCAGCAAGTTCCTGCTGATGGACATCCTCCGCGACAAGTGGGGCTTCGACGGACACGTGGTGTCGGACTGCGGCGCAGTAGATGACATCTACGGCGGCCACCACATCGCCCGCGACGCGGCGGAAGCCAGCGCCATCGCCATCAAGGCGGGCCTGAACCTGGAGTGCGGCAACTCCTTCTACGCCCTGAAGGACGCCATCGAGCGCGGACTCCTCACGGAAGCGGACATCGACAAGGCCCTGGAACCGCTGCTGATGACCCAGCTCCGGCTCGGCATCCTGTTCGACGACCCCGACTGCCCATACTACGGGATCCCGGCGTCCGTGATCGGCAGCGCCGAACACTATGCAACGGCCCGGCAGGCCGCCGTGGAGTCCATGGTCCTGCTCAAGAACGACGGCGGCCTCCTGCCGCTGCGCAAGGATATCCAGAACGTCTATGTGACCGGAACGGCCGCCACCGACACCTACGCCATGATGGGGAACTATTTCGGCATCTCCGACCACTACAGCACTTACCTGCAGGGCATCGTGAGCATGGTGAGCGACGGCACCAACGTGAATTACAAGCCGGCCTACACCATCGTTCCCACGCGGGATGTGAACCCGGGCAACTACGCCACCGCCCAGGCCGCCCAGGCCGACTATACCATCATGTTCTTGGGCAACAACGGCACCACCGAGGGTGAGGAAAGCGACGCCATCAGCTCCCCGAGCATCGGCGACCGCCTGAGCATCGACCTGCCCGAGAACCAGCTGTCGTTCTTCCGGAGCGTGGTGCGGATGCGCCGCAGCAACAACCACCTGATCGTAGTGCTCACCGGCGGCAGCCCCATCAACCTGCAGGAGATCGCGGCAGGCGCCGACGCGGTGATCATGGCCTGGTACCCCGGCCAGGAAGGCGGTGACGCCCTGGCGGAACTGCTCTTCGGCGACAGGAATTTCAGCGGCAGGCTGCCCATCACCTTCCCCATCACGTCCGATACCCTTCCCGCGTTCGACGACTACACCATGGAGGGACGCACCTATAAGTATATGAGCGGCAATACGATGTATCCGTTCGGATACGGTCTGTCCTACGGCAGCAGCCAATACGGCGAGCTGACGATGCTGACCCGGAAGCCCAAGCTCGGCCAGCCCGTGGAAGTCGAGATCCCCGTCACCAACACCGGTAGGGTGGAACGCACGGAAACGGTGCAGCTCTACGTCTCCACGCCCAACGCGGGAGCGGGCGCTCCGTTCAGCCAGCTTTCCGCCTTCGAAAGGGTCACCCTGCGCCCGGGCGAGAGCCGGACGCTGCGCTTCACGGTGACGCCGGAGCAGATGAAGGAGTTCCAGGCGGACGGCAATGCCAAACTGCTGAAGGGAACGTACAGGATCACGGTGGGCACCGCAGCTCCGGGCGCCAGGTCCGAAGAACTGGGCGCCACCCTCAAGAGCGTCAGTTTCAAGCTTTAGAAACTGTCAGGACATCCTCCTGCTGGCCTATCTGATTCCGTACAGGTAGGCCAGCAGGGCCGTTTTACCGCGCATCGTCTCGCGCGGGGTGAACTCGCCGTTCACCCACAGGTAACGCTGGTTGAAGAAGGATTCCTGGCGCGGCCACCCGCCGGTGTTCCAGTCCGGATAGCAGCGCCGCAGCAGAATCTGGGCGTCTCCCCCGTCGCCGCGCGACCAGGTTTCGGTGCCGTTGAAGGGCGTCTGGCCGGGGTGCGTGCCGGGCACGCCGTCGTTGCGGCCGGTGGAGTAGCAGTCGGTGATGTGGCGCTGGCCCAGGCCGGTCATTTCCACGGTATTCGCCGGGTTGCGGCCCAGGCCCCAACCGGCTTCCTGGAACATCGCCTGCTCGCAGGCGCTCCGCTCCGCCGCCGACGGCGTCAGGTGGTGCAGGATCATCACCAGCTGGAGGTTCTCGTTCGTCTGCCAGCGGGCGTCGGAGCTGCTGCGGCGCGACGGGCGCTCGCTCCAGCGGTCCAGATGGTCCGCTTTGGCCTGGGCGCGCACGGCCGCGAGCATGTCGGCATACAACTTCGGATAATGCACTTCGTGCCGGCAGGTCAGGTAGGCCGCCGTCCCCCACAGCTGGTACCAGGCCTGCCCGCGCGCCTGCGAGATGATGCGCACGTCGGGCCCCGTGACCACGCTCTCCGCCGCCAGGATGTCCTCCCAGGCGCGGTCCCCGGTCACGTTGTACAGGAAAGCGGCCGCCATCTGGCGGAAATCCCGCCCGCGCATCCGCTCGTTGCCGATGCCCTGCTGCTCGTCCAGCTGCAGGTCCTCCTGCCGCTCCGCGAAGCGGAAGGCCTTCACGGCCTCGGCCGTATAGTAGTCGCGCAATTGCACGTTTCCCTGCACGCGGAAGGCCTCCGCGAGCATCGCGCAGTTCGCCGCGTTCGCCCAGGCGGCCATCGTCGTGCAGCCGGCCTGGAACATCATCGTCCAATCCTTGTCCGGATTCGTGACGCCCTGCGAGTAGGCCTCCCCGTCGCGGATGGACAGGAAGAAGTCCACCTCGTTGCGCGCCTCGTCGATCAGGTCCGGGATGCCGTTGCCGCTCTCGCGTATGCCCAGGTCATCCTCGGAAAGGCGGCCGCCGGTGAGCAGGTAGGGCAGCAGCAGGTCATAGATGTTGCTCACGTGCGCGAGGTGCCGGTCCCAGTCGAAGGCGTCGGAATGCCCGCCGCGCGCCGCCGGATTGACCGGATTCCCGGGCAGGCGGTGAGCCCAGAAGGCGGACGTCTCCGCCGCCTTGAAGTGCGGCTCGTCCCAGACGTCGCCGCGCAGCTTGCGCCAGTCGGGATGCCAGGGGTGCAGGTCCGTCTTGTAAACGACGAAGCCCGAGGGGTCCTCGCCGGGCACGAAACGCGGCTGGCGCGGCGCGGGCGAGATGTTCTCCAGGATCGGCTCGCCCAGGCGCATATAATAGTAGCCGCGCACCGAGAACCGGTACGGCTCGCGGTAGATCTCCGGCGAGATCTCGAATTCCATGCTGCAGCCCACGTTCTCCACGACCAGGCGGTAGCGCCCGGGCACCGCCTCCCGGAAATCCACGCTCCAAACGGCGGAGCCCGTCAGGTCCTTCCGGCCGGCCTCGTACCGGCTGTCCTCCGCCCCCTTCCAGGGCTGCACGGTCCCCGCCTCACGCGCCTCGGCACGGGCGACGTCGTACAGATACACCTTCTTCCCCTCGAAGGAGGAATAGTCCCGCGCGCCGCCGTCCCCGAGCCACAGGTACAGGTCCGCCGCGCAGACGGCCTCCTGCGGCGAATAGCCCAGCAGGTTCACGTGGACGGCCTCGGAGGGCTGCTTCCAGTAGTCATAGGCCACGGTGGCGCTGCGCACGTCGGCGCCCAGCGCGGCGGGAATCTCCACCGTATAGCTGCAGCCCTGCCGCATCGGGCGCGGCAAGCGCAGGAAGATCCAGTGGTCCAGTTCGCTGCTGAGCGTATGGTCCGTGTTCATCGGCTTGCTCTTGCGGTATGCCGCCAGGGGCCGCGCCGTGCCGAAAGCCCGGTCATCGGCCGAGCGGACCGTCCAGTCCGCCACGCGGGCCGCCGCTTCCACGTCCAGGCGCGGATGGAACACCAGCAGGGTGTCGTCGCCCTCGGCGAAGGAATGCCCGAGGAAGGCGCTCGGGCCGGTGCCGTCGTCCCGGTAGTGCACTTCCCCGTCGCGGAAGTGCAGCATCAGATAGTCCTGATCCACTACGCGGATGTCCAGATAATGCGTGGCTCCCACGGTAACGGGGAACAACAGGCCCAGCAGCAGGGAGGCCCAGAAGGAAATCGTCGGTTTCATATCCCAATGATAGTGAAAAACCGATGAATTAGCAAGTTTTATTTTCCTTTGCAGTACGGGCAGCCGGGCGCGCCGGAACAGCCTCCGCAACCCGAGGAACCGCAGCTGCAGCTGCCGGAGCGGCCGGCGCGCAGGAACGCGCGCAGCGCGAAGAACAGCGCAACGGCAACCAGCAGCAGGACGATCAGGGTCGGAAGGTTCATGGCATCATCAGAAAAACAGGCCCGCAACCAGATAGGCCAGCCAGGCCACCAGCCAGGCCACCAGGCACTGGAACACCACCACGCCCACGGCCCATTTGCCGCCGAGTTCGCGCCGGACGGCGGCGATGGCGGCCACACAAGGCGTATACAGCAGGCAGAACGCCAGCATCGGGATGGCGGTGAGCGCCGTCATCGTGGCGGTCACGTCCAGCACCTCCAAGGTGGCCACCACGCTCTCCTTCGCCAAGAAACCCGTCACCAGCGCCGTCACGATACGCCAGTCGCCCAGCCCGAGCGGCCGGAACAGCGGCGCGATCAACCCGGCCACGGCGGCGAGCATGCTGTCCTCCGGATCCACCAGGCGGAAGCGGAAATCAAAGCTCTGCAGCACCCAGATGACGATCGACGCGATGAAAATCACCGTAAAGGCACGCTGGAGGAAGTCCTTGGTCTTGTCCCAGAGCAGGTGTCCCACGTTCTTCGCGCCCGGCAGGCGGTAGTTCGGCAGCTCCATCACGAAAGGAGCAGCGCCGCCGCCCTTCGGCAGGTACTTGCAGACCAGCGCGATCAGGATGCCCACGAGGATGGCGGAAAGATACAGGATCACGAGCACCAAGCCCCCGTGTCCCGGGAAGAAGGCGTTCGTGAAGAAGGCGTAGATGGGGATCTTTGCCGAGCAGCTCATATACGGGGTCAGCAGGATGGTCATCCGCCGGTCGCGCGAGGAAGGCAGGGTGCGCGTGGCCATCACGGCGGGCACGCTGCAGCCGAAGCCGATCAGCAGCGGCACGATGCTCCGGCCGCTCAGGCCGATCTTGCGCAGCAGCTTGTCCGTCACGAACGCCACCCGAGCCATATAGCCGCTGTCTTCCAGCATGGACAGGAAGAAGAACAGGATGATGATGATCGGCACGAAGCTGACCACCGTCCCCACGCCGCCGAACACGCCGTCCACCACGAGCGAGCGTACGGCCGGGGCCACCCCCCAGTTCTCCAGGCCGGCGTCCGTCACGCCGGCGAGCCACTGGATCCCCTGGTCCAGCAGGTCCTGGAGCGGAGCGCCCAGCACGTCGATCGACAGCCAGATCACCAGCGACATCACCAGCACGAAGATGGGAATTGCCGTCCAGCGGCCGGTCAGCACCCGGTCGATGCGGCGGCTGCGGCGGTATTCCTTGCTCTCGCGCGGCTTCACCACCGTCTGCGCCGCCAGCTTGCGGATGAAGGCGAAACGCATGTCCGCCATCGCCGCGTTGCGGTCCAGGCCCCGCTCCCGCTCCATCTGGACGATGATGTGCTCCACCATCTCCTTCTCGTTCGGCTGCAGGCCCAGGGCCTTCTCCACCGCGGCGTCGCCCTCCACGAGACGGCTCGCCGCAAAGCGCAGCGGCAGGTCCGCCCGCTGGGCGTGGTCCTCGATGAGGTGCATGATGCCGTGCAGGCAGCGGTGCACCGCCCCGCCGTGGTCGTCCTTGTCGCAGAAGTCCTGGCGGGCGGGCTTCTCCTGGTAGCGCGCCACGTGGATCGCGTGCTCCACGAGCTCGTCGATGCCCTCGTTCTTCGCCGCGGAAATCGGCACGACCGGCAGGCCGAGGATCTCCTCCATCTCGTTCACGCGGACGGACCCGCCGTTGTTGCGGACCTCGTCCATCATATTGAGCGCCAGCACCATCGGGACACCCAGCTCCATCAGCTGCATCGTCAGGTAGAGGTTGCGTTCGATGTTGCCCGCATCCACGATGTTGATGATGCCGCGCGGTTTCTCGTGCAGGATGAAGTCGCGGGAGACGATTTCCTCGGAGGTATAGGGAGAGAGCGAATAGATGCCGGGCAGGTCGGTCACCAGCGTCCCGGCCTGGCCGCGGATGACGCCGTCCTTGCGGTCCACCGTCACGCCGGGGAAATTGCCCACGTGCTGGTTGGCGCCGGTCAGCTGGTTGAACAGCGTGGTCTTGCCGCAGTTCTGGTTGCCGGCCAGGGCGAAGGTCAGGGTCGTCCCCTCCGGCAGCGGGTTCTCGTGCGTCTTGTCGTGATACTTGCCGCCCTCGCCGAAGCCCGGGTGCTCGTTCGGGTCCACCGAATGCACGGACGGGTCGTCCGCCAGGGCATTCTCCGTTTCGACGGCGCCCGTCACCCGGACGACGCCGATCCGGCCCGCGTCCGCCAGGCGCAGCGTGAGCGCATAACCGTTGATCATCAGCTCCATCGGGTCGCCCAGCGGGGCGTACTTGACCAGTTTCACCCGGGCGCCGGGAATGAGGCCCATGTCCAGGAAATGCTGGCGCAGGGCTCCTTCGCCCCCCACGGAAAGGATTTCGGCGCTGCCGCCGACCGGAAGTTCTCGCAGTGTCATTCTTTGCCTGTTAACCAAGGTGCAAAGATGGCACGCCCGGACGGAAAAAACAATCCTAATTTATGGGGATGGCCGCCTTGGCTTGCTTTTTGCGGGAAATGGGACAAACATCCAAAAGCATAACGTCATGAGAGCCTTGAAAACCCTTGTCCTCGCCCTCGCGGCAGGACTGCTCCTTACAGGTTGCACCAAACAGTATATCACGCAGGGCCTGGAGATGACCTACCTGGACTATGACGTCCGGTCCAGCCAGTGGCAGTATCAGGAAGACGGGTACTACGAAGAAGACGGATATTACCGCGTCACGCTGGACGTGCCGGACATTACGCCCCAGGTCGTCAAATACGGCAACGTGCAGGTGTCCCGCTACTATCCGCAGAACGCAACCTGGACGCCGCTGCCCGCAATGCGCGTCGAATCGTATCTGGACGGCGACACCGAGTTCTTCTACACCACTTTCACGGATTACGAGTGGTCCGAAAGGACCGTCGACATCTTCGTCACCACTTCGGACCTGTATGCGGGAGTCCGCCCGGACGACATGAGCTTCCGGGTCTATATCACGCAGTAGTTCCGTCCAGGAAAGCCCCTTTCCGTTTAGACGCTTCCCGGCATGCTTCC